>Ga0209341_10000597_pt1 | contig 37055 bp, 31 predicted proteins | sample RifCSP13_2_FD_184020 | JGI IMG/M metagenome (GOLD analysis project Ga0209341, IMG submission 184020) | Soil microbial communities from Rifle, Colorado - Rifle CSP2_sed 13_2 (SPAdes) (version 2) | ecosystem: Environmental > Terrestrial > Deep subsurface > Rock core/Sediment | place: Rifle...
ATCGTCACCGACCGCGGCGGGCGCACATGTCACGCGGCCATTGTGAGTCGCGAACTGGGCGTCCCATGCGTGGTCGGCACCAGCGATGCTACGCGAGTGCTCGAAAACTTGGTCGCCGTCACCGTCGATGGAAGCAGCGGCAAGGTCTTCGCCGGGCGCATTAGCCTGGGCGAGCGACCTGCGGCGACGCAGTACCTGCGGGGCGCCAGCCTGAAGACCAAGACCAAAGTATACGTGAACCTGGCTGACCCGCAGCGAGCAGCGGAAATCGCCGCTATGAACGTGGATGGCGTGGGGCTCTTACGGGCGGAGTTCATCATCGCGAACGCTGTCAAGGCGCACCCACGCTATCTCCTCGCCCAGGGCCAGGGAAGCCTATTCACCCAGCGGCTCGCTGACGGCGTAGAGACCTTTGCCGCCGCCTTCGCGCCCCGGCCTGTGGTGTACCGCACCACCGACTTCAAGACCAACGAGTACCGCGGCCTCACCGGAGGCGCCCAATACGAGGGAGAAGAAGAGAACCCCATGCTTGGCTATCGGGGCGTCTCTCGCTACATACGCGACATCGACGTCTTCCGCTTGGAGCTGGAGGCCATCAAGCGAGTCCGCCGTGAGTACCCGAACCTGTGGGTCATGTTGCCCTTCGTCCGTACCATCGAGGAGTTGTCGCGCTGCAAGGCGATCATGGAGCAGGAGGGGCTTTCTCGCACAGCCGACTTCCGCCTTTGGATGATGCTGGAGATACCCGCCAATGTCTTCCTGCTCGACAAGTTCCTGGACGTTGGCATCGACGGCATTTCCATCGGCTCTAACGACTTGACGCAGCTAATCCTGGGCATTGACCGTGATAACGAGAAGCTGGCCTCCGCGTTCGACGAACGCAATCCGGCCGTGCTCGTCGCCTTGCGCAAGATCGTCACCACGGCCAAGAAGCGTGGGGTAGCCTGCTCTATCTGTGGCCAGGCGCCCTCCGATTATCCAGACCTCACCGAGAAGCTCGTCCGCTGGGGCATCACCTCGGTCTCAGTCAACGCAGATGCCATCTACAAGACCCGTGAGATCGTCGCCGACACTGAGGCTAAGCTCCATCGCACTTAGCGCATCGCGCCCCCCGAAAGAGCCGCTTTCGCCGCCCGGCTGATCGCCAGAATGACCTATCCCGCCCGTTCCGGCGTGGACGACGTCCGAGACCGTCTCGACATCGTCGAGGTGATCGGCGGCGTGGTGCCTCTGCAGCGGTCCGGGCGCAACTTCAAGGCCCGTTGCCCGTTCCACACCGAGCGCACGCCCTCGTTCTTCGTCTTCCCCGAGCGGGGAACCTGGCACTGTTTCGGCGCCTGCGCCACAGGGGGAGATGTCTTCACCTTTGTGATGCGCCAGGAAGGCATCAGCTTCCCCGAGGCGCTGCGCTCACTGGCGGCGCGCGCGGGCGTGACGCTACCCGACCGCCGGTCTGAAGCCGAGTCGGCAGCCGAGACCGAAGGGCGGGACCGGTTGCGCCAAGCGCTCGCCTCCGCAGCTCACTACTATCATCACTTGCTCCTAGGCCAGCCGGCCGGTGCCCGCAGCCGCGTGCACCTGGAAGAACGCGGGCTCGATCGCCCGACCTGGGAGCGCTTCCTGCTAGGGGCCAGCCCTGATGCGTGGCAAGCGTTGACCCACTATCTCCTCGCCCAGGGGTACTCGGACCAAGAATTGGAGAATGCCGGCCTGGCTATTCGCGGCGACAACGGTGATCTGCATGATCGCTTCCGCGGCCGGCTCATCATCCCGATCCGGGACCTCCAGAGTCATGTCGTGGGATTCGGCGCGCGCACTCTCGATGGTAGTCAGCCCAAATACACCAACTCGCCTCAGACGCCGCTTTTCGATAAGGGGAATCTCCTCTACGGCCTCGACCTAGGGCGCGAAGCAATCCGACAGGCCGGCAGTGCGGTCTTAGTCGAAGGTTACATGGATGTCTTGATGGCGCATCAGGCCGGCTTCGCCAACGTGGTCGCATCCATGGGCACCTCCATCACGGACCGCCAGGTCCGTCTGCTAAAGCGATACACCCACACGCTCATCCTCGCCTTGGACGCGGACGCCGCCGGCGACCTCGCCACCCTGCGTGGCATCGAAGTAGCCACTCAGGCCCTCGACACGACCTCAGCGCCGACGCTCTCATGGCGCGGCCTTGTGCGCTATCGCGAAGTCCTCGACGGCGAAGTGCGCATCCTGCGCTTGCCGCCCGGCTCCGACCCCGACGAGATGATTCGGGCCGAAGCGGCCAAGTGGCAGGAGCTCCAGTCGCAGGCGCTGCCGATGGTCGAGTACATGATCGAAGCCGTACTGGGGCAGAACTCCACCGCTGACGCCCAGGCGAAGACCGCCGCCGCGGACCGCCTGCTGCCGCTCATCGGCGTGCTGAATGACCCCGTGCAGCAGTCGCACTACCTCCAGCGCTTGGCCCGTCGCCTCCAAGTTAGCGAAGCAGCCCTGCAGCAGCGCCTCCGAGCGCTCCGACCATCCCGGACTCGAGCCCGCACCCTTACACCCGAGCCGTCCCGGAGGTTGGATGCGCCGCAGGCCGGCCGCTCGGTAGAGGAGCACTGTCTGGCCCTGCTCCTGCGCTACCCTGCGCTGCGGGTCCACGCCCAACAAATACCGCACGAGCTATTTCGCTATGCCGAACATCGCGCACTGTTGGCCGCGATCGGCGGGAACAAAACGGACAACGAAGCGTTAACGCACTATGATGAGGCGCTCGAGGCGCTGTCTGAGCGGATCCAGCAACGCCAGATCCCACCCCTTAATGGCGGAAGTCCCCTCCACGCGCTAGAATTGACATTACGAGGACTCGAGTTGCAGCGACTGCGCCAGCAAGAGCTTGCCCTGGCGGCCCTGCTGGACGCAGCCGAAGAGGCCAAGAACCAGGGCAGTCAGGAGGCAGTGGACCACTGGCTGCAACTGCACGAGCAGGGTATGGCACAGGCGGCTCGCCTCCGCGCCCTCTGGATCACCGGGTCCCAACCACTGCTTGTTGATTCCTAGTGAGGCAATGAATGCTACGCGACGAAATGACGAATCACGACGAAGAGCTTGGCGTCGATTCCGCGGAAGCCGATGAGCTGAGCCCAGCCCTCGGCGCGATGGCCGAAGATTTCCTCTCCTACGCTCAGTTGCTCTCCGCGCAGGAGGAACCGGTCGTGGAGGCGACGCCGACCGGCTGGCGGCCTCGCGGGGCCTTCGCTGAGGGATGGGATGAGCCCCGCCCCGAGGAGTTGGAGGCGGAGGCCGAGCCTGAGATTGCTCTCGACGATGACGCCATCGACGACCCGGTCCGCATGTACCTGCGCGAGATCGGGCGATACACGTTGCTTACAGCCCAGGACGAAAAGACGCTAGCTAAGAAGACGGAAGAGGGACGGTTCCTCGAGGGGCTGGAGGACTCCCTGCGCCGTCAGCTGGACCGTAAGGCCAATCCCTCAGAGCTCGCCCTTGCGCTCCTGCACCGGCTCCTCGAACATGAGGCGCTCTTCGGAGCGCTCGAACGGCTCCTTCCGCTGCCCCTGGAGGCGTCGCTGGCCCAGCGTCTCACGGATCCAGCCCTGCGCGCCGCGATTGATGGAGAGCTCAACCTGGAGCTCATGGCCGAGCTTGGCGCCCTGCTCGAGAAGGACCCGCTGGACGCCGCTCGCGAGGTTATCCAGTTCTCTCTTGTCACCAGCGTCTTGCCGCCGGCGGTGCTCGACTGGCTCGCACACCGTCACACGTTCAACGAGGCGCGTGGCCAGCTCCGCGAACCCGGGCAGCTCAGGCCCATCGTGGCGCAGCGCCCCAACGTTCTACGCGCCCTGCAGCGGGTCCGAGACGAGGGCGACCGCTCCGAGCGACGGCTTACCGAGGCCAACCTCCGCCTGGTCGTCAGCGTGGCGAAGAAATATATCGGCCGGGGTATGTCGTTGCTGGACCTCATTCAAGAGGGCAACATCGGCCTCATACGGGCCGTCGAGAAATTCGACTACCGCAAGGGCTACAAGTTCTCCACGTACGCGACGTGGTGGATCCGGCAGGCCATCACCAGGGCCATCGCCGATCAAGCCCGCACCATCCGCATACCGGTGCACATGGTGGAGACCATCAACAAGCTGCTGCGAATCAGCCGGCGCTTGGTGCAGGAGTACGGACGCGAGCCGACCAGCGAGGAGATCGGCTCGGGCATGGAGCTCACGCCCGAGAAGGTGCGCGAGATCATCAAGGTCTCCCAGGAGCCCGTCTCGCTAGAGACGCCCATCGGCGAAGAGGAGGACTCCCATCTTGGCGACTTTATCGAGGATGCTTCGGCGGTCGCGCCGGTGGAGGCGGCCTCGCACGAGCTTCTCCGCGAGCAGATCCGCTCCGTGCTGGGCACCCTGACTGGTCGCGAGCAGAAGGTGCTGATGTTGCGCTTCGGCCTGGACGACGGTCGCAGCCGCACCCTCGAGGAGGTCGGCAAGGAGTTCGGCGTCACCCGCGAGCGCATCCGCCAGATCGAGGCCAAGGCGCTGCGCAAGCTGCGCCACCCCTCTCGCAGTAAGCGCCTCAAGGACTTCCTCGACTAGCTCCACGAACATGGCGGCCCCGGAACGCCGGCGAAGAGCGCCGGCGTTCCGCCCTTATCACCTCCCCGATCAAAAAATGCGAAACGAAGCCAACCGCGGCGCTGACGGCACCCAGCGAGCCCCCTCAGAGCCGTTCGCCCCGTTTCCCCTTTACCGGGGCCGCAGACAGTTGTCGACGCGCGAATTCCCGTATAATAGGCGGCGAATCGGTAGGAAGAAGCCATAAGGAGGTCAGCGATGGGTTCCTATCTCCCAGAAGACAAGTTCGTCCACGCCAACGGCCTGAGGATGCACTACCTCGACTGGGGCGGCGACACCACCAAGAAGCCGCTCATCCTCATGCACGGCATCGGCGGCCACGCCCACGCGTTCGACCGGTTCGCTCCCAACATGGTGGACGAATACCGCGTCCTCGCCCTCGATGGTCGCGGCTGCGGCGACACCGACTGGACCAAGGACGGCTACTCCGTCCAGGCGTATGCTGCCGACGTCGCCGCTTTTGCTAGGGCCAGCGGCGCGTACCCTTTCGATTACTATGGGCACTCCCAGGGCTCCCGCATCGGCATGCCTCTCGGAGCCTACTTCGGCGACCTCGTCGACCACCTGATCCTCGGCGATTATGGCCCCATGCCGGATCCGTCGCCGTCGGGCCGTGACACCGCCCAGCGGCGTCTCGCCGGCGGCCAGCGCGCCGAGCGACCGCGTGGCTTCTTCAGCCCGCAACAGGCCTTCGACTGGCACCGCGCGCAGAACGAGACCGCGACCGACGAGGAGATCTGGAACACTGTCCAGTACACCTACCGCAGCAACTGGGATGGCATCCTGGTCCCGAAGACCGACCCGGAGATTTCCTGGCTCAACGGCCGGAGTGCCCTCAAGGAGGGGCCATTCCTCTGGGACGCCGTGGGCAAGATCAGCTGCAAGACCTTGGTATTGAGGGGAGAGCGCAGTACCGTCCTCGACCTCGCGCAGGCCGAGAAGATGGCCGCCACCATCCCCAACCGCAAGGGCGTTATGCGCGAAGTGCCCGGTGCCGGCCACGGCCTCCACTCCGAAAAGATGGCGGAGACCGTGCAAATAATCCGGGAGTTCCTCGCGACGTAGCGTTGGGTCGCCGAGATACGGTTCGTAGGGGCGACCAGCGGTCGCCCCTACCCCTACGCAATGAAAGCAGCTGCGTCCCCTGACCAGCAGCCCCACTCCATGAGGGCCACTCAAGCAGCGCTGCTGGCGGCCGCGGTGATCGCATGTACGGGGCCCGCCCCACAGATAGCATCGCCCCCACCGTCCCCCGTGCTCTCCCCAACGCCGAGTGCGCCTTCTGCAACACCTTCCCGCACGGTTGCCGTAAGCCTGCAGGAGTACCCAGTCCCTCGCGGTTCGCGTCCCCATGATGTCGCGCCTGCGCCCGACGGTACGGTCTGGTACACGGCCCAGGCGACCGGCGAGCTCGGTCGTCTCGACCCCGTCAGCGGCGAAACTCACCACATCAAGCTGGGGGCCGGCTCCGCCCCCCACGGCGTGATCGTTGGACCGGACGGAGCACCCTGGGTCACGGACGGGGGGCTTAACGCCATCGTTCGGTTTGACCCCCTCACCGAAGAAGTACGCGTCTACTCGCTGCCCTCCGGCCGACAAGGAGCCAATCTGAATACCGCGGCCTTCGATCTGCGAGGCAGCCTGTGGTTCACCGGACAGAACGGCGTCTATGGCAGGCTAAGCCCTGCTACGGGAGCGCTGTCGGTGTTCGACGCGCCGCGCGGTCGCGGCCCTTATGGCATATCCACGGCTCCCGATGGCGCCGTCTACTACGCCTCGCTTGCCGGGAATTACATCGCTGGTCTGGACCTAGCGTCAGGCGACGCCACCATCCTGGAACCACCCACTCCCCGGCAAGGCGCCCGCCGCGTGTGGCCCGATTCGCGAAGCCGGGTTTGGGTCAGCGAGTGGAACGCCAGCCAGCTGGCTATGTACGACCCGCGCACTGAGGCTTGGCGTGAGTGGCGTCTACCAGGAAGCAACCCGCAGGCGTACGCTGTGTACGTCGATGACCGCGACATGGTCTGGTTATCCGACTTCGGCGCAAACGCCCTGGTCCGCTTCGATCCCGACCAGGAGTCCTTCGATGCCTTCCCGCTGCCCAGCGCCTCCGCCCAGGTGCGCCAGCTCCTCGGCCGACCAGGCGAGGTCTGGGGCGCCGAGTCCGGCGCTGACAAGATTGTCGTCGCACGCTTCCAATGACCTGCTGGCTCGAACACGTGCTCCGCGGGTCCGCCAGCAAGTCCGCGATCCCAGAGACGAGATGCCACGTTTTACCGAGGCGCTGCTCACCGAGCAAGAGCTTGGGGACATCTACGCCTTTCTGCGAAGCCTGGCACCGTAGGTGCCTCGGCAAACCGAGGCCGGCGCGGGAGCTCACCTGGTCGCTTCCTTACTTCCGCGCGCATCGTCCTTCGTTTACACTTGCGGCCAGCAGTCCAAGCCTACCCTTACAGGGGGTTTCTCATGGCCATCGACAACAGGGGCCTCACCGAAGCCGATGTCCTCGGCTTCATCGACACCCTCTCCAATTGGGGCAAATGGGGCGCGGATGACCAACTGGGCGCCCTCAACTACATCACACCAGAGAAGCGCGTCGCCGCTGCCGCCCTTGTCCGTGAGGGACATGTGGTCTCCATATCGCTGCCCTTGCCGACTACGCCAGGCCCCGAGAACCCACGTCCGGCCCTTCACTACATGATCGGCACGGGCGAGCGACAAGGGGCCGGCGGCTCCTCCGACTTCATCGGCGTCGCCTATCACGGCATGACGACCAGCCATATCGATGCCTTCGCCCACCAGTTCTGGCAGGGCAAGATGTACAACGGCTTCTCTTCCCTGGAGGTCCGCCCTGACGGCGCCCACAAAGGCGCCATCCACGAGGCGCTGGACAAGGTCGTGGGCCGCGGCGTCCTCCTGGACATACCGCTGGTACGCGGAAGAGAGTGGCTGGACCCAGGCGAGCCCATCTACGTCGAAGACATCGAGGCCGCCGAGAGTCGCCACGGAGTCACCGTCGCTGAGGGCGACATCCTGCTGGTCCGCACCGGCCGACACAAGCGCGCCCGCGCAGAGGGCAGGGACGGCTGGCAATCGCGCGGCCTCGCGGGCCTGCATGCCTCAGTGCTTCCCTGGCTGCACGAGCGACGGGTAGCGGTGCTGGGAGGCGACGGCGTCAACGACGTCACACCCTCTGGCTTCCAGGCCATGGGGATGCCCTTCCACAAGGTCGGCATGGTCGCCATGGGCCTCCACCTGCTCGACAACCACGATCTGGAGGCGCTCGCCGACGCTTGCGCCCAAAGACGGCGCTACGCTTTCCTGTTCGTCATGGCACCGCTCTTCCTCGTACGCGGCACGGGTTCGCCGGCCAATGGGTTGGCAATCCTCTAGCGCTCACGCTCTGGTTCAGAAGTCTTTTAGACCACCACTTCGCGGCACTTATCCACAGGGCCCGCCGCCCACTTGCCTCGCGTAGCAAAGGACCGGTCCCGGGGTGCTTGTAGTTTAGCCAACGAGCCCGCGCTAAACCGATCCCAAGGCTTCCGCTATAATTGGCGCCAGAGCTTCCCACCCTCCGGAAGCCGTTAGTCTCAGGAGCACATTATGAAGGTGATCCACGAGCCAACCATCTATGTCGTCGGCCGCCAGATGATCGACCAGAGCGTCGTGACCCAGTTCCTGGCCGACCACGAGACCGCCTGGGTCACCGACTCCGAGGTCGGCGCTGAGTTGCTTGCCGAGGTCGCCGGTCGTATCTGCTACATGTCCTTCGGCACCGCCCAGGGTCGTAAGACCAACCGCGACTACCTCGACAACATCATCGAGAGCGGCGACGGCAGCGTCATCGAGCACGCCGTCTGGGACTTCATCATTACCGGCGTCTCGCGCTCCTTCACCCACGAGCTGATCCGTCACCGCGCCGGCTTCGGCTATTCTCAGCTCTCCCAACGCTATGTGGATGAGTCTACGGCCGACTTCGTGGAGCCCGACATCATCGCTGAGGACCCCGACTTGCACGCAATCTGGCAGGAGGCCGTGGAGGCCTCGCATCGCGCTTACATCGCGTTAGTAGAGCGCCTCACCGACAAGGTCAATACGCATTTCCGCGACCTACCCCGCACCGACCGCCGCAAGATGGCCCGTCAAGCCGCGCGCAGCGTGCTCCCCAACGCGACGGAGACCAAGATCTTCGTCAGCGCCAACGCCCGCGCCCTCCGCCACTTCATCGAGTTACGAGGCGCCCCCTACGCCGATCCCGAAATCCGGAGCGTCGCCGTCAAGATGCTCGGAATCATGCAGCGTGAAGCCCCCAACATCTTCCACGACTTCGAGACCTACGACCTGCCGGACGGTACCGTGGGTACGCGCACGCCGCACCACAAGGTATAACTGATGTGAGCGTCTACGGCAGTGGCGAGGTATCCGCGTCGAGGGCGGCGAACCCCGCGCGCGCCGTGGCGCGTCGGAGCCTCCCACAGCGCATCCCCTGGCTCTGGTATGACCTGGTCGTCTCGCGCGTGCCGCTGCCGCTCTGGCTGCTCTCGCTGCTCCCGTTTCTCTTCACCTACGGCGTCGGCGTCATCCTCGCATCGACCGCTGGCGAACTGACGCACTTCTTGCGGGACTGGCGCTGGCTGCTGACGGCGTTCGCGGGACCGACCGTTGCCTCCCTTTCCCTGGGCTACGTGCCTCGCGGGGTCAAGCGGTTCTGGGCCAGCCTGCGTCCGTGGTTAGCCGATGCGGAAGAGGAGATCGCCGCGTTCAACGCTGGCATACCTTCCCTCCTCACCCGGTTCTTCTGGCTCTGTGCCCCGCCCTTGATAGCCTTCATCGCCATGTGGGCCGTCCTCGGGCCCATCCCTGGCAATTGGTCCTACGATTACGCCCATCCGGAGGTCTTCAACTTCTTTGTTCTCCTGACTGCTCTGGTGAACGGCTATTTCGTCGGGGCAGCCTTCTCCATGATCGGCATTGGTCTTGGCCTCCTCACTCGACGCATCAGCGACACCTTGGATCTCAAGCGAGGTTTCATCCTGCATGGCGGCAAGGCCGCCCTCCAGCCCTTCAGCCAGCTCCTTTGGATGACCTGGACCGCCTTCGCTCTCCCGGTGATCGCAATATTCGGCCTCTCTCTGGCGACGACCGTTATGCCCGCTGGCGGATCCCTTCGGTTTTACAACATCATCACGCTGCTGCTCTTGGGTGTCATGATCGCTCCGAGCATTGTTGTGCCTCAACTTTTCATGAACCGCTTGCTCGCCCGGCAGAAGGCGCGGGAACTGCAAGCACTGCGGCAGGAGCTGGAAGAGGCCGCGTCGACCCCAGAGTCCGCTGACACACCTGACATCTTGCGAAGAATCCAACGGCAACAGTACCTCCTCTATCAAATCCAGAAAACTGAGGCCTTCGCCCCGACCCTGGTGGACGCTCGCTTCGTCCTGCAGATCGGCACAAGCGTGACAGGCATCCTGTTAGCGAACGTGGTGCTGCGAACGGTCATCGCACGCTTCTTACAATAGGACCTAGCAATGACCCCCGCCGACTCGCTCACGACCCGTGCTCCAGCTAACGTGGTGCCCATCCGCCGCTCGCTAGCCGCGCGCATCCCCTGGCTCTGGTACGACTACGTTGTTTCGCGGGTGCCGCTGCCGCTGTGGGCGCTCTCGTTGCTCCTCTTCGCCGTCCTGTACGGCTTTGCCCTCCTCCTTGCGCTCATTGCTGGCGAGGTGCCCCAGTTCGTGCGCGATATCCGTTACCTTTTCATGCTCTTGATGCCCGCCTTCGGTTCGTTTGCCCTCGGCTACATCCCAAGGACCATGGCCCTGCTCTGGGCGGGCATTCGCCCCTGGCTCGCCAACACCGAGGAGCAAATCGCCGCTCTCCAGACCACCACGCCAGACCTCATGAGCCGTTTCTTCTGGCCGTGCGTCGTGATTATGGGCACTGTGATGGTGCCCTACGCGATTCCTGGAGGAGACCCTTGGGCCCGCGACTACGCCCATCCCGGGATCATCGAAAAGGTGTCGCTGCTCGCTGCTCCTTTCCTCATCTATTTCATCGGAGCCCTCTTCGCCATCGCCTCTATCGGCCTGGGCCTGCTCGCCCATCGCCTGAGCCGAGCCGCGGATTTCATGCGAGGCTTCATTCTGCACGGCGGCAAGGCCGCGCTCCAACCGTTCAATGCGCTTCTCTGGGTCGTTTGGGGCACCTTCACCCTCCCGTTCATCCTCATGGTTGTCGTCCTCATCGCAGTGGACCCCACCTCCACGGACGAGCTGGCGGACGCGGTGCAATACCTCGTCATGGTGGCCATGGTCGTGCCCACGCTGGTTGTGCCCCAGCTCTTCATAAACCGGCTGCTCGCCCGCGAGAAGGCGGAAGAGCTCCGAGCGCTCCGCGCGGAGCTCGAGGAGGCAGCAGCGCCGCCCCAGACGCGGGACACTTTCGAGGTGCTCCAACGGATGCAGCGACACCAGCACTTGCTCCATGAAATCCAGGAGATGAAAGCCTTTGTGCCGACGCTGGTGGATACGCGCTTCGTGATTCAGATAGGGACAAGCTTCACGGCTATCCTCCTTGCTAACGTCGCCCTCAGGACGATCCTTGCCAGGATGCTTCCCTAACGCCACACCCAAGGACCACACATGGCTCTCATCACATTCGTACGGGACGCCCATTGCATGCCGATTCCCCAGGCACGATACTTCCCATCGTGACGCCCGAGCCAGATAAGTCCGCCTTCCCACCTCCCCACATCCCTCCTCGCCCAGCAGCCTTAGCTTGGCGTGGCGCGGCGTTGGCCCTTGGCGCGTTCATCCTCTTCTCGACCCCTCTCCTGCCGACTGCCCAGTACACAACCTCCAACGACACCGACGGCCACAGCGACCTCGCAGAGGAGGCAGCCTTCCTCGCCCCCCCACCAGTAGAAGCCGCGGCATCGTCGGCCGAACTCGACTGCCGCGCGCTTGCATCGTCCGCCGGCCGAATCAGCACGTGGGATCCACCCGGCCCTAAGCTCGTCGGCCTCCAGGCAGGACACTGGCTCACCCGTGAGGCGCCCGACGAGTTCGCCCGCCTGCGCGCGCAGACCGGCACCACCGGCGGCGGCTACACCGAGTGGGAATTGAACCTTGATATCGCCGAGCGAACCGCCATTCTCCTCATGGAGTTGGGCGTCGAGGCGGAGGTGCTGCCCACCACCTTGCCACCTTGCTACCGGGCGCACGTCTTCCTTTCCATCCACGCCGACGGCGACCTGAGCGGCCTCCTCAGCGGCTTCAAAGTGGCGCGCGCGAGCGCTTCGCCCATAGCCGCGACCGATGACGCGTTCGTTGCGGCGCTCAACGAGCAATACGCCCTGGCCACCAGCCTCCCCCGCGACGACAACCATATCAGCCGGCGCATGCTCAACTACTACGCCTTCAACACCCGCCGCTACGTGCACACAATCGGCCCTGGCGTGCCCGCCGCGATCATCGAGACTGGCTTCTTGACCAACTGGCGCGACCGTCTCTTCCTCACGCAGCAGACCGACCTCGTCGCCGCCGGAATCGCCAACGGCATCCTCCAGTTCGTTGGTTTGGAGGAACGCATCCCCCTCTAACGCTTTCGATCGTTGTCCGGCGGTCGCCACGCCCTTCCGACTTACCGACTTCACTCAACATTCGCCCATCGCGCGGCTTGCGCAGCCAAGGACCATGCGCTACGCTCTCCTTCACAAAGGCCGCGGCTAGCTTCGAACAGGAGGAAGCCATGCCCTTCTACATGACGCAGTTCTCCTATGACGGGGATACCTGGGCAGACCTACTCAAGAATCCAGAGGATAGAGAGCCGGTGATTCGACAGCTGTGCGAGCGGAATGGCGCGAAGCTCCACGGGCTCTGGTACGCCTTCGGCGAGTACGATGGCGTCCTTATCGTCGAGGCGCCGGACAATACGACTGTGGCCACCATCTTGCTCGCCGTTGCGGCCACTGGCGCTATCGCACAACTCAAGACAACCGTACTTCTGACCACACAGGAAGCAGTCCAGGCGATGCGTCGAGCAGGTGGCGTCGGCTATCGGGCGCCGGGTGCCAGCTAGCCGACGACCCGAAGCAACCTCGCGTCGCTTGGCGGGAACGGATTGCTCTACGTTGTCATCGCCCTCTTTACCGCGGTAGACATCGTTTCCAACGTCATCGCCAGCAAGCTCGTCGCCATAGGGCCGCTGACCGTGCCCGCGGCCAGCTTCCTCTTCCCGCTGGCCTACACGCTCATCGACCTCGTCAACCGTAGCCTCGGCAAGACGGGCGCGCGCTGGGTGGTGCTTGGGGCCTTCGGGGGCAACGTGGTGCTGGTCGTCGCGAGCAGCGTCGCCGTCGCGCTGCCCCCGGCCGCCTTCTGGACGAACCAGGAGGCGTATGCCCTTATCCTCGGCGCCACGCCCCGCATCGTCCTTGCCTCCTGGATAGCCTACCTCATCTCCAGCATCACCGACGTCGAGCTCTTCGCTCGCCTGGCTTCCTGGCCCCTCTGGCAGCGCGTCATCGCCAGCAACGCCGTCAGTCTGCTGCTGGATAGCATCCTGTTCGTCGGCATCGCCTTCGGCCCGCTACCGCAGGTGATCGGCAGCCAATACCTCGTAAAGCTCATGATAACGGTCCTCAGCCTGCCCCTTATCCTGCTAGCACGGGCTGCCGTTGCGACGCGGCTGACCCAGACCGCAGTCGCCCTCGACTGACAGTTGGAGGAACTGAAAAGAATGGACCGCAGCATCCTGGAGGTCTTCCCCAACCCCGCCTCTGAGCGCGACTACCTCATCACGCATCACTGTCCGGAGTTCACCTCAGTCTGCCCCATGACCGGCCAGCCCGACTTCGGCACCATCGTTTTCGAGTACGTCCCCGACCGTGTCTGCGTCGAGCTGAAGTCGCTGAAGTTCTACCTGCAGGGCTACCGCAACGAGGGCATCTTCTACGAGGCGGTGGTGAACCGGCTGCTGGACGACTTCGTTGCCGTCTGCGCGCCCCGCCGCTTGAAGGTGACCGGCGAGTTCAACGTGCGGGGTGGTATCTCCTCGACCGTTGTGGTCGAGTACACGGCGCCTGAGGGAACGACGCTAGTGCCATGATCACATCGACGTGTCAGCGAGGCTCGCGACATCGGCTCACGAAAAGACACCTTTAAGTCCTCTCTGCGTCCTTTGTGCTCTCTGTGATGAGTCACCGGGGCTGGCTTGAGGCCTACCCGTACGCCCCACCACCCACCCGCCCAGGCGCCCGTCCCAGCCGCTCCAGTGCCGCTCGCGCGCCCGCGCTCACGAAGCCGATGTCGCTCCCGATGGGGCAGAAGCGAAAGCCCTGCTCGAACCTCTGGGCCGCCTGCTCGGCGCTGCCACAGTGGATCCCTGCCATGAGCCCCGCCGCGTTCGCCGCACCGAGCACCCGCTGACACGCCTCGGCGTGGCGCGGGTCCTGCTGCGAGACACCCATCGCCACCGCCAGGTCTGACGGCCCGATGTAGAAGCCGTCGATGCCCGGCGCTTTCGCCAGCTCATGGACTCGCCCGACCGTATCGGGGTGCTCCACCATCACGAGACACAAGATCTCCTCGTTGGCGTGTTGCGTGTAGTCGGGGCCAGCGTAGTAGCGGGCGCGGTTGGGTCCCACGCTTCGGAAGCCGAGCGGAGCATAGCGGCAGGCGCCACCCGCCTTCGCGGCTTCCTCGTAGGTGTTCACGAGCGGCACGATGACACCATACGCACCGGCATCGAGCACCCACTGGATAAAGACCGGCTCGTTCCACGGGACTCGCACGATCGGCATGACCTCCGTCGTGCTGACCACCTGGAGCCACTGCGCCGCGCGGTCCGGGCCGATGCCCATGCCGTGCTGCATGTCGAGGACCAGCGCGTCGAAGCCGGCTTGGGCCATCGTCTCGGCCACGTACGGGTCGGGGGTAGACTGCCAGCCGACTGCCGTCGGCAGGCCTTCGCGGAACCGCCGCTTGACTGTGTTAGGTCGCATGTTGTCCTCCTAGACGCATAGTACGCATCCACGCCCCTCCCAACAACCTAGCCAATGTCGTTTGTGCGGGTGTGCGCCCCTCGGTACACTAGGGTCATGACGTCCCAGCCTCGGGGCGACGACCGAATGAGCCAAGCCTTGGCGCTCCTGGCGCCGCACGTCATCGTCTTGCTCGATGAGTGGCTCCGGCCTGAGTTCACGACCAAGCAGTTCATCGAGAGCCTTCTCACCGACGAAGCGGCCCAGGCCGCCTACCTTCAGGCCGTCGGCCTCTGGCCCGACTTCCCTCCCAACTTCGGCCAAAAGACCGTACACGGCCTCATCATCCCTCGGCTGCTCCGCGCTACGGGGAAGGCCCAGTGGGCCGGGTACGTACACGACGCGACTCAGGACGACGGATTCGGCGTGCCGGCCAAATGGCGCCGGGTGACCAAGCCCGCGGCCTCTTGACTCTGGCGGCTCCGACGCCGCCCATGATGCAATGGACGCAGGCCAGGTCAAGGCAACACACGAGACCGCCGCAGACGCCCCGTCGCCTCCGCGTCTCCTGGCCATCGGCGTCATCCTACTCCTGGCGCTCGCGCTCTGGCCCCTGCTGGTTGCACCTCTGCGCCGCACTGGGCTGAGCGCTCTTTTCCTCCTCGACGTCCTCACTTCCTATCTCACGGATTCGCGCTTCGAGGCGGCCTCGCTCGTCACACCAAGCCCTGGCGTAGAGGAACGGCGCCTGATTTTCCGCGAGGAACGCATACGCCTTACTATCTACAGCCCTGGTCGCGGCGAGCGCCGAGGCGGCATTCTGCTCGTGAATGGCGCCGTGGAGTTGGGGAATGAGGACCCCGGCATCCGCCGCGTCGCCACCAGCCTTGCGCGCCTCGGCTTCCTCGTCGCTCTGCCGGAGCTCGCCAGCCTCCAGGCCTTTCTCCTCGACCCCCGCGATCCCGACCGCCTCGTTGGCGCCTTCGAAGCGTTGTCTGCCGAGCCGGCGCTGCGCGCCAAGCCTGTTGGCTTCGTGGGTTTCTGCTTCGGGGCGTCGCTGGGCCTCCTGGCGGCAAGCGACCCGGCCATCGCCGACCACGTCTCGTTCGTTGCCGGAGCGATCCCATACGCCCGTCTCGATACGCTCGTCGTGGACGTCTTGAGCGGCTCGGCGGTTGGAACCAACGGCCTGCGCTCCTGGGAGCCACGCGAGGACCTCGCCGAAAAGCTACCGCTCGCGCTCATCGGCCTCCTGCCCGACGCCGACGACCGTGATATCCTACGATCCCTCCATGAGAGTGACGCCCTGGCGACCAGAGAAGCCGACCTCTCGCTCTCAGGCGAGGCGCTGCGACGCCTCCTCCTCACTCGCGACCGCCTGCACGCCGAGGCATTGCTTGCTGAGCAAGACCCCGCCCTCATCGCCGCCCTAGAGCAGCTCTCGCCGCTAGACCGGATCGACCGCCTCCGTGCCCCCCTCTTCCTCTTCCACAGCGCCGCCGACCGGGTCATCCCCTGGGAGCACTCCGCTGCCCTGGCAGCGGCCGCACCCACCGGGGGCCGCCTCGAGGTATCGACCCTGCTCCAGCACACGCGCCTCATCCTCGACCCGCGCCAGTGGCGGCTGATGCTCGGCTATCCGCGCGAGGCCTGGGACCTCGTGGTCTTGCTGAATGAGGTGCTGGCGGCCGCGGGCGTGCGGTAGACAGTTGACACCCGCACTGCAGGCGTATACTCTTGGTACCACAACCGAAACGGCGTTGACGGAGACGAGTACGCCGGTGGTCGGGCGTATCAGCGAGGCCGAGAGGTGGAAGCGGCCACGCAGCCGACCGGCGGAATATCCCTCCCGAGCCGCCTCCTGAACCTCGCTCATAGCGAGAAGTAGACGAGGCCGGGTTCGTCCCTCGTTAGCAGGACGCGAGCATAAGTCGCCTTGGCGAGCGTGCTCGACCGAGAGGTCGCCGTTGGCGGCAAGAAGGGTGGTACCGCGGGCTAACCCCGTCCCTTGTGGGACGGGGTCTTTTTCTTTGTCTTGAATGTCGTGCTGCCGCAATCTGAAGGCTCGAGCATGGATAAGGAGATGGGACATACCAGGCCAAGACTGGTTCGAGAACTTCTTTGTGCAAGGCCTCTTTGTTGAGGGCCTCGAGCGAATTCCTGTGGAGCGCACCGAGATGGAGGTCGCCTTCATCGTTGAAACGTTAGGCCTTCCGATAGGTGCGCGAATACTTGATCTGTGTTGCGGCATAGGTAGACACAGTGTCGCGCTCGCAGAACGAGGCTATCAGATGGCGGGTCTTGACTTGGACGAGCGGGCTCTGGCTATTGCCCAGAGCCGAGCGCAAGAGGCGCGCGTAGACATCGTATGGCACCAGGCCGACATGCGCCGAATACCCTACTCTGAAGAGCTTGATGGCGTCATCAATGTTTTTGGCTCGTGGGGCTACTACGATACTGACGAAAAGGATGCGGAAGTATTAGGAGCAGTTGCCGCGGCCTTGACACAGGGCGGCCTATTCCTCTTGGAAATCATCAACCGTGACAACCTCTTCAGGAGGTACCAGCCCAATACCTGGACGACCGAGGCTAATGGCAATCTAGTCCTTACTCGCTACGACTTGGATCTAACTACTAGTCGTCATCGGGCCACAGAACTCGTCTTTCGTCCTGACGGACAACGATTCGAGCGATGGCATACATACCGCTTTTATACCCTTACTGAAGTCATACGCATGATGAGAGATGTCGGTCTTCTGTTCCGCAAGGCCTGGGGCGGGTACGACGCATCGCCCTACACGTTGGAGAGCCGCCGCATGATCGTGCTGGCGGAGAAGACAGGATGACTGAGCGACATGTAGCCGTCACCAAGAGCGAATTGACCTTTCAATGTCATGCTGAGCGAAGCGAAGCATCTCTGACGATCCATCCAAGCCTAGACCCTTCGCTCCGCTCAGGGTGACAATGAGACCCCGGAGGCCATGATGTTCCAGCCCGTATCAAGCCAGGTGCGCTTCCCCCAGCTCGAAGAGGGAGTGCTGCGCTTTTGGAAAGAACACCGCATCTTCGAGAAGACCTTGGACCGACCCGACGCGCCCCTCTACTCCTTCTACGAGGGCCCACCCTACGCCAATGCCAGCCCGGGCATCCACCACGCCCTCGCCCGCGCCTTCAAGGACATCATCCTCCGCTTCTGGTCCATGCGCGGCTACCGCGTTCCAAGGCGCGCCGGCTGGGACACCCACGGCCTGCCCGCTGAGATCGAGGTCGAGAAACAGCTCGCCTTCACGAACAAGCGCCAAATCGAAGAGTACGGCGTCGCAGAGTTCAACGCGCGCTGTAAGGAGAATGTGCTCGCCTACGTGGACGAGTGGAACCGCTTCACCGAGCGCCTGGGCTACTGGCTTGACTTGGACGACGCCTACCTCACGCTCACGAACGAGTATATCGAGTCCTGCTGGTGGGTCCTCAAGCAGCTTTGGAACAATGACCTCATCTATCAGGGGTACAAGGTCACGCCCCACTGCCCCCGGTGTGTGACGTCACTCGCCGACCACGAGGTCGCCCAAGGCTATAAGGACGACACGCCCGACCCCTCGGTTTGGGTCCGCTTTCGCCTCAGCCCAGAGGCGCGTGAGGCCCTCTACAGCCTTCGACCCTCTCTCCGCGACGGCGACGCGCCGGTCGCCTTCCTCGCCTGGACCACGACGCCCTGGACACTGCCCGGGAACGTCGCCCTTGCCCTCGCCCCGGACGCCGACTACGCTGTCGTCGAGACGCAAGGCGAACAGCTCATCCTCGCTGCCAACCTGCTCGATGCCTCGCTCACCGCCCCTTATCACGTCCTCGACTACGTCACCGGCGCCGAGCTGCGCAGCCTCACCTACGAGCCTCTGTTCCCCTTCGAGCCCGCGCGGGCGCAAGCGCTGGTCCCGATCGACCCGAGGTCCTTCAAAGTGGCCGGTACACCGCACTTGGGCCAGAACCGATATCGGATCGTCACTGCCGATTGGGTCTCTCTCGAGGAGGGGACCGGCATAGTTCACATCGCTCCCGCATACGGCGAGATAGACTTACAGGTCGGTCTTGCGGAAGATCTGCCGGTCCTGCACTCCGTCGACCTGCGCGGTCTCGTGATGGCCGGCCTCCCCGGCGAGGGCCTCTTTGCGAAGGACGCCGACTCGCTCATTACGGCTGACCTGCGCCAGCGAGGCCTCCTCTACCGCGAGGCTACCATCGTCCACACCTACCCTTTCTGTTGGCGCTGCGACACGCCCCTGCTCTACTACGCCAAGACCTCCTGGTACATCCGCACGACGGCGGTCAAGGACCAGCTCCTACAGGGCAACCAGCGCATCAACTGGTACCCCGAGCACATCCAGCGCGGCCGCTTCGGCAACTGGCTGGAGAACAACATCGACTGGGCCATCTCCCGCGAGCGATACTGGGGCATCCCTCTCCCCATCTGGCGTTGCGAAGGCGTCGATCACCACCACGCTTGTGTCGGCAGCATCGACGAACTCCGCAGGCAGCCCAGCGTCGTCTTGCCCGACGGGGCCTTCGACCTCCATCGCCCCTATGCTGACGGTGTGACCTTTGCCTGCGCCGACTGCGGCGAGACCATGCGGCGCATTCCTGAGATAGCCGACGTCTGGTTCGATTCCGGCGCGATGCCCTACGCCCAATGGCACTATCCCTTTGAGAACCGCGACATCTTCAAAGCGGGGTTCCCAGCCGACTTCATCTGCGAGGCCGTCGACCAGACCCGGGGCTGGTTCTACACTCTCCATGCTCTGTCCACCCTCCTCCATCATGCCAATCCGGAGGCCGTGCCCGAAGGCCTCTCCTACCGTAACGTGCTCTGCCTGGAGCTCGTCCTCGACGCGAAGGGCGAAAAGATGAGCAAGTCCAAGGGCAACACCGTGAGCCCCTGGGAGGTGATGAACGCCCACGGCGCCGACGCCCTGCGCTGGTACCTGTTCACAGCCACACCACCCTGGATGCCGCGACGCTTCTCCATCGACCTCGTCGCCGAAGGGCTCCGTCGCTATCTCCTGACGCTCTGGAACACGTACGTCTTCTTCGTCACGTACGCCCGGCTCCAAGGCTTCGACCCGACGATTGCGCCTGACCCCAACCGTCGTTCTGAGATGGACCGCTGGGTGCTCGCGCGTCTCCACGAGACCGTCGCCAAGGTCACCGAGGCCCTCGAAGCCTATAACCCCACGGATGCAGGGCGTGCGCTCCTATCCCTCGTGGAAGATGTTTCGAACTGGTACCTGCGACGCAGCCGTCGCCGTTTCTCCCGCGGCGAGGATGAGGCGGACCGGCGGTCAGCCTTCGACACCTTGTACACTGTGCTCCGCACCGTCGCCAGCCTCACGGCCCCTTTCACCCCGTTCGTGGCCGAGGTTATGTACCAGAACCTCGTGCGTTCGGTTGACGCCAGCGCCCCGGAGAGCGCGCACCTCGCATCCTGGCCGACCGCTCGGGCCGATCTGGTCGACGAAGCGCTGCTCGAGGAGATGGCCCTTGTCGAGCATGTCGTCACCATGGGGCGCGCCGCCCGCGCCAAGGCCAACGTGAAGGTGCGTCAGCCGCTGGCCCAGCTCCTGGTAAAGGCCCGGACGGACGCTGAGGGCGCAGTCCTTCGTCGCCTGGCCCCTGTTATCCTCGACGAGCTGAACGTGAAGGACCTGGCGCTCATCGCTGACGAGGCTGCTCTGGTCGAGTACACCGTGCGCCTAAACATGGCCCTGGTCGGACCGAAATACGGCACCCAAACGTCAGACATGGTGGCAGTCCTTGCTAGCTTCCTTCAGGCCAGGATCGCAGCGCAAGTGCGGCGCGGCGAAGCAGTCGAGCTAGCGGGTTTTCACTTATTGCCTGAGGAGTTCCTGCTCACATCGAAGCCCAAGGCCGGCTTTAGTCTGGTCTCCGAGGGTGACCTAACGGTGGCCCTCACTACCGAGGTAACACCAGAGCTAGCCGAGGAAGGCCTCGCCCGAGAGATCGTGCACCGCCTCCAGAACCTGCGTCGTGACGCCGCTCTAGCCCTCGACGACCGGATTATCGCCTACGTCCAAGGAGACACCGCCGTTCAAGAAGTCGTCTTGCGTCACGGCGAAACGTTGCGACAGGAAACCCTGGCGAACGAGGTACGCCTCAGTACGCCACCGGCCGGCGCCGTCCAGGACTCGGCCAACGTCGATGGGCATGCGATTGAGTTGGGGGTGCTGCGCGTACCGTAAGCCATCGTTGGCGTTGGTATACTAGAACTCAATGAGTCCTGTTAAGAGACGCGCGGCCGCGTCGGCGTCGCTCCTCCTGTACCTGTCAACCGCTGTCTTTGCCGCATGCACCGCAGCCTCCGCCTTGCTCAGCCCCCCAACTCCCACGCCAACCCCTGAGCCCACCGCTACCGCCACGCCCCTTCCACCCCCAACACCCACGGCGACACCCACCCTTACACCCACGCCAGCACCCACTGCGACGCCCGCTCCCACTAGAACCGCAACCCCGCTGCCGCCAACCCCAACGCCCGCGCGCAGCGCAACAGCCGCTCCCACGACCCAAGTCGCACCCAGCCAGGTCGCCCAAGGTCGATTCGTCCTCTTGCAGGTGCAAGCCAGCGTTTCGACTCGCGTGACCGCACGCTTCGAGGGGCGCGAGCTCGCCTTCGCCGCGGGCGGCTTGGGTCAATGGGCGCTCATACCAATCCCGGCCAACGCCCCGCCGGGCCCACGCGAGGTCCTGATCAACATGCAGCCGGCAGCCGGTCAGGCTACCCAATCCCGCGTCGGCTTCCAGGTGCTCGCCGGCGCGTTTGACGTTGAAGACATCGACGTCAGCACCGACCCGACCGCGACGGCTGCGCTCAACGCCTCCACGCAAGAGGAGACAACCCTCGCGACGGTCTTCGCCAGCGCTTCAGCGACTCAGCGTTGGAGCCAGCCTTTTGCAGGGCCGGCCCAGGCGCCCCTCTCCTCGCCCTTTGGCGTACGCCGGTCGTACAACGGGGTCCTCACCGGCTCCTTCCACCAGGGTACCGACTTCGCGCTCAACACCGGCGACCCGGTGGCGTCCGCCAACAAGGGCCGCGTCGTCTTGGCGCGACTCCTGATCACGCGGGGTAATGCCGTCATCATCGACCACGGCCTCGGCGTGTACACCGGCTACTACCATCTCTCGGCCCTATCCGTACAGGAGGGACAAGAGGTGGAGCGCGGCGCTTTCGTCGGTCGCGTGGGCTCCACGGGATTGGTCACCGGGCCCCATCTCCACTGGGAGCTGCGTGTCCTCGGCGTGCCGGTGGACCCTATGGCGGCCGTGGGGCAGTACCTGGGGCCGAAGCCCTAAGCCAGATGCTGCGACTCCGGACGCGCCGCGAACGACTCCCCGGAAGCCGCCCAATGCTCGTGCACGTTCCCGAGCTCTCGCGCGAAGAGCGCCTCGTCCTCCGCGTCGCCGAAACCCAGCAAGCGCATAAGCGCGAAAAAGCCGCTGCCCGGCAAGCGCGTATCCCGCGACACGACCACTGCGGAGAGGAGCGGGCGTCCATGCTCGTGCTCGTGGAGCGAGACTTCCCGCAGCAGCCGGCTCAGCACGGAGCGCTGGCCCGGCTCACGCGGGTCCAGGCCCACAAGCACCGCAACCTCCTGATAGGTGGTCACGCTTCCCGACCGAGCCACCTCACCGAGACGCCGGAATAGCGCCTCGTGCATCGGCGCTCTAAGGCTTGCGCAGCACTAAGGCGGCCCATTCCCCTTCACCCAGGCGGGTGACCAACTGGCCTCCGATGGCTTCCACCTGCTGCAGCAGTAGGTCCGCGGTGCGGTGCAGCAGCCCGCTGAACAAGGCGAGGCCACCTGGGGCTAGTCGAGGCCACAGCTCAGACAAGCCCTCGCTCAACACTGCGTAGGTGATGTTGGCGACCACCGCATCATAAGGTGGGGCGAACTGCGCCGTATCCGCCGGCAAGGTGTCGAAAGACCCTTGAACGACGCGCACCCGCCCTCCGACCTCATTGCGTTCGAGGTTCCCGCGGGCCGCAGCAACGGCGATGGGATCGATGTCCACAGCCAGGACCGCCGACGCGCCCAAAAGGACGGCGCCGACGGCGAGCACGCCCGACCCGGTGCCCCAGTCGAGCACTCGCGCCCCCGGCGGCAGCTGCTCCTCCATGAGCGCCAACATCATGCGCGTCGTGGGATGCTGGCCGGTGCCAAACGCCATCCCAGGGTCCAGCACGATGGGCCGCCTCACCACGTCTTCCGCAGAGAGAGCCTCGGATGGCTTCGCCCAAGCTGGTACGATGATCAAGCCGCGTCCCACGGGGATGGGAAGGTAGTGCTTCTTCCAAGCCTCGGCCCAGTCCTCCTCCTCCAACACGCGACGGCGCAGTGTCTGGACGTAGCCAGGTGCCAGGCGGCGGAGGCCGACGGTCACCGCCTGTTCTTTACCGGGGGCCTCATCATCCTCCGGCAGGTACGCCTTCACGGTAACCAGCAGGGCCGGCTGCGTATCGTTGGGCTCCCAAAGCGCGGCAATGTACCCCTCCTCCACAACCACACCACCAGTGGCGACAGGCTCGAGCAGCGCCGCGAAAGCCTCCTCGTCCTCTCGAAGGACGTCGAGGCTAAGCTCTATCCAGCGCATCAACTGCCGCTGCCGAACATGCGCTCCAACAGGTTCTTGTCGTCGCCGACCTTGGACGCCTTCAGCGTCTTAGCCAGCTCCTCGAACAGCCGTCTTTGTTCGGCCGTGAGCCGCTGCGGCACCTCTATCCGTGCCGATACGATCAAGTCGCCTCGCCCGCTACCCCGCAGCTTGGCTACACCCTTTTCCTTGAACCGGAAGGTCTTCCCCGGCTGGGTCCCAGCCGGCACTTTCAGCGTAAGTTGCCCATCGAGGCTCGGCACCTCCACGTCGTCCCCTAGCACGGCCTGAGCAACCGTGAGGGGCACTTCGAAGAGAAGGTCGTAGCCTTGGCGCCGGAATAGCTTGTGCGGCTCGATAGCCACGTCCAAGTACAGGTTGCCTGGTGGACCACCATTGAATCCGGAATCCCCTTCGCCGGTAAGCCGGATCTGCGCACCGTTGTCGACACCGGCCGGGACATGGACGGAAAGGCGCCGCTCTCGCCGCTCTCGCCCGGTCCCCCGACACTGCGCGCACTGCTTGCTCACGACCCGCCCCGTGCCGTGGCACTGTGCGCACTCGGCGACATTGACGAACGGCCCGAAGAGGCTCTGGTGCACGCGACGCACCTGGCCCGAGCCGTTACAGGTGGTGCAGCGCGTCGGGGGCGTCGCCGGATCGCCACCCGACCCCTTGCACGTGCCGCAGAGCTCAATCCGAGTGAGGTCGATCTCTTTCTCGGCGCCGAACGCCGCCTCTTCGAAGGTCAGCTGCAAGTCGAGTCGCTGGTCCGCGCCGCGCTGGGGCTGTGATCGGACTGAAGTGCCTCCAAAGAAGGCGTCGAAGACGTCGCCAAGCCCACCAAACCCGAAACCCTCGAAGCCTCGCTCGAAGGGACTCGCCTCAGGGCTGCCGTATCGATCGTAGCGAGCGCGCTTCTCCGCGTCGCCGAGCACCTCGTATGCCTCATTGATCTCTTTGAAGCGTGCCTCGGCATCCGGCTCCGGGTTCCGGTCTGGATGGTATTGCATCGCCAGGCGCCGGTACGCCCGCTTCAACTCCTCCTCAGAGGCGTTTCGCGCAACGCCCAGTACATCGTAGTAGTCGCGTTTCGCTGCCATGTCCCTCTAGTATAGCTAGCCTCAGACCCTCGCGGAACAACGGGCCGTCCGCCGCCCACCTTGCCCGTTACAAAAAGCCGATGCTATCATCGGCTTATGGGCATGAATGATGCGCTCCGCTTGGCGCTGCTCCGCTTGTATGGCGCAACGCGTCGGGCGGGACCGCCACCACCAGGCGAGCCCCGTCGCATCGTCCTACTCAGGCCCGACCATCTCGGCGATCTGATTCTTGCAGTGCCCGCGTTGCGCCTGCTGCGGCACTCTCTTTCCGGCGCCCACATCACGCTGGCCGTCGGCCCATGGAACCGCGATGTCGCGGCCCGCTTTCCGTGGGTTGACGAGGTCCTGGAGGTCGACTTCCCGTGGTTCAATCGGCGTCCAAAGGCCACGCCTTGGTCGCCATACCTCCGCCTGCTGGCCGAAGCAAGTCGTTGGCGCCAACACGCCTTCGATACTGCGGTCGTCCTCCGTTTCGACTTCTGGTGGGGAGCCCTCCTTGCCGCCGCTGCGGGCATCCCCCGAAGGATCGGCTACGCCGGCCCGGAGACAACCCCGTTGCTGAGCGACGCCATCCCCTATCAGGTGGAACGGCACGAGGTGCTGCAGAATTCCTACGTCCTGCAGCAGGGCCTACACCTAACAGAGGGCGACCCTGGCCCGCTCGGGTTCCCTGTCACCGACGAGGAGCGCACCGCGGCCGAATCATCCCTTCCCGGTCATGGATGGGCAATGCTGCTCGTCGGAGCCGGCGCGCCTGTGAAGCTCTGGCCGCCAGCCGCCTTTGCTCAAGTGGGCATGCACCTCGCCACCGAGACAGGCCTGCGTCTCGCGGTTGCCGGGGCACGCTCGGATGCGCCACGCGTAGAAGCCGTCCGTTCCGCGCTATCCGTCCCCGCCACGCCGCTCATTGGCCTTGGCATCGGCGACCTTGCTGCCGCTCTAGCCCGCTGCGACGTGGCCGTCGGTGCCGACTCGGGCCCCATGCACCTAGCAGTGGCCGTCGGCACGCCGACCGTGCATCTCTACGGACCCGTCAGCGTCACGTCGTTCGGCCCCTGGGGCGACCGGCGCCGCCATCGGACCGTAGTTTCGCCCCTAGCCTGTGTCCCCTGCAACCGCCTAGACTACAGCGAAGCGGAGTTGCCGCTCCACCCATGCATCCGAGAGATGCCCGCGCTCTCGGTCCTGCAGGAATGCGACTCCGTCCTGCAAGAGGCAGCCGGTGCGCATAGGAGTTGACGCGAGCCGGGCCACCCGTCTACACCGCACTGGCCCGGAGAACTACTCGCTTCACCTTCTCCAGGCACTCCTGGGCCTCGAGCGTGCTCGCGACCACCAGTTCCTTCTCTACTTCAACGAGCCTCCGGAGGGCACCCTCTTCCCCTGGCAACCGAATACACGGGAGCGCATTCTGCGCTTCCCGCGCCTATGGACGCAGCTACGCCTCTCTTGGGAGATGGTGCGGCAGCGACCAGACGTCCTGTTTGTGCCGGCACACGTCCTGCCGATCGTCCACCCTCGTAGCGTGGTCACTATTCACGATCTTGGTTACCTTTACTACCCAGAGGCGTATCACGCGTTGGACCACTGGTATCTGCGAACCTTCACCGCGCTCAGCGCACGCTGGGCCAAAGTCATCCTCGTCGACTCACAGGTGACGAAAGAAGACGTGATGGAGCATCTCAATGTACCTGAGGAGCGCATAGCGGTCGTCTATCTCGCCCCGTCCCAGGAGTTCACGCCGTACGCTACAGCCGGAGAGCGTGAGCGCCTTGCGGCGCAGTACGGCATTGAGGGCGATTACATCCTCTACGTGGGCACCCTACATCCACGAAAGAACGTCGGTCGCCTTGTCGAAGCTTTCGCGGTCCTCCGACGAGAGGCGGGCCTCTCCGAGCGCCTCGTCTTGGCGGGTGAGAAAGGCTGGGTACCTCCGGAGTTGCTCGACCAGATGCAGGAAGTCAGCCAGGCGATAACGTTGACCGGCTTCCTCCCCCCGGAGGACCTCCCTGCCCTCATGCGCCACGCCCGCGTTTTGGTGCTGCCTTCGCTGTTCGAGGGGTTTGGCATGCCGGTGATCGAGGCGATGGCCTGCGGCACCGCGGTGATCGCTTCCAACGCTGGCTCACTGCCGGAGGTGGCCGGCGAGGCCGCCATTCTAGTTGACCCGGAGGACACCCTCGACATCGCCCGAGCCATCTACCGAGTTTGCACGAACGAAGCGCTGCGCGAACGGCTCCGCGCTCTTGGCCTGCAACGTGCCGCCACCTTCACCTGGGAACGCTCCGCGCAAGCGGCCCTCGACGCGCTCGAGCAAGCGGCCCAGGGCTCTCCGCGCCCATGAGAGTCCTCACAGTCAAGCTTGCCGATCTCGGTGACGTCCTGACAGCGACGCCGGCTCTGAGGGCCCTCCGTATCGCCCGCCCAGCGGACCACCTCGCCGCGTTGGTGCCACCACACAGCGCGGCCGTCCTTCGAGGAACTGACCTCGTAGACGACGTGATCACCTTTCCCAAAGCCCTCTTCGACAAGCCATGGAACGCCGTCAACCTGGATGCCCTTCGCCAAAGTATGATCCTTCTGTCCGAGCTCCGAGACCGACGGTTCGATGCAATCGCCCTCTTCCACCACTTGACAACGCGGTTCGGCGCCGCAAAATACGCTCTTCTCTGTGCGGCCGCCGGAGCGCCAACGCGCGCCGGCCTCGATAACGGCCGGGGCATCTTCCTCACCCACCGCGTCAAGGACGATGGCTTCGGCGCCATGCACGAAGTGCAGTATGCATTCGCCGTCGCCGGCTTGTTAGGTGCGCAGGGTGAACCAGGTCCGCTCGAGGTCCCCATCTCCTCCGAGGCGATGGACTGGGCCGCGGGAAAGTTGCCGAATGGGGGCGAGCTCATCGCGCTCCACCCGGGCAGCGGTGACTTCAGCCGGGCACGCCGATGGCCCATCGCCGCTTTCACCGCGCTCGCTCGCGCTCTTCAGGACCGGGGCGCCCGCGTCGTTCTCGTCGGGGGTCCTGAGGAGGTCGGCCTGACTCGGACTGTCTCCGCCAACCTGCCGGCGCCGTGCATCGACCTGGCAGGCCGGACGAGCGTGTCACAGCTCGCTGCGGTCCTGGCCCGCTGCCGCCTGCTCATCGCCAACGACGGCGGCGTCATGCACCTCGCCACGGCCGTGAGCACGCCGGTAGTCGCGCTCTTTGGCCCTTCAAACCACAGGGCCTGGGGCCCCTGGACCGCAGGGCGCAGCTACGCGGACGTGGTGCGCCTCGAGCTTGCCTGCAGCCCCTGCTTCTACGTGGGCGACGGCCTTGGCTTGCGCGAAGGATGCTTACCCCGCCCGTGCTTGCGCGAGCTGTCACCGACGCTCGTGCTGGCCGCCGCGCAACGCGCGCTCGACTGCAATGGATAGCTTCGATTCGGAGCCATCGCCTAAGTCTGTACCCATCCTCGGGGTGACTATTCACAGCCTGACAGCCGACGAGGCGCTGGCACGACTCGAGCAGTTGCTGGACGAGCGCAGCCCGCACCAAGTGGCAACGGTGAACCCCGAGTTCCTCGTCCTTGCCCGCGACGACCCTGCCTTCCGTAACGCGCTCCTCCAGGCCGACCTTCGCTTGGCCGACGGAACGGGCATCGTCGTCGCTTCCTGGCTGCTCGGCCGCCCTTTACCCTGTCGCCATCCAGGCGTTGACTTGGTGGTCTCCCTCGCCTCCATCGCCGCCCGCCGCAGCGAGAGCATCTATCTGCTTGGTGCCGGCCCGGGCGTCGCCGAGCAGGCTGCCGCTGTCCTGGTGCACCGATTCCCAACGCTGCGCCTTGCCGGAGCGGAGATGGGGCCCGCCCAAGGGAACCACCTCCCGAAAGAAGGCGAGGAAGCGCTCGTAGGCCGCATTCGGGCGAGCGGCGCCTCAATTCTTCTGGTCGCCTTCGGCGCGCCCCTCCAGGAAACGTGGCTGGCACGGCACAAACAGGCGCTTGGCGTGCCCATCGCTATCGGCGTGGGCGGCTCCTTCGATGTACTGAGCGGCCGCGTGCCTCGCGCCCCCCGTCTCATGCGCCACCTGGGACTCGAATGGCTCTTCCGCCTCGTCCGGATGCCCTGGCGCTGGCGTCGCCAGTTCAGCCGCCTGCCGCGTTTCGTGGTCCTTGTTCTCTTCCAAGCCCTACGCGGGCCCAACGCCTGGCGACCGGACACCAGCACTGCTCAGTCATGACCACCGCCGAGCCGCCGCTGCTGTATTGCAACACCCATCGGTCGGTGGCGACCCTTCTGCGTTGCAACAAGTGCGAGACGCCGATCTGCCCCCGCTGCCTCGTGCAGACGCCCACCGGCGCTCGTTGCCGCAACTGCGCTCGTCTGCAGCGCTCTCCCATCTATCAGCTGACCTGGACCCACTACCTCGGGGCGATCGGCGTCGGTGCCGCCCTGGCCGTCGCCGGCGGGCTCATCTGGGCCCTGCTCCCGCTTCGCGGCTTTTTCACGCTACTCCTCGGCTGGGGATTCGGCTTGCTTCTCGCCGGGGCGATGAGTCGCGCTGTGCGCTACAAACGAGGCCTGCCGCTGCAGATCATCGGCACCGCGTCCGTGCTGCTTGCAGGAGCCATCGCCCTTTTCCTTGGCGGCCCTGCCATCTTCGGCCTCCCCGGCCTTCTGGCCGTGGTCATCGGCGTCGTCGTTGTGGTGGGTCGCCTCGCATGAGCCTCGGCGATTGGGTGCCACGCCTGGCGGGGCGTCGGATCACCGTGGTGGGCGACCTCTGCCTCGATGAGTACGTGGTCGGGCGGGCGGAGCGGCTGAGCCGTGAGGCCGCGGTGCCTGTCCTCGCCTTCCGTGACCGCTTCACCATTCCCGGGGCGGCGGCCAACCCCGCGCTGGTCATCGCCGCCCTTGGTGGGGACGCGCGGGTGGTCGGCGTCGTCGGCCAAGACGAAGCGCGCGATGATTTGATCAATGGCCTTGCCGCCAAGGGCGTCGCCCTCGATGGCATTGTCACCGACCCGCGCCGTAAGACGACGACCAAAACGAGAGTCCTTGCCGAGGTCAGCCTGCGCTTCCCTCAGCAGGTCGTCCGCATCGACCGCCAAGAACGGCAGCAGTTGGCGCCGCAGGTGCGCCGCCAACTGCTGACCATGCTGCGGGCGAGCCTAGCGGACACCGAAGCGCTGCTGATTTCCGACTACAAGAGCGGCGTCGTCGACGAGTCCGTCGTCGCCGAGGCAGTCTCCTGGAGCCAGCGCACCGGCTCGCTCGTGGCCGTCGACAGCCAGGGTGATCTCCGCAAGTTCCGAGGCTGCGTGTTGGTCCGGTGCAACCTCGAAGAGGCGGAAGCCACCCTGAGACGGCCGCTCCCGAATGAAGAGGCTGTCGGCCGCGCTCTGCGCGACCTGCAGCGGCGTCTCAACGCCCAAATGGTCGTGGTCACCCGCGGCAGCGCCGGCATGTCCTTCATCGACTCGGAGGGTCGCGTGTCCTCGCTGTCGGCCGCCAACCAGCAGGAGGTCTACGACACCACGGGCGCGGGTGATGCCGTCATCGGTGTCCTTACGCTGGCGTTGACGGCCGGTGCGCCGCTGATCGAGGCGGCCCAGCTTGCCAGCGCTGCTGCCGGGATCGTGGTCCAGCGCCTCGGCAACGCCACGCCCACGCCGGAGGAGCTCCTCTCGGCCGTCGCATCACTGCAAGACTATGGCCTCGCTTAGCCCTCGCCTCTCGTCCAGGCCACCAGCCAGCGCAGCTCCTGACTGCCAAGCAGCCACGCCAGCGCCAAGAACACAACAGCGCCGGTCCCCACGGCGATGGTTGCCGACAGGAGCGCCGGCAGTGAAAGAGCACGAACCGACACAACCACCACCCCCATCGCCGCGCTCGCCAGCCCGACGCGAAAGAGCGACGATGCCCCTCGCCACGGACCGATCCTGCGCCATAATAGCGCACCGGCGACGCACGCCTCTCCGAGAGCCGCGAGCGACGAGCCGAGGGCCAATCCACGCACGCCCAACGGCTCCATTAGCGCGAGGCTGGTCGCCACATTCACGACGAGGCCCAGAACTGCGATGACGAACGGCGATGTGGTATCGCGCAGGGCATAGAAGGCGCGGATCAGCACCTCCAGCGCCGCGTGCCCCGGTAGTCCGATCGCATAGACGGCCAGCGCTGCAGCCGTAACCGCCGTAGCACTCGCGCCGAACTCGCCTCGCTGGAACAATGCCTGCACGATCTGGTCGCTCAGGAGGAATAAGCCCACCGCCGAAGGGACCGCCAGGAAGAGGACTAGGCGCAGACCCCAGGCCACGCTGGCGGAAAGGCCGGCCCGGTCCTCGTCGGCTCCTTGAGCGAGCATCGCCGGAAAGAACGCCGTCGCCAAGGCCATGCCAAACACCCCGATCGGCATCATCAGCACGACCCAGGCGTACGAGAGGGCAGCCAGGCTCCCGGGGCCCAGCAGCGTGGCCAGCACTGTCGCGACGACGAAATGCAACTGGCCGACCACCAGACCGAGCAACCGCGGGCCCGTGAGGCGAAGCACCTGCCTCACCCCAGCCTCCCGGAGACCGAGGGTCCATCGGTACACGAAACCCAGGGCTCGCAGGCCGGGAAGCTGGACTGCCAGGTGCAGCCCCGCCCCGACCACTACGCCCCACGCCATCCCTTCGATGCCCACCGTCGGGGCCAACAGCGCCGCCGCGATGATGGCAGCGTTGTACAGGAGCGGCGCCAGGGCAGGCAGCAAAAAGCGTTCGCTTCCCTGCAGGATGCCACTGATAAGGCCGCTCAGGCTGAAGAAAAACGCCGATAAGAGTAGTACGCGCGTGATCCCCACGGTAACCTGCTGAAGCTCAGTGGGCATCCCCGGCACCGTCAACGGCACGATCTGCTGAGCCATGACAAACGCCACGCCAGCGACCAACGCCGTGCCTAGCCCGACCAGCGTAAGCACGGCGCTGGCGAGGCGATGGGCAGCGGCGGCGCTTTCGCGCCTGGCTTGAGCCCACATCGGCAGAAGGGCTCCGCTCAGCGCAGCGCCGCCCAGGAGTTGAAAGAGCAGGTCCGGCAGGCGAAAGGCGGCGAAATAGGCGTCGAGCTCGGGCGTCGTGCCGAACTGCTGGCCAATGACTATATTGCGTAAAAGCCCGAGAAGTCGGCTGCCGAGGAAGCCTCCCGCCACGAGAAGGCCGGCCGACATCAACTGCGCCCCCGCGGCGGGGCGGTCGGGCATCACAGCGTCGCCGGACATGAGCAGCGGCAGTATAGCACCCTCAAACGACGCGCAAGGCCAACACAGGCTCTGTCACCTTGACGTTAAGGAGACACCGGTTATACTAGGGAGACAGGAGGCACGGTCATGGGACCACGTGCGGCAGGCGAACACTACTATCGCATCGGTGAGGTCGCCGAGCGCACAGCGCTGACGCAGCGGACCCTCCGCTTCTACGAGGAGCGAGGCCTGTTGCCGCCGCCCGTGCGCATGGAGTCCGGCTTTCGCCTGTACACCGAAGAGGACATCCAACGCATCCAGCTGGTTCGACAGCTTCAAGAGATGCTTGGCTTCTCCCTCTCTGAAATCAAGGAGATGGTAGAAGCCGAAGAGGTGCGGACGGCGCTGCGCGCGTCGTTCCGCGACATGCCCTCTGCGACGCGCCTACTGAAGCTGCGGCACGCGATCGAGGTCACGGAGGCGCAGTTGCGCCTGATCACGCAGAAGATCGAGAAGCTCAGCGAGATGCGCGAGCAGTGGGAGCAGAAGCTGGGCCATTACCGAGAGCACCTGGGCCAGCTTGAAGCCCAACTGGCCGAAACAGTTGAGATTCCTGCTCGCTAACGAGCCTCTCTGACCGCCTTCGGCCTGACGGCGGAACCCACACAGCAGCCGGACCCCGGTTGGGAAGGATCTTTTCTCCTATGGCGCGAGACCGAGACGATCTAAGTACGATGACGCCTCAGGCCCCAGCAGGCCCGGAGGTGAACGGACACGCAAACGGCGGTGAAGCAACTCAACCTCGCCAGCGAGGAGGCAGCGGTGGCTGGGGTGGCGGTGGCGGTTGGGGTGGCGGTATGGGTAGGGGTGGATCCGACGCCGTGGGTCAAATGCAGGGACCTGGCATGGGCGGCCCGATGGTACTCACGCCTCCGGGGGGTTGGGCTCGCACCTTCAGCTCCCTGCGGCTGCGCGACTTCCGCATCTACTGGATCGGCATGCTCTTCTCATTCGTTGGCATGCAGATGGGAATGCTCGCTCGTCAGTGGCTCGTCTACGACCTCACCGGCTCGACCACTGCTCTCGGCATCGTCGGGGCAGTCTCAGGGATCCCGATGCTCCTGCTCGCTATCCCTGGCGGGGTCATCGCCGACCGCGTCTCGAAAAGGAACGTCCTCATCCTCGTGCAGAGCCTGACCGGCATTCTCGCCTTCGCTGTCGGCTTTCTCATCGTCACGGGCCTTATCCAGGTGTGGCACGTCATAGCGGTCGCTCTCATCGCCGGGGCGACCATGACCTTCAACATGCCTGCACGACAGGCGCTCGTGGCAGAGCTTGTGGGGACCGACAACCTGATGAACGCCATTGCGCTCAACTCGGCAGGCATGAACTTCACCCGCATCATCGCCCCCACCGTCGCTGGTATCCTGGTCGCAGCCATAGGTCTTGCGGGGACGTATTTCGTTTACTCTGGCTCCTACGTTTTTGTCGTCCTGTTCCTCATCATGCTACCGGCTGTGAACGCCGGCTTTGAGAGCTGGAGGCGCGAGCGAGGGAGCATGTGGGGCGACGGGCTGGAAGGACTTCGCTATCTCCGCTCGAACCGCCTTGTCATGAGTCTCATGATCCTGGCCACGGTACCGGCGATCTTTGCCATGCCGTACATGATGTTGCTGCCGGTGTATGCTAAAGACATCCTGCACGTCGGGCCGCAAGGCCTCGGGATCATGATGAGCGCAAGCGGGGTCGGCGCACTCCTCGGTGCGCTCGTCGTCGCCTCAATGGGCGATATCCAGGCCAAAGGCAAGATCATGATCGTCGCCGCCTTGGGCTTTGGCACAATGATCACCCTCTTCGCCCTCGCGCCATATCTCTCGACTTGGGTTGGCAAAGGCGAGGTCACTCAAGGCCTAGGTCTCGTGCCGATGTCCTTCGTGTTTCTTGTCTCGCTGGGGTTCTTGGCGCTCCTCGGCATCGCGAGCAACGCCTACATGGCAATGAACAACACTGTGGTCATGATGTCCATCCCCGACGAGCTTCGTGGCCGAGTGATGGGCGTCTACATGATGACCTGGGGCTTCATGCCGCTCGGCGTGCTGCCCATTGGCATCCTCGGCGATATCGTTGGCGTGCCGATCGTACTTGCCACGGGCGGAGCCATTATGGCTATCGTTAGCCTGGTCATCTGGCTCGCCGTGCCGGAGCTGCGCCGGCTCAAGTAAAACCCGACCTGCTATAAACCAATGTAGGGGCAATTCCTTTGAATTGCCCCTACATTCCTTGCCATCACCGCGACCAGTGCAACCTCTCCATTGCAGAACGTGTGTTCCATTTCATATGCTTGACCCTAATCTTCTCCTCCGGAGGTGGTGGATGGGCGGGGCGCACTACGAGGAGATCCAGGCCAAGACCGTCCTCACCCGAGGCGCCCCATCAGCTGGCAATGAGGCTCTAACCCTCCCAGCGTCCGAAACCGGAAGTCGCCCTGCGTCTCTATGGTAGGATAAGCTTGCCGTGATCGACATCACCCTGCATGCCGCCGACGGTTCCTTTCAAGAGCAGGTGCCGCCAGAGCAGGTAGGTGATCTCCTGAGAACGCCGCAACACATGCTATGGCTCGACTTGGCGGACCCAGCGGACCAAGACATCGGGTTCTTACGACAGCAGTTCGGCTTCCACGAACTGGCCCTCGAGGATGTGCGTCGCGGCCACCAGCGGCCCAAGGTGGAAGAGTACGAGGACCATTACTTCCTGGTCCTCTACGCCGCGCGGTATGAAGACCACGAGCTACGTTTGAGCGAAATCGAGGTCTTTGTTGGCCCGAATTACGTGGTCACCGTGCATCGGGGGCCGCTGCTTGAGTTGGGTGAGACCAAAGAGCGCTGGCTTCGCGATCACAGTCAGTTTGGCCAAGAGCCCGGCTGGCTCGTGTACTCGCTGTTGGACGCGATCGTGGACCGTTGTTTCCCGATCCTCGACCAGCTATCGGACGAGATGGATGACATTGAGGTCGCCATCTTTGGCCGGCCAGACCAGTCGGTGTTGCGGCGCCTGTTCGCACAGAGACGGGAGTTGCTGGCGCTGCGACGCGTGGTCGCCCCGGAGCGGGACGTGCTGAACGTCTTGCTGCGAGGCGACCTCAGCAACGTGTTGGATGACCGATCTCGCCCCTACTTACAGGATATTTATGACCACCTGAACCGGCTCCTCGATAGCATCGACCTCCAGCGGGACCTCCTGAGCAACGCCCTCGACGCGTACCTCTCGGTTGTCTCGAACTCTCTGAACATGGTCATGCGCCGTCTTACAGCCTTGACGGTGATCATCATGGTGCCCACGCTCATCGCCGGTGTCTATGGCATGAACTTCCGCTTCATGCCCGAGCTGGAGTGGCCGGTCGGCTACTTCGGCGCGCTAGGCCTCATGGGCACGGTGGCAGCGTTGTTAGCCCTGGTCTTCTGGCGCTCGCGGTGGCTTTGAGCCCTTGTGGCCTCCACCGGCTCGGCTATAATGGGACGACGGATTCCCCAGTAGCTCAGTGGTAGAGCGGGCGGCTGTTAACCGCTTGGTCGTAGGTTCGAGTCCTACCTGGGGAGCCAGTTAGCAAAATCGCGCCTCAGTGCCCACCCCCCATGCCCATGCCGCGGCGTCCGCCCACGCCCCCCAAGACCTGCTTCTTCGTCCACGGCCCCCAGAAGAAATACGGGATGTAGATCATGGGTCGGACGAGCATGGCGATCACGATAGCCCAGGCCACGCCGAACTGGCCGAGATCCGTCCAAGCCGTGAGGGCCAGGGCCAACGGCACTTCTACCGCATACATGCTGAACAGCGTCACGAGCATCGGCACGAGTGTGTCGCCTGCGGTCTGGAAGGACTGCATCGCCACTTGGCCGATACCCATGGCAAGATAGCCGGCCACTTGAATCCGCAGCCAGATAATGGCCACGGAAAGGAGCTCAGGCTCCTGGTTGAAGATCGACAGGAAGAAGAGGGGGAAGGCGAAGATCACCGCGCCGAAGACGCTTTTCACGGCCATCACATAACCGGTAGCCCACAGCACCGTCTGTTTGGCACGCTCCGGCTTCCCCGCTCCCAGGTTCTGCCCCACGATGATACCTGAAGCCTGACCGAGGCCCTGGCTGCCCAGGTTCGCGAACATCTCCACGCGCCGGGTCAAGGAGAAGGCCGCGAGCGCGAAATCACCAAAGGGGGCGACCAGCCGTACCATGATCAGCTGGGCTAGATTCCGCTCAAGGCTGTTCACCGAGGCTGGAGCGCCAAGCTTAGCGATGCGCCACAGCAGGGGAAAGTCCATGCGATAGCCTTGGAGGCTCAGATGTAATCGAGAAGAGCCGCGGAAGAGGGCGTGGAAGTTCATCACGACGCCGAGGAATTGGGCTAGGACGTTGGCCAGGGCTAAGCCAGTGAGCCCGAAATTGGGGAACCACCACCACCCGAACGCTAGGAAGGGAGCGAGGATGATGTGAGCGACGCGCACCACCGCCGTTGCCTTCATAGGCGTCATCGTATCTCCAGATGCCTGCAGCGCCGCCCCGCTCATCATTCGAAAGGCCGTTGTCCCTTGCCCAATGAACTGGACCCGCATGTACATGGCGCCTTGAGCGACGACTGCATCGCTCACGCCCAGAAGGCGCAGCAGGGGTTCGGTCAAAAAGACGCCAACAAAGACCATGAGCAAAGAGAACCCACCGCTCAGGGTGAAGGCCTGCAGAGCAACGTGGTTTGCCAGAGCGACATCTCCAGCCCCGACCGCCCGCGAAACCATGGCGCGCATAGCAGTGTCAATCCCCATGCGCCCCGTCATCGCCATCCCAGTGTAGGTCTGGGCAACACCGATGCCGGCGATGGCGCGAGAACCAAAGCCACGGCCCGCCCAGAACAGGTCCGCCATCTGGTCCACGACGTTGAGGACGCCCTCGACCATCTGCGGCCATGCAAGGAACCAGAGGTTCTTGGGGATACTCCCTGTTGTCAAGTCAAGATTGGCGTACGAGGTTCGACGACCGCCGCCGCGTCCACGACCCGTTCCGAGGTCCGGGAGCAGGTCAGCCTTCGGTGAGGCGCCGTTTTCTGTGACAATCGAGGCGGCACGGGCCGCTGGCGCATCAGGCGCAGTTTCTACCGGCTCCGCCACGGCTACATGGCCGTTGGTGGAGCCACGCATCCCGTTGTCAGAGGGCGCAGCGCGGTCGGTCGCGGCGCCGTTCCCGACGGTCGCGTCGTAGGCTCGGCGGCGCTCGGGGTCAATCAGCACCGCGTATGCGGTGTCAAGATAGCGCACGATCTCCGGCGCAAGCGGGTCGTCCGGGTTTCGGTCCGGGTGATACCGCTGCCGCAGGCGCGTGTAGGCCTCCGCTAAAGCATCTGCGTCGGCCTGAGGGTCTACGCCAAGGACAGCGTAAAGGTTCTCGTGTTTGAGAGACAGCGTGCCGACCTGCGAAGCGCGCTCGGGCACGTCG
>Ga0209341_10000600_pt1 | contig 36943 bp, 36 predicted proteins | sample RifCSP13_2_FD_184020 | JGI IMG/M metagenome (GOLD analysis project Ga0209341, IMG submission 184020) | Soil microbial communities from Rifle, Colorado - Rifle CSP2_sed 13_2 (SPAdes) (version 2) | ecosystem: Environmental > Terrestrial > Deep subsurface > Rock core/Sediment | place: Rifle...
GCCAGGGCCGCGTCGATCCGTTCGTGGTCGGTGATGGCGATGACGTCGAGGTCGGTGCGCAGCCGGACGTGCTCGAGGATCTCCTCGACGCCGGCCACGCCATCGGAGGCGGCACTGTGGATGTGCAGGTCGGCGCGGCCGCCGCGTTCGGTCATGCGACCTCCTCCCAGATGGGGAAGAGGACGGTCCACCACTGCTCGGGCGCGTCCGCGACGAGCCGCTCGAAGGCACGCGCCTCCGCGGCCAGGAAAGCGGGCACGCGCTCACGCAGGGGTCCCGGCGGCGGCGTCTCGACGGGCTCGACGCGGGCGACGTAGGAGCCCCGGCCCGTTCGGCGCGCCGCGACCGCCCAGGCGGGCACCCCCGCCTCGATGGCCACCAGCGCTGGTCCCACCGGTAGCGACGCCGGCGCCCCGAACAGCTCCGTCGTGCGCCCCGTGCCGTCCAGGTCGCGGTCGGCCACGAGGGCCACGATGCCGCCGCCGCGGATGCTCTGCACCAGCTGCCGCAGGGCGCGGGCGGGATCCAGGATCTCCAGGCCGACGGCCGTCCGCTGGCGGGAGAACCAGGCGTGCAGGGCGGGGTTCGAGAGCGTCTCCTGGAGGGTCAGGACGGGCCGCCCCGCGCGCACCACGGCGTAGCGCGCGGGCAGCTCCATCGAGCCGAAGTGGAGCCCGACGAAGAGCGCGCCGGCAACCCCCTCCTCCCGCGCCTCGAGGAGCCCGTCGACATGCTCCTGCCGCTCGAAGGCCAAGTGGCGCGCCAGGTACGCATCGGTGATCGTGGTCGTGCGCATGACCTCGAGGTAGTAGCGGGCGTGGTGCCGGAAGACATCGCGCACCATGCCCTCCAGCGCCCGCGGGTCTCTCGCGGCCCGGGCCACGTGCGGCGCGGCCATGCCGCGTTCGGTGAGCCAGCCGCAGACGCGGGCGAGGTGCCTCCGCGCCAGCTCGCGGCGCCGCCGGTTGACGAGGTAATGGCCGGCGCCCAGGAGGTCGAAGAGCCGGCAGAGCATGCCTTCGGGAAGCCGGCAGGCCAGCCACGAGGCGCCGGCCGCCAGGGCTGCCGCGAGGCGCTGGCCGCCCGTCGCGTCCGGGCTGGGGATCGCGGTCGTGGCGTCGCTCACCGGGCCCTCACGAAGCGTCGTGTCGAGCGGCCAGCTCGGCCTTCTCGGCCGCGGTCGCCGGCCACATCGGCTTGAACGTGTACCACTGCTCGGGCGCGGGCCGGACCATGGCCTCCACGGCGTCGGCCATGGCCTGCGTGGCCCGTGCCAGTTCCCCAGGGGAGTCGTCGGCGAGCTCGATGGGCGTGAAATGCTCGGCCTCGAACTTGCCGTCGGGCGTGCGCCGGCAGACCATGGGCAGGATTACCCCGCCCGTCCGGGCGGCCAGCACGGCCGGTCCGGCGGGCAGCGTCGTCCAGCCGCCGAAGAGGCGGACCGGGATGCCGTCGGGCCGGTAGCCCCAGTCGACGAGCAGCCCCAGGATGGCCGGCTCGCGCAGCACGCCGAAGACGCGGCGCATGTTGCGCCAGGCGAAGACCTCCACGCCCCAGCGTCGGCGCTGCGCCTGGAGGAGCGCGAACAACTCCGGGTAGGCCGAGTCGTCGGCCAGCCCGTAGGTGGGAAAGCCGCGCGCCGCGAAGGCGGCCACGAGCGTCTCGATGCTGCCGATGTGGATGCTGACTGCGATGAGCCCCCGGCCCTGGGCGCGATAGTGGTCCCAGATGGTCACGAACGAGTCCACGCCCCGCTCGCCCTCGGCCCGCACGAGCAGGGCGGGCACGTGCTCGGGCAGCGACGGCAGCCGCATCAGCTCCACGATGTAGCGCGCGTAGGTCTGGTAGACGCGGCGGGCCAGGGCGCGCACGGCGGGATCGTCGATGGGGCGGCCCAGGATGTGCGAAGCGTTGGCCAGGATGACGCGCCGTTTGGCCGGCCAGAGGGCGTAGCCGACCAGCATGAGAACGCGCACGACCGGCCAGGTGAGGCCCATCGGCAGCCAGCCGAAGAGCCACGACGCGAAGCGATAGCCGAGGACGACCAGCCGCTCGTTGGCGCGGGAGACGAGGCGGCGCAGGCCGGTGCCGCCGTCGAGCCGGCGATGCGGGGCGTACGCGACGCCCCCGGCCTTCGTGGCCGGCCCTCCGGCGCCCTCGGTCGTGCGCAGTGCCTCGTCGGCGGCCCGATCGGACATGGATGGTGCGCCGCCGGCGCTACTTCGTCGCCGCCGCGGCCCTGGCCCGGGCGGGCGCGAGTTTGCGCACGACCTTGGCGGGCAGCGTCTCGGTGCCCACGAGGGTCTCGTCGTCCTCACCGCGGATGAAGGCCTCGACGCGGTTGTGGGCGATGTCGTCGTGGATCTGGATGGGTGGGCTCTTCATGAAATAGCTCGACGGCGCGACGAGCGTGCCCTTGAGGCCCCGGTCGAGGCCCAGCTTCAGGCAGCGGATGGCGTCGGTGATGACGCCGGCGCTGTTGGGGCTGTCCCAGACCTCGAGCTTCAGCTCCGCGTTGAGGGGCACGTCGCCGAAGGTCGTGCCCTCCATGCGGATGTAGCACCACTTGCGGTCCTGCAGCCACGGCACGTGGTCGGAGGGGCCGACGTGGACGTCGTCCGGGTCCATCTCGTAGTCCAGCATCGAGGTGACCGCGTTGGTCTTGCTGATCTTCTTCGACTCGAGGCGCTCGCGCTCGAGCATGTTGAGGAAGTCGGTGTTGCCGCCGAAGTTCAGCTGGTAGGTGCGGTCGAGGCGCACGCCGCGATCCATGAACAGGCGGGTCAGGACACGGTGGCTGATCGTCGCGCCGACCTGGCTCTTGATGTCGTCGCCGATGAGCGGCAGGCCCTTCTCGGCGAAGCGACGCTGCCAGTACGGCTCGCGCCCGATGAAGACCGGGATGGCGTTGATGAAGCCGACGCCGGCCTGCAGGGCCTGCTCGACGTACCACTTCGTGGCCTCCTCGCTGCCCACGGGCAGGTAGGAGACCATCATGTCCACCTCGCGCTCCCGGAGGATGCCGACCACGTCGGAGGTCGGGCCGGGCGCCTTCTCGATGATCTGGCTGAGGTACTTGCCCAGGCCGTCGTGGGTCATGCCGCGGTCCACCGTCACGCCCAGGCTGGGGACCTGCTGGAAGACGTAGGTGTTGTTGGGCTTCGTGTAGATGGCCTCGGAGAGGTCCTTGCCGACCTTGTTCTTGTCGATGTCGAACGCCGCGACGAACTCGATGTCGCGGACGTGGTAGCCGCCCAGGTCGACGTGCATGAGGCCGGGTACGAAGTCGCCCGCCTTGGCGTTCTCGTAGTAGTAGCGGCCCTGCACGAGGCTCGAGGCGCAGTTCCCGACGCCCACGATGGCGACGCGGATCTTGCCGTCCTTGCGCCGGGGGGCGTGGCCGTTGGTGCTATTGCTGCTCACGTGTCTCTGCCTGATCCTCTCTACTGCTGCGCCGCCTGGCGACGGACGTGGACGATGCGCTGGATGACGGTGACGGTGGTGAGGACGAAGAGGGCGCCCAGCGCGAGCTGCAGCCAGGGCGAGCCCCCTGGGCCCCCCGCAAGGCCGGTGGCGACGAGGCCGGCGCCGAGGATGACGATGCGCTCGGGACGCGGGGCGATACCCACCTCGCCCGTGAAGCCGAGCCCCTCGGCCCGGGCGCGCGTGTAGCTGACCATGACGGCCGAGTTCAGGGCCAGGGTGGCCAGGAGTGCGGCGAACGGCTCGCCGGCCGCGACGCAGCCGGCCGCCACGCCGACGTAGACGGTGCCCTCACCCCAGCGGTCGAAGGTGGAGTCCATGAAGGCCCCGAACTTCGAGGCGGTGCCGGTGGCCCGGGCGACCGCGCCGTCGAACATGTCGAAGGCGCCGCCGGCGACCGAGATCAGGCCGGCCGCGACCCACCACTGGAGGCCGGCGGCGACAGCGGCCACGATGGCGATGCCAAAACCGATCAGAGTCAGCATGTTCGGCGTCAGGCCCAGCCGGGCGATGCCTGCGGCGTAGGGCTGGAGGCGGGCGCGGAAGCGGTCGCGCGCGTCGTTGGAGAGCAGCGATCCGTCGCCCATCTCAGCGTCCCAGGTCGAGCATCTCGCGCTCGCGGCGCGCGAAGCGGTCGAACTCGTCGCGGCGGAGCGAGCAGATCACCTCGCGGCCCTGCCGCCGGGTCTCCACCAGGCCGATCGACCTGAGCGTGCGCAGGTGCCATGAGACGAGCGGCTGGCTCAGGTCCACGTGGGCGATGAGCTCCGTCACGGTCGCCGAGGACCCGGCCAGGCGCTCCACGATGCGCAGGCGCGTCACGTCGGCGAGGGCCTTGTGGAAGGCGCGCAACTCGCGCAGCTCATCGGGCGGGGCGGCGATGGCGGCGATCGTCGAGCGGATCCGGGCGCGAGTGGGCACGGGCTGGAGGGATCCGTCCTGCTAGCGGGGATTTATATAAGCGGACGTTGATACTAGGCCGGTCCCGCGGGCCTGTCAACCCATCGCCGGCGATCGCCGGGCCGCGGCCGGGGCTCGTGTTGTTCACCTGAACACCAAACCGCAGGTTCCGGTCGGCCGAGACGGCCGACCGCGCCCGACCGACCCGGATCTCACGCTCGCCGGAACGTTCGGACCGGTGCCGCGAGGGGCCGGCGCGTCTCCATACCCGGGCGAGGGGCCCGGCAGCGCGGCCAGGAGTCGCCGCCCTCCGCCCCCCACGCCTCCGGCCTCGGCCGCCCGCGCCTCGACGGCGATTAGACTCGTCGGTGTGACCGATCGCGCGCGGCTGCTGCTCCTCGCCGCCTTCGCCGGCGGCGCGCTGCTGGTCGGCGTGGAACTGCTGATCACCGCCGTCGCCTTGCCGGCGATCATCGCCGACCTGACCGATTGGACCGAGCTGCGCCACGCCAGCTGGATCGTCAACGCCTACCTCGTGGCCTACATCGCGGCCATGCCGCTGGCCGGCCGAGCCGCCGACCGCTACGGGCTGCCGGCGCTGTTCATCGGGGCGCTCCTCCTCTTCGCCGCCGGCTGCCTGCTCGCCGGTGCGGCGCAGTCGCTCGACTGGCTCATCGCCGCCCGCGTGGTCCAGGGCATCGGCGGAGGTGCGGTGGTGCCGCTGGCCACGGCGGGCGCCAGCCACCTCTTCGCCGGCCACGCGCGGGCGCGGGCGCTCGGGGTCGTCGGCGCGGCGACGTTCCTGGGCATGGCCCTGGGCCCCTTCGCCGGGGCCTTCGTCCTGGGCGGTTTCGACCTCGGGCCGTGGTTCGCCGCCACCGGGGGTGCCGGCTCGACGACGGCCGGCCTCCTTGTCCCGGCCTGGCGCTGGGTCTTCTACCTGGGCGCGCCGCTGGCCGTCGTGGGCGCCATCTTCATCTGGGCCGCCGCACCGGCCTGGCCCCCGCCGGAACGGCGCGGCCGGATCGACTGGCCGGGCGCCACGCTCTTCACGGTCGCCCTTGCGGCCGGCCTGCTGGCCCTCACGTGGGTCGGCTCCGACGCGACCCCCGGCGGCGCCGGCGTGGCCCTCGGCGCGGCCGCGGCGCTGGTGACGGGGGCCATGGCGGCGGTCCGCTTCCTGCGCACCGCGGACCCCTTCCTCGACCTGCGCGCGTTCCGCGACCGCGTCTTCTCCAGCGCCGTGCTCGTCAGCCTCCTGACCGGCTACGCGCTGGCGACCGCCATCGTCGGCGCGGCGGTCTTCGTCGATCGGGTCCGCTACGGCGGGCCGGACCAGCAGCGGGTCGCGCTTGGGGCGCTGGCGGCGGCCATGGCGTGTGGCGCCCTGATCTCGGGCTTCGCCATCCGCCGCCTCGGCGTCGTCCTCGTCAGCCTGGCCGGGATCCTGCTCGGCGCGGCCGGCCTGGGGGCTGTCGCGACGGCATCGCCCTCGACGGCCCTCATCGTCTACGCCGGCGGGCTGGCCCTCTTCGGGCTCGGCTTCGGGCTCTCGGTCACGCCGCGCTCGACGGCGGCGGTCGAGGCGCTCGGCCGGGCGGCCTTCGGGCTCGCCTCGGCGGCCGTGACCGTCGCGCGCATGGTGGGCATGGGCGTGGGGCTCGCGATCCTGACCGCCTTCGGCTCGAACCGCATCGAGTCACTCTCCGTGGTCCTGGTGGATCCGGTCGCCCGGGACGCGGTGCTGCCGGCGGCGCTGCGCGGCAGGCCGCTCGAGGATGCGCTCGTGGTGGACGCCCTGGAGGGCTGGGCCGCGGGGGAGGCCGCGGCCATCCTGGCCGGGATCTTCGCCATCGCGGCGCTGGTCATGCTGGTCTCGGCCCTTCCCGCGCTGGCGATGCGCCGCGCCGTGGGCGCCCGACCCCTTCCGGCCTCGACTACCATCGGCCCCGATGGAGCCCTCTCGGCCGCCGACGACGAGCCCGCCCTCGCCCTCTGAGGAGCCGCGCCTGCGCGCGGTGGCCTGGACGCCCGCCGGGGTGCGCGAGCTACCGACCAGCGGGGCCGTCCGGGAGGCGTACGCGGACCCGTCGGCGCGCCTCTGGGTCGACGTGACCCACGGCGACCAGGCCCTGCTGGACGACCTCGGCGGCACCCTCGGCATCCACCCCCTCGTGGCCGAGGACATCCTCGAGCGCAACCAGCGGGCCAAGGTCGAGCGGTCGGGCGACGCCCTCCACATCGTGATGTTCGCGCTGATCTACGACGGCGAGCTCGAGGCGACCGAGGTTGACATCGTCCTCGGTCCGCGCTTCCTCCTGACGTCGCACGACACGGGCTGGGACCCGCACGAGCTGGTGAACCTGCGCCGCGGCGCGGACGCCTATCTCAGCGAGGGCGCCGACTACCTCCTGTGGGCCATCGTGGACGGCCTCGTGGACGGCTACTTCCCGGTCTTCGACCGGCTGGGCGACGAGATCGACGACCTCCAGGACGACGTCATCCGCCGCCCCACGACGTGGATCGTGGAGCGCCTCTTCCAGGTCCGCCGCGACCTGCTCATGATCCGCCACGCGGTCAGCCCGCAGCGGGAGATCTTCAACCAGCTCACCAACCGCGATGAACCACTCGTTGCCGCCGAGCGGATCCTCTACTTCCGCGACGTCTACGATCACCTCATCCGGCTCACGGACGAGCTGGACAGCTACCGCGAGCTGGTGACCACGACCCTCGACGCCTACCTCTCGACGGTCAACAACAACCTCTCCGACGTGATGAAGCGCCTGACGGCGGTGACCGTGATCCTGGCCGGCGTGGGGGCTGTGGCCGGCATCTTCGGCATGAGCGAGGCGGCCCTGGCGCTCCAGTTCGGTGAGGGGGCCGGCTTCTGGTTCGTGAGCGGGCTCGTCGTCGCCATGGGCGCGGCCGCCGCCTACTACTTCCACCGCATCGGCTGGCTCTGACCGAGGCCGGTCCGCTCACTCCGCGCATGCCCCGCGGTCATGCGAAGCCGCGAAGCCGTGCGTGACTGCCCCGCGACGACGCGTCATCCGAAGGCAGCCACGCTCGCGATCAGCCGCTCGCATGCCCGGCGGGCATGTCCGGCGGGGGCTACCGGCAGTCGCGCGGATAGGGCGTCGGGTTTGCTTCTGCCAGGCTGGCCTGGGCGACGTTGAGGAGCTTCGCCGCGATCTGCAGCTTGGGGATCGTGCCCCTGGGCCCCTCGCTCGTCTGGAGGATGAGGCCCTGCTCGCCCTCGGGCACGTCCTCCGCCAGCGAGAAGTCGGTGGCGTGGCGCTTGACCCGGTAGATCTCGTAGAGGTAGACGTGGCCGTCGCTCGTGTAGACCTGCACGAGGCCGCCGATCATGGCCTGGCCGTTGTCGCGCTGCGACTGCAGCAGGAGCGGCAGGAACATGCCCTCGCGGGCATGGGCGTAGATGTACGTGGTGCCCCGCTGCGAAGGCTGCTTGAAGATCTCCAGGTACTGGGCCACGTCGCACAGCGGGTAGCTGCCTTGGCCGGGGCCGTAGCTCTGGGCCACGATCGGCAGGTCGATCTTCAGCGCGGGGATGACGACGCGGCTGGTGACGGCCACCTCCACGCTGGCGCTCGGCGTGGGCGATGGGGGCTCGGATGGCCCAGCGGAGCCCGTCGCTGCCGGGGTCGGCGTGGGCGTGCCCACCATGGCCGAGGGGGTGGGCAGGAGGACGTCGTCCCCGCCCGCCGCCGGTTGCGCGACGGTGATCAGCCCCGAGGCGAGGAGCACGACGCCGCCCGCCGCGAGGAGCGCGGGGAGGAGGCGGTCGGTGGCGCGGCGCAGGAGGGACATCGTCCCCCCGATGCTAGCAAGGATGGCGTTGCGGCCCCGCCACCCGAAGGTCCCGGTGTGGTCCCACGGATGGGGCGGGACGGCGGGTACACTCCGGCAGAGATGCGATCCCCCCTGCTCGCCGGCGTCCTGGCCGGTCTCCTCGTCGGCCTGGTGGCGCTCGCGGTGGTCGTGGCCGGCCTCCAGCCGGAGACGATCATGCCGGCCCGCCCGACCCTCGCGCCGGTCGCGGGCAGCCCCAGCCCGAGCCCGACCGCCAGCCCCAGCCCGGCGCCGACCCCCAGCCCCAGCCCCAGCCCGACCACCGGCGTCGCGGTCGGCAACCGGGCGCCCGAGCTGAAGGTCGACGGCGTCGCCGGCGATGAGATCGACCTCGCGGCGCTGCGCGGCAAGCCGGTCTGGGTGAACTTCACCGCCAGCTGGTGCCCCACCTGCCGCGATGAGCTGTCGCTCATGCAGCGCTTCGCGCTGAAGTACCCCGACCTGCCGATCCTCGTCATCGACGTGAAGGAGGATCCGGCCGTGGTCCGGGCGCTGGTCGACGAGCTGGACATCGTCATGCCGGTCGGGCTCGACCGCGACGGCAAGGCGCAGCTGGCCTGGAACGCCTATGCGCTGCCGGTGCACTTCTGGATCGATGGCGCGGGGATCGTGCGCGCCGTCGTCTACGGCGAACCCGGACCGGAGGAGTTCCTGGCCGGCCTGAAGACGGTCCTGCCCGACGCAACGCTGCCGTGACCGTCCCGGGCGCCGTCTCCTGGCGCGCGGCGCTCGCCCTCGCCGCGCCCGACCTCCGCCGCCGACCCTGTCTCGTGATCACCGACTTCGACGGCACGATCAGCCGCATCGGGCTCGACCCCTGGGGCGCCCGCCCGGAGCCGCTCGCCCAGCGCGCCCTGCGGAGACTGGCAGCCACTCCCGGGGTGGAGGTCGTGCTCCTCTCGGGGCGCACGGCGCCCGACCTGGCCGGTCGCGTGCGCGTGGGCGGTGCAACCTATCTCGGCAACCACGGGCTCGAGCACGGGTTCCTGCCCCGCGGCGCCCGGGCCGAGTCGCTCGTCGTCGTCGCCGACCCGACCCACGACGGCTTCTCCGCCGATGCCGAGCGGCTGGCGATGGAGGTGCCGGCCGCCATCGGCGAGCCGTGGCTCATCGTCGAGCGCAAGCCGCCCGCGGTGACCTTCTGGTTCCGCACCGCGCCGGATATCGCGGCCGCGGCGCGGCAGGTCCGGGCGGTCGTCGACCGGCTCGATCCGAACGAGCGGTTCGAGCGGTTCCCGTTGCGCCGTGCGCTGGAGCTGCGCCCACCCGGCGCCACGGCCAAGCGCGACGCGTTCGCGACCCTGCTCCGGGAGCGTCGGCCGGCCCTCGTCGTCCTCATCGGCGACGACCGCAGCGATGCCGAGGCGTTCGCCGTGCTTCGGGTCGCACGCGACGCCAGAGATCTCACGGGCCTGGCGGTGGCGGTCCACACCCACCCCGACGTGTCGCCGGCCGTGGCCGCCGAGGCGGACGCGATGCTCGCCTCCCCGCGCGAGACGGCGCGGTTCCTGTCCGGCCTGGCGCGCGGGCTCGCTAGGGCAGCAGCGCCTGGGCGGCGGCCTGGGCGGTCGGGATGATGACGCCCGGCACGAGGCCGAAGAGGACCGTGCCCAGCGCGGCGGCGGCCAGGCCGGCCTTCATCGGCCAGGAGTCGGTGAGCGGCTGCGCGTCGTCGGGCGCCTCGCGCATGTACATCCAGACGACCACGCGCAGGTAGTAGAAGGCGGCCGCGGCCGCGTTGAGCACGGCGACGACGGCCAGCACGCTCACCCAGCCGCCGGCCTGCACGGCGGCAAGGATGACGTAGGCCTTGGCGAAGAAGCCGGCCGTGGGCGGGATCCCGGTGAGGGACAGCAGGAAGAGCGTCATCAGCACGCCGGCCAGCGGCGCCCGGCGCCCGAGACCGGCGAAGGTCGCGATCTGGCTGGTCACGCCGGTCCGCCCCTGCAGGGCGGTCACGACCGCGAAGGCGCCCAGGTTCATGAAGGTGTAGGCGGCGGCGTAGAAGAGGAGCCCTTCGAGGCCGGCCTGCGCCGCCGGCGAGCCTGCCGGGGCGCCGGCGAAGGCGGCCAGCCCCACGAGCATGTAGCCGGTGTGAGCGATCGAGCTGTAGGCGAGCATGCGCTTGATGTTGTCCTGCGTCAGGGCGACCAGGTTGCCCAAGGTCATGGTGATCGCGGCGAGGATGACGATGGCGTCCACCCAGTCGGCCTTGAGCGGCGCCAGCGCCTCCACGAAGAGGCGCAGGATGAGCGCGAAGGCGGCCACCTTCGGCCCCACCGAGAGGTAGCCCGTGACCGGCGTGGGCGAGCCCTGGTACGCGTCGGGCGTCCAGTAGTGGAAGGGGACGGCGGCGATCTTGAAGGCGACGCCCGACGTCAGCAGCGCCAGGCCGATGGCCAGCCCTGCCGAGAGCCCGGGGCCGGTCACGCCCTGCAGCGCCGCGGCCACGTCGGCCACGCGCGTCGAGCCGGTGTAGCCCCAGGTGAAGGCGAGGCCGAAGAGGAAGATGGCCGAGCTGAACGAGCCCAGCAGGAAGTACTTGATGGCGCCCTCGGTCGATAGCCCGTCGCGCTTGGCGTAGCCGGCCAGCATGTAGCCCGGCAGCACGAGCAGCTCCAGGCCGAGGAAGAGCACGAGCAGGTCGCGCGCGCCGCCGATGAGCATGGCGCCGCTGATGGCGAAGAGGAGCGTGGCGGCGAACTCGGCCATGGGCAGCCCGCGCGGGCGCAGGTAGTCGGGTGCGAAGAGGATCGTCAGCAAGGCGATGGCCAGGAAGACGAGGTCGAGGAAGAAGGTCAGCCGGTCGCGCACGTAGGCGCCACCGAAGACCCCCGTGCCGTCGCCGTTGGCCAGCAGCACGACCTCCAGGCCGACCACGAGGCCCACCACGGCCACGATGCCGATGAGCCGATCGTCATGCGGCCGGATCATGTCCACCACCACGAGCGCGATGGCCAGCCCGATGACGAAGACGAGCGGCGCGATGGCGAGCAGCTCGGCGGCGGTCACCGGATCACCGCCACGGCAGCAGCGCCACGGGGTGCGCACCCGTGATGGCCTCGATGATCGAGTCCACCGGCGCCTGGATGAGCCCGAGGATGAGGCCCGGGAAGAGGCCGAAGAGGACGGTCAGGGCGACCAGCGGCGTGAGCGTCACGAGCTCCATCGGCGTCACGTCGGTCAGGTGCTGCCCGACGCCCTTGAGGAAGTCGGAGACCGGCCCGAAGGCGACCCGCTGGAACATCCAGAGCAGGTAGACCGCGCCGAGGACCATGACCGTGGTGGCCACGGCGGCCGCGATGGGGCTGACCGCGAACGTGCCCAGGAAGACGAGGAACTCGCCCACGAAGCCGGCCAGGCCGGGCAGGCCCACGCTGGCCAGCATGAAGAAGCCGAAGATCGCCGCGTAGACCGGGGTGCGCGCCGCCAGGCCGCCCATCTTGGCGATGGTCCGGTCGTGGGTGCGCTCGTAGATCACGCCGACGCACAGGAAGAGGGCGCCGGTGATGAGGCCGTGGTTGACCATCTGCAGGATCGCCCCGTCCAGCGCCTGCGGCTGGAAGACGAAGATGCCCAGCGTCACGAAGCCCATGTGGCTGACCGAGCTGTAGGCGACGAGCTTCTTGAGGTCGGGCTGGACGATCGAGACGATGGCCCCATAGACGATGGCGATGAGCGAGAGGACGATGATCGCCGGCGCATAGGCCTGGGCCGCGGCCGGGAAGAGCGGCAGCGCGAAGCGGATGAAGCCGTAGCCGCCGAGCTTCAGCAGGACGCCGGCGAGGATGACCGAGCCCGCCGTGGGCGCCTCCACGTGGGCATCGGGCAGCCAGGTGTGGAACGGCCACATGGGGACCTTGATGGCGAAGGCCAGGAAGAAGGCCAGGAAGGCCAGCACCTGGAGGGTCGTGTCGAAGCCGAAGCCGCGCAGCTGCTCGTAGTCGAAGGCGCCCGTCCAGCTGCCGGTCGCGGCCTGGTAGGCGAAGGCGGTGGCGAGGATGGCCACCAGCATGAGCAGCGAGCCCACGAGCGTGTAGAGCACGAACTTGATCGTGGCGTAGATGCGGTTCGGGCCGCCCCAGATGCCGATGATCAGGTACATCGGCACGAGCACGATCTCCCAGAAGACGTAGAAGAGGAAGAGGTCGAGCGCCATGAAGACGCCGAGCATGCCCACCTCGAGGATGAGGAAGGAGATCATGTACTCCTTCACACGCTCGGTGATCGGCTTGAAGCTGGCCAGGATGCTGATCCAGGTGAGCAGCGTGGTGAGCACGACCAGCACGAGGCTGATGCCGTCCACGCCGAGCTTGTACTGGATGCCGAAGGCGGGGATCCACTCGGCGACTTCCTTGCGCACGAAGCCCTGCGCGGCGGCCTCCGCGGGGTCGAAGCCGGCCAGCAGCGCCAGCGAGAGCCCGAAGGCGAGCAGGGCGATGCCCAGCGCCAGGTAGCGCACGAGCTGTGGGCGGTCGCGCGGCACGAAGGCGAGGAGGATGGCGCCGGCGAGCGGCACGGCGACGATCGCGGTGAGGATGGGGAAGCCGCTCATCAGCGCGCCGTCACGATGAGGAAGCCGCCGGCCATGACGATCAGCGCCACGGCGATGCCCAGCGCGTAGTTCTGGACCCGCCCCGTCTGGATGCGGCGCAGGTCGCGTCCAGCGCCCTGGACGACGTCCCCGATGCCGTTGACCGTGCCGTCCACGATGGCCCGGTCGAACCACCAGATGAAGTGGGCGACGCGGCCACCGAGGCGCACGAAGAGCAGGTCGTTGAGCTCGTCGAACCACCACTTGCGGAAGGAGGCACGGTAGAGGCGCGGTGCGCGCGCGGTGAGCACCACCACCCGCTCCGGCTGCGCCTCGGTGTCGTCGCCGCGCAGCGGCCAGTGGAAGCCGAAGAGGCGGATGGCGACGGCCAGGCCGGCCGTGGCCACGGCCACGCTGACGAGGATGAGCACGCCGTCGACGCCGAGGATCTGCACCGGCTCGTGGTGCAGGCCGAGGTTCAGCTGCGCCTCCTCGAAGATCGGCTCCAGCCACTGCCCGATGAGCCCGGCCCCGAAGGGCAGGCCCAGGACGAGCCCCAGCAGCGCCGCGGGGATGGCTAGCAGGATCAGCGGCACGGTCATCGAGCGTGGCGATTCAAGGACGTGTGGCTCGACCGCGGGGTCGACGTGGCTCGGGCCGTAGAACGTCTTGCCCATCAGCCGGAACATGTAGAAGGCGGTCAGCGCGGCGACCACGATGCCCACCAGCCAGACCCACAGGAAGCCATTCTTGAAGGCCTCGCCGAGGATCTCGTCCTTGCTGAAGAAGGCGGCCAGCGGTGGGATGCCGGCCATCGAGAGCGAGCCGACGAGCATCGTGGCGTGGGTGATCGGCATGCGCCGCCAGAGGCCGCCCATGCGGTTCATGTCCTGCTCCTCGTGCACCCCATGGATGACCGAGCCGCTGCCAAGGAACAGGAGGCCTTTCGTGAAGCCCTGCGCCGTCATGTGGAAGATGGCGGCCACGTAGGCGCCCACGCCAAGCGAGGCGAACATGTAGCCCAGCTGGCTCAACGTGGAGTAGGCCAGCACGCGCTTGATGTCGTTCTGGGTGAGCGCGATCGAGGCGGCCAGGATGGCCGTGAAGATGCCGATCGCGGCGACCACGAACATCGCCTCCGGTGAGAGGCTGAAGAGCGGGTTGGCGCGGGCCACGAAGTAGACGCCGGCGTTGACCATGGTCGCGGCATGGATGAGGGCGGAGACCGGCGTGGGGCCCTCCATCGCGTCGGGCAGCCACACGTGGAGCGGGAACTGGGCGCTCTTGCCGACCGCGCCGCAGAAGAGCAGCAGGGCGATGCCGGTGATCGCCCAGGCCTCGATCTGGCCGCCGGCGAGACCCTCGGAGAGTCGCTCGAAGGCGTCTGTGAAGTTCAGCGTGCCCACCGTCGTCCACACGGCGAAGATGCCCAGCGCGAAGCCGACGTCGCCGACGCGGTTGGCCAGGAAGGCCTTCTTGGCCGCGATGGCCGCGCTGGGCCGCGGGTACCAGAAGCCGATGAGCAGGTAGCTGCACAGGCCGACCAGCTCCCAGGCCGCGAAGAGGAGCATGAAGTTGCCGGCCAGGACGAGCAGCAGCATGCTGAACATGAAGAGGTTGAGGTAGGCGAAGAAGCGCCAACGGCCGGGGTCGTGGGCCATGTAGCCGATCGAGTAGACGTGCACCAGCATGCCCACGGTCGTGACCACGATGAGCAGCACCGCGGTCAGGTTGTCCACCGCGAAGTTCGCCTCGATCGTGAAGTCGCCGGCGGGCACCCACTCGTACAGCGTGAAGTGCAGGCCATCCGCGCCGAAGCCGCCCGAGAGCGCGCTCCAGACGACGACCATGGCGATGGCCCAGGTGACGACGATGGCCGGCACGGCGACGATCCAGGCGCGCGTGCCGAGGCGGCGCCCGACGAGCGCCGTCAGCCCGAAGCCGGCGATGGGCAGGGCGAGCACGAGGGTGACGAGGAGCTCCATCGGCATCGCCGGCTATTCCCGCATCTGGGTGTACTCGTCCACGAGCGGCGTGCGGCGGTTGCGGTAGATGGCGATGACGATGGCCAGGCCCACCGTCGCCTCGGCCGCGGCGACGGCCATGACCACGAGGGCGATGACCGAGGCGTCACCCCGCAGCGAGGGCACGAAGGCGCCGAAGGCGACGATGGCCAGGTTGACCGCGTTGAGCATCAGCTCGATCGACATGAGCATGGCGATGGCGTTGCGCCGGGCCAGGAAGCCGAAGGTGCCCACGGCGAAGAGCAGCGCCGAGAGCGCGAGGTAGCTGTCCAGCGACTCGCTCACCCGGGCGGCTCCCCGTAGGGCTCGTCGCGCGGCTCGTCGCGCTTGGCCAGGAAGACGCCCCCGATGACCGCCGCCAGCAGCAGCACGCCCACGATCTCGAAGGGCAGCACGTAGTCGCTGAAGAGGAGCTGCGCGATCGCCCTGACCGACGTCGCGGCGTACTCGCCGGCCAGGGGCCACTCGGTCGAGGTCACCACCAGCGCGAGGAGCGTGCCCAGCACGACCGCCGCGATCGCGGCGGCCCAGGCCTGATGGTGGAAGACGAGGGCCGCCGGGCCGCCCTTCGTTTGCGTGAGCATGATCGCGAAGAGGATCAGGACGCTGATGGCGCCGATGTAGACGAGCACCTGCGCGGCCGCCACGAGGGGCGTGCCCAGCAGGGCATAGACGCCGGCCAGGGTGGCGAAGCAGGCGATCATCCAGAGCCCGGAGCGGATGATGTTGCGGCCCAGGACGACCATCAGCGCCGTCCCCAGCAGCGCCGTCGCGAGGACGAGGAAGAGGAGGTCGTTCCAGCTCCAGCCGAGGAAGGGGACCGTCTGCGGCAGCGTCACGCGAGGTCCGTCCTACTTCGCATGGGCGTGGCCGCTGCCGTTCCCGTGGCCGTTGCCGCGACCGTTGCCGCCGAGGCCGGAGGGCAGCACCGGCAGGCTGCGCCCCGCGTCGAGCGTCCTGCCGGAGGCTTGGGCACGCTCCAGCCAGTCGCGTTCGCGGCGCACGTAGCTCATCTCCGTGTCGCGCTCGATGGCGCTGATGGCCAGGAGGTCGATCATCGGCTCCTGGCGGCTCGTGTGGGCCAGCTCGAAGTCGGGGCCGCAGCGCAGCGCGTCGTAGGGGCACGCATCCACGCAGATGCCGCACAGGATGCAGCGGCTCTCGTCCACGTCGTAGCTCTCCAGCACGCGCGGCTTGGGCATCAGCGCGCCGGTCGGGCAGGTTTCCGCGCAGCGGCCGCAGGAAACGCACGGCGTCGTGTTCAGGCTCATGTCCAGCGGCGTGGTCACGAGCGTGTCGAAGCCCGTCCGCATGAAGTCGTAGCAGGCGGCGCCGACCACCTCCTTGCACACGTTGGCGCAGCGGCCGCAGTCGATGCAGCGCGACGGCTCGCGCAGGATGAAGGCGTGGCTGTCGTCGCGGATGTAGTCGTGGTTGTGGCCGGTGAAGCGATTCTCCGTGACGCTGCGGTAGGAGAGTCCCGTGCGCGCCGGCTCCAGCGTCGCCAGGGTCGTGCCGTACTCGATGCCCTGGCGCCGCAGGTCGCAGAAGCCGATCGCCTCGCAGGTGCACTGGAGGCAGCGCTTCGACTCCGCCATCGCCTCCTGCTGCGTGTAGGGGATCTCGTACTCGACGTAGCTCTTGTTGCGCACCTCGGCGGCCATGGCCTGGAGGCGCAGGCGCGGCTCCTTCAGCTCACCGGTGTAGGGCACGATGGAGAGGAACTCGGGCTGCGGCTCGGCCAGGGTCTGACGCGTCTTGATGGCCTCGAGGTCCATGCCCTTGAGGTAGGCGTCAACGGCGTAGGCGGCGCGCCGGCCCTCGGCGACGGCCTCGACGACGGTCGCCGCGCCGATGCGCACGTCGCCGGTGGCGAAGATGCCCGGCCGGCCGGTGGCGAAGGTGACGCCGTCCGCGGCGAGGCGCCCCTGCTTCGTGGCGGCGACGCCCGCGGCGCCCCTGTCGAGCCAGCCCAGCTGCGGCCCCTGGCCGATGGCCCGCAGCACGCGGTCGCACTCGATGACGAACTCCGTGCCGGGCATCGGCTCCGGGCGGCGGCGCCCCGAGGCGTCAGGGGCGCCCATGCGCATGCGCTGGAGCTCGACCCCGGTGACGCGGTTCCGCTTGTCGGTGACGACGCGCGTGGGTGCGGCCTGGAAGATGGCCCGCGCGCCCTCCTCGATGGCCTCGTGGACCTCGTTCGCGGCGGGCATGTCCTTCATGTCGCGCCGGTAGACGAGCGTGACCTCCAGCGCGCCCTGGCGGACGGAGGTGCGCGTGCAGTCCATCGCGGTGAAGCCGCCGCCGATGACCACGACGCGCGTGCCCCGGTGGCCCGGGTAGGGCAGGCCCAGCGTGGCGATCTTCAGGTATTCGAGGCCGTCGAGCACGCCCTTCGCGTCCTCGCCGGGCACGCCCAGCTTGTTCGTGTCGTAGCAGCCGATGGCCACCGCGACCGCGTCGTAGCCCTGGTTCTGCAGGTCGTCGATGGTGAAGTCGCGGCCCAGCTCGGCGTTGCAGGTGAAGGTCACGCCGAGGTCGGTCAGGCCCTGGTACTCGGGCACCAGCACCTCGTCCTTGGGCAGGCGGTACTGGGGGATGCCGTAGCGGAGCATGCCGCCGGGCTCCGGGTCGCGCTCGTAGATCGTCACCGCGTGGCCGGCGATGGCCAGGTAGTAGGCCGCCGAGGCGCCCGCGGGGCCCGAGCCGATGACCGCCACGCGCTTGCCCGAGGAGGCCTGGACCTCGAAGGGGACCGGCGCCTTGACCCCCTTCGCCTGCGCCTTGATGACCTGGTCGCCGGCGTAGCGGTGGCTGTCGCGGATGGCGATCGCCTCGTCCACTTCGTCGCGCCGGCAGTGCTCCTCGCAGGGCGCCGGGCAGACGCGGCCGAGCACGCTGGGGAAGGGGATGGTGCGCTTGAAGATGCGCGCCGACTCGACGAAGTCGCCCTCCGCGTTGGCCTTGAGGAATCCCGGGATGTCGATGCGGCTGGGGCACTTGTTCTGGCAGGGCGGCAGGCAATAGGCGTTGTGGTCGCTGAAGATCAGCTCCAGGTTCGTGCGGCGGATCTGGCGGATGCGCGGCGTCTGGGTGCGCACGACCATCTCCGGCTCGGCGGCGCGGGAGCAGCTGATGGGCGGCTGGCCCTCGCCCTCGACCTCGACCACGCACATGCGGCAGGCGCCGAAGCCGGGCAGCTTGGGCTCGTAGCAGAGGGTGGGGATCTCGATCCCGTTGTCGCGGCAGACCTCGAGGATCGTCTGGCCTTCGAGGCCGGTCACCTGGCGACCGTCCACCTCGATGGTGAAGGCCGGCGCCGAGAGCGGCCGCTGGGGCGCCTGCACGTCGAGCAGCTGGTCGGCCAGCGACGGGGGCGCGGCGGCCGGGTGCGGGGCGGCGGCGGGCTGGGTGGTCGGGTCGGCCATGGGGTCAGGCGGTGCCTCCGGCGACACGCAACGGGGTGCACACGCCGGCCGGGCACGTGCTGCGGAGGATGTGGTCCTCGAACTCCGCGGCGAAGTAGCGCATCCCGCTCACGAGCGGATTGGGCGCCGTGATGCCGTGCCCGCAGAGCGAGCCGTCGCGGACGTCCGCGGCCAGGTCGCCGAGGAGCTGCACGTCGTTGGGGCGCGGCCGGCCGCCGATGAAGCGCTCGCCGATCTCGGTCAGGCGGCGCGTGCCGATGCGGCAGGGGATGCACTTGCCGCACGACTCGTCGCTCATGAAGCGCTCGAGGAGCGTGGCCAGCTCGACGATGCAGGCGCTGCCGTCCACCACGAGCACGGTCCCCGAGCCGACGATGGCTCCAGCCCCGGCCAGCGCGGCGTGGGAGTACGGGAGGTCGAGCCGCTCGGCGGGGAGGAAGCCGCCCGAGGGGCCGCCCACCAGGACGGCCTTCAGCTCGCCGGTGGCGCCGCCGGCCGCGGCGACGATCTGCTTCAGCGGCGTGCCCATGGGCACCTCGAGCACCCCCGGCATCTTGACCGCGCCGCTGACCTGTACCAGGGCGGTGCCCGGCGAATCGGCGGCGCCGATGGCGCGGTGGGCGGCCGGCCCGTTGGCCAGGATCCAGGGCACGGCGGCGAGGGTCTGCACGTTGTTGACGACGGTCGGCTCGCCCCACAGGCCCTTCACCGCCGGGTAGGGCGGCCGCTGGTCGGGCATGCCGCGCTTGCCCTCCAGGGCGCGCAGCAGGACGGTCTCCTCGCCGAGCACGAAGGCGCCCTGCAGCTCACGCAGCTCGACGTGCAGGTCGAAGCCCGCGCCGAGCGCGTCGCTGCCGATGAGCCCGGCCTCCTCCGCCTCGCGGATGGCGGCCGCCAGGCGCCGCACGACCACGGTCGCGTCCGCCCGCACGGCCACGTAGGCCCTCGTCGCGCCCACGGCGAAGGCGGCCAGGGCGAGGCCCTCCAGGACCCCGTGCGGGTCCTGCTCCAGCAACGTCCGGTCGGTGGCCGCCCCGGGGTCCGCGCCGTAGCCGTTGGCCACGACATGGCGCCGCGCCGCCGGCTGCGCCCGGCAGGTGCGCCACTTGTCGGCGGCGGGGTAGCCGGCGCCGCCCCGGCCGCGCAGTCCGGCCTCGCCGACGAAGCGGATGACCGTCTCCGGGGCGAGGTCGGCGACCGCCTTGCGCCAGGCGCTCCAGGCGCCGGCCTTCTCGGCCGCGGCCAGACCCGCGTCGGGATCGTAGGCGCCGGCCCGGGCGAGGACGACCCTCGGCCAGCCCTTCCTGCCGGCGAGGATGCGCTGCGTCATGCGCGACCCGCCGTGGCGTGGGCGGCGCGGAGCTGGGACGCCATGCGCGCGACCGCGTCGGGCGCGACGTCGTGGACGACCTCGCCGTCGAGGGTCACGAGGGCGCGCTCCGGCGAGGCGCCGTGGCAGGCGCCCGACTCGAGGCGCACCGCGCCCTCCGGACTGGCCTGCCCGAAGCGCGTGGAGAGCGCAGCCTCCAGTGCGGCCACCACGCGTCCGGCACCGCGGAAGGTGCAGGCCGGGCAGCGGCAGATGGCGAAGACGTGGCCGCTCGCCTCCTCCAGACGGAGGTGGTCGTAGAAGCTGGCCGTGCCGTAGATCTCGGCGTACCAGGCGCCGGTGCCGTGGCTGATGTGCTTCAGCGCGGCGACCGTGAGGGACCCGTAGGCGTCCTGCGTCCGCTCCAGGATGGTCAGCATGCGCCGTGGGTCGTAGTCCTCCTCTGCCAAGATGCGATCCAGGGCCGCCGTGTCGATGGCGGCGAAGGGATCGAAGGTGCGGTCGGGGACCGGGCGCCCGGAGCGGCGCAGGGCCGACTCCTCGCGCCGCTCGGCGTACTGCTCGGCGGGGCCCCAGTGGACGTGGAAGCGGCTCTTCGTGTCCACGCCGCCCATGTCGATGCACTCGATGGGGCAGGCCGCGGCGCACTGGAAGCAGGTCTCGCACTTCAGCGTGCCGTACTCGTCGTAGAGCAGCTGCAGCCGGCCGCGGTGGCGTGGCGAGATGTCCTGCACCACCTCGGGGTACTGGACCGTCACCTTGGCCTGGAACATGCGGCGCATGGTCAGGGCCATGCCCTTGAGGATCCCGATGCCCGGCACGAGGGTCTTGAAGTCCATCGCCTCAGCCCTTCACTGCGTCGATGACGATGAGGGCCAGGGCGGTCACGAAGAGGTTGACCAGCGCCGCGGGCAGGAGCCACTTCCAGGCGAAGCCCATGAGTTGGTCGATGCGCACCCGGGGCAGCGTGGCGCGCATCCACACGAGGATGGCCACGAAGACGTACGTCTTGGCCATGAACCAGAGCAGCCCCTCCACGACCTCGAAGCTGGCCACGGCCCAGAGCAGCGTGGCGCCGGCGGCGATGACGTTGAAGAGCAGGAAGCCGACGACCAGCGCCTTCCAGAAGGGCAGGCCGCTCCTGAAGGCCCAGAAGGGCAGGGCCAGGGCGACGATGGCCAGCGGCGGCACGATGAGGATGCCCAGCAGCAGCCCCAGGCCGAGGCTGCCCGGGTCGAGCGCGGGGTCGAAGGTCAGGCCGACCTGGTGCAGCACGGCGCCGATGTCGATGGGCGCCAGCCAGCCGCCGAAGTAGAGCACGACCGTCAGTGCCGAGAGCAGGAAGACGTTGACGTACTCGGCGAAGTAGAAGAAGCCGAAGCGCATGCCGCTGTACTCGGTGGCGAAGCCGGCCACGATCTCGCTGTCGGCCTCGGTCAGGTCGAAGGGAGTGCGGTTGCCCTCGGCGGTGGCCGCGATGAAGAAGATGGCGAAGCCCAGCGGCTGCTGCCACACGTACCAGTCGAGGAAGCTGCCCTGCTGGTTCAGCACGATCTGGTTGAGGCTCAGCGTGCCGGCCAGGAGGATCAGCCCCACGACCGAGAGCGTGAGCGGGATCTCGTAGCTGATGATCTGCGCCGCCGCCCGCAGGGCGCCCAGCAGGCTGTACTTGTTGAAGCTCGACCAGCCGGCCATCATCAGCCCCACCACGCCCAGTCCGCCCATCGCGAAGAAGTAGAGCAGGGCGATGTTCATGTCCTGGCCGAAGAGCCCCGGCGCGAAGGGCAGCACGAGGAAGGCCAGCACCGGCGCCAGGAAGACGACCGCCGGGGCCAGCGTGAAGACCGGCACGTCGGCGCCGGTCGGGGTGAAGTCCTCCTTGGCCAGGATCTTGAAGCCGTGGAAGGCCGCCGCCAGCGTGCCCCAGGGGCCGACGCGGTTGGGACCGAGGCGCAGGTTCATGAAGGCGATGGCCTTCAACTCGAGGTAGCCGACGATGAAGGCCGTGGGGATGGTGAAGAGCAGCACTGCCAGGATGGCGACCACGAAGCGCACGATCCCGACGTTCGCCTCGAGCGTGTCCAGGACCGCGCCCGTGATGGCCGGCACGATGCCCGTGACCATGCCCAGCAGCAGCGCCACCGTCAGCGCCACGACGATCGCCAGCAGCGGCACGACGATCTTGCCGGCCGGCGTGAGGCGGCTCCAGGAGCGCGTCAGCGTCATCACTTGTCGACGCCGCCCATGATCGGGTCCAGGCTGGCCATGATGGCCATCGTGTCGGCGATGAGGTGGCCCGGCGTCAGCAGGCCCACGGATTGCAGGTTGAAGTACGACGGGTCGTGGATGCGCAGCCGGAAGGGCTGATCGGTGCCGTCGCTCATGGCGTAGACGGCGTACTGGCCCCGCGGGCTCTCGATGGCCGCGAAGGCGCGCCCCGGCCGCGGCCGCAGCAGGCGCGGCAGCTTGGCCATGACCGGGCCGTCGGGCAGCTTGTGGAGCACCTGGTCGATGATGTGGATGCTCTGCTTGATCTCGTCGAGGTGAAGCTGGTAGCGCGCATAGGAGTCACCCTCCTCGCGCGTCGGGATCTCGAACTCCAGCTCGGGGTAGACGCCGTAGGGGTGCGCCCGGCGGACGTCGTAGGGGATGCCGGTGGCGCGCAGCGGGGGGCCGGAGAGGCACATGCGCAGGGCCGTCTCGCGGTCGATGACGCCCAGGCCGCGCGTCCGCTTGACGAAGATCTCGTTCTCGTTGATCAGCGTCTGGCTGTCCTCGATGCGCTGCGCCGCGTGGCCCATCCAGTCGCCCAGGCGGCTCATGAACTCGTGGTTCAGGTCGCCGTTCACGCCGCCGATGCGCATGTAGTTGAAGAGCAGCTTCTGGCCCGTCAGCGCGGCCAGCATCTCGACGATCTCGTCGCGCTCGATGAAGCCGTAGAGGATCGGCGTGAGGCCGCCCAGGTCGAGCGCCAGCCAGCCCATGAAGAGGGCGTGGCTGGAGATCCGGTTCAGCTCGCAGGCGAGGACGCGGATGTACTCCGCCCGGCGCGGCACCTCGACGTCGAGCAGCTTCTCGGCGGCCATCACCGGCACCAGCTCGCTGAACATCGAGGCGATGTACTCGAGCGGGTCGCAGTGGCTCACGACCATGTGCCAGTCGCTGTTCTCGCAGATCTTCTCCACGCCCCGGTGGAGGTATCCCAGCACCGGGTCGAGGTCCACCACGCGCTCGCCGTCGATCTTCAACACGACGCGCAGGACGCCGTGGGTCGAGGGGTGCTGCGGGCCCAGGTTGATGAGCATCTCGCCCTCGCGGACCGAGTAGAACTCGGCCTCGCGCTCGGTGCGCGGCGGGTAGGGCGGGATGGCGTCGAAGATCGTGGCCGGCGTCTCGACGTAGAGCTCCGGGTCGTCGAGCGAACGGACGCGCGCCTGCGGCGTGGTCGACACGTTCAGCCGGCCTTCGCGCTGCGTGGCGCGGCGGCCGGGGCGTCGGCCGGCCTGCGCGCCTGCTCCATGTGGCGCACGCCCATACCCGGCGAGCGTGACGCGTCGTCGGGCAGCAGGAAGTCCTTGCGCAGCGGGAAGCTGGTGTAGTCGGGCGGCATGTAGATGCGACGAAGGTCGCGGTTGCCCTCGAAGACGATGCCGAACATGTCATAGGCCTCGCGCTCGCCCCACTCGGCGCCCTTCCACAGGAAGGTGATCGAGGGCACGCGCGGATCGTCGCGGTCGAGGTCCGCGGCGATGACACGCAGCCAGTCCGGCGTCGTGTCCGACCACAGGTGGTAGACGACCTGCATCGTCGTGCCGGTGTCGACGCCGCAGATGTCCGCCAGGAGCCGGAAGCGGAGGTCGGGGTCGTCGTGCAGGGTGCGCATGACGGCCGCAACGTCGCCGGGCGCGACGCGGATCTCGGTCGTGTCATGGCGCTGCGCCACGGGACCGTACAGCCGCTCGCCGAGCGTGGCCTCGAGGCGGCGCTTCAGTGCGCTGTCGATGGCGCGACTCCTCCCGTCGCTCAGACGCCGTCCGGCACGCTGGGGCCGATGCGGCGATCGCGCCACTGGCCCCGGCGGTCCATGATCAGCTGCTGCAGCTTCAGCATGCCGTAGATCAGCCCCTCCGGCCGCGGCGGGCAACCGGGCACGTAGACATCCACCGGCATCAGGCGATCGATGCCCTGGATCGTCGCGTAGGAGCGCTTGTAGCGGCCACCGGAGCAGGTGCAGTCGCCCATGGCCACGCACCATTTCGGCTCCGGCATCTGCTCCCAGAGGCGGACCAGCGGACCGGCCATCTTCGTCGTCAGCGTGCCTGCCACGATGAGCACGTCCGCCTGGCGCGGGCTGGCGCGGAAGGGGAACATGTTGAAGCGGTCCATGTCGTTGCGCGACGTGGCCGCGGACATCATCTCCATGGCGCAGCAGGCCAGCCCCGAGAGGAGCGGCCAGAGGCTGTTGACGCGGATGAGGTCGAGGACGTAGTCGGCCTTGGTCGGGATGACGTCCAGGGCGCCCCAGCGCGCGTCGTCGCCATGGGCGCCGGTCGCCTCCCACTCGCGCAGGTGGGTGTCCGCGGGCGGGCGGCCACCGCCGTAGGCGCTCGGGTCGGCCGGCGTCCAGACCGTGTTGGGCAGGACGATGGGCTCGACGACCTCGTTCTCGGGGGCCGGGACCAGCGCCGTCGTGCCGCTGCCCTCGAGGGTCACTTCCACGTCAGGACCCCCTTGCGCCAGGCGTAGCCCAGGCCGACCAGCAGGACGCCCACGAAGATGAGCATGCTCACGAAGCCCCCCACCAGCAGGTCCTGGAAGACCAGCGCCCAGAGGTAGATGAAGACGACCTCGATGTCGAAGGCGACGAAGAGCAGGGCGTAGATGTAGAAGGAGAGCCCGAAACGGCCCCACGTATCGCCGAAGGTGTCGATGCCCGACTCGTAGGGCAAGCCCTTGTGGCGGTCGCCGCGGGTACGGTGGCTGAGGAGCCAGGCAGCGCCGATCGTGATGAAGACGAACGTGAACCCGGCGAAGGCGAAGCCGAGCACGTACCAGAGTCCAGTCACGCGGTCCTCATGCGTCGAGCTGCGTGGGCGGGGTCGGCGCGGGCGGGCGGGACGCATCGAGGCAGGGCATGCGAGCGTCTCCCGGCACGCGCGGCCATTCTAGCGTGCGCGTCCGCGGCGGTCGCAAACCCGACGACGTGGATCGCCTCAGCGTCAGCGGCCCCGGCCGTCTAAAGGCCTGATGCCATTCCCGATAGGCATGGTCCTTGAGGCAGGGGGCCGGACGGCCTGCAGGCCGGACCCGAAACGCGCGTCGGACGGCGCGATCGAGCTCTGGTGCGGCATCGTCGAGCGTGATCTCTGGTCTGTCATGACGCCTCGCGCCGTCCGAACCGTCTCGGACACGCCGCTGGGTGCGTGGCTATGCCCCACGGGAATGGACCGTGCCCCGATCCTGGCGGAGCAGCAAGGGCAGCCCTGGTCCCACGAGCGAGTGACCGCCGAGCAGGACCGGCACGGCCGCCGCTGCCGCCGAGGCCGTGAGCTCGCGCAACCACGGATCGGCGACGCCGTCGGCCCGCAGGAGGTCCGAGGCGAAGCGGTCCTCGGCGGCGGGCCAGCGGTGCTCGTCGGCGCCGAGGCGATCGGCGAGGAGCACCCGCGAGTCAAGGACGGCGCCGTCGGCCAGCTCGGCCACGACGTCGGCCAGGGCCGCGGGACCCCGATCTGCCAGTAGCCGCCCCAACGTGGCGCGCGGCGGGCGTTGCCCGGGAGCCGCCGTGCGGAGGCCGCGCTCCTCGGCCAGGAAGCGGACTCGGCACGCGACGTGGCGCTCCAACCAGGCCAGCGTCCGTGACGAGGCTCGGCCGAAGACGAGCAGCTCCCGCCGCGGATCGGCGGCCAGCGCCCGCAACTCCTCGAGGCGCGGCACGGCCAGGCCCCGCTCGCGCGCGAGCCGGCCCAGGCCCGCCGGCGGGCGCCGCAGCAGCGCGACGAGCGCCAGGTCGAGCGGCGCATCGAGGTCCAGCGCCAGCCGCTCGCGTCCGGTCAGCTCCTCGACAGCGAATCCCGCGCGCTCGGCGAGCCAGCGGGGCAGGGCGTTGTCGCCGCGGAGCGGCGACAGGTCGCGCAGGGCGCCCGCGTCGGAGACGGCGCACACGTCGGACGAATAGCGATTGTTGGTGAGCGCGCGACGGCCGCCACCGCCTGCCACCGCAACGAGCCGTCGGACGTCGGCCGGCGACAGGCGCGGCACGGCGCCGCCACCCAGGATGATGAGCCCACCCGGCACACCCCCGGCCAGCGCCACCAGCCGCTCTCCGAAGCTGGCCTCGCGCGCACCGCGCTCGATCCGCACGACATGGACTCCTGCGTGCTCGAAGAGCCGCGCCTGGTGTGCCACGAGGCGATCGCGGGCCTCGGCCAGCAGCCTCGTGAGCGGCCCCTCGCCGTCCGCGCCCGGGTGCAGGATGATGACCGTCGCCTCGCCCATCGTCGGGCGAGTCTACGGGAGGTGGCGCGGGTGGCGGGACGGGTGCGGGCGTACGTCGGGCTCGGCGCGAACGTGGGCGATGCGCCGGGCACGCTGGCCGCGGCCGCGCGCGTGCTCGCCGGGCTGCCGGGCGCCCGCCTGCGGGGTGTATCGCGCCTCTACGCCACGCGCCCGGTGGGCGTCGAGGATCAGCCCGACTTCCACAACGCCGTCGCGGCCCTGGACGTCCCCGCCGGACCCGACCCCGAGACCGGCGCCCTGGCGCTCCTCCTCGCGCTGAAGGGGATCGAGGCCGCCTTCGGTCGACGCCGTCGCCGGCGCTGGGGACCGCGCGAGCTCGACCTCGACCTCCTCCTCTTCGGGCGCCACCGGATCCACGTGAGGCGGCCGCTCGACGCGCGCAGTGACGATCCTGCCCGGGAGGCGGTCGGGTGGCTCGACGTGCCGCACGCCTCGGCAGTCGAGCGGCTCTTCGTCCTGGCGCCGCTGGCCGACCTGGCGCCCGGCCTCGTGCCGCCGGGCTGGGGCACGACCGTGGCGACGCGCCGCCGCGTGCGCGCCGTGCTCGATGGTCCGGACGCGGTCCGGGCGGTGGCAGCCTGGGATGCCGGCGCCGGCTGCTGGTCCCCTACGCCCCCAGGTAGCGCGCCGGCAGCGGCTCCTCGATCACGCCGCCCGACCCGAGGATGACCCGCCAGCCGCGCGCCTCCGGCCGCGACGTCACGACCTCCTCGAGCCGCGTCCCGGCGAACACGAACGCCGCTCCATCGTCCGCCGCGTAGCCGCCCGGGAAACCCTCGCCGACCAGACGCCGGTAGGTCGGGCGGCGCAGCGGCTCCCCGTCGTAGTGCGGGCACATGCTGCCCTGCAGCAGTCCCAGCCCGTCCCGCAGCGGGCCCAGCGATGACCCGAACGAATCGGTCACGCCGGCCTCGAACCAGCAGATCGCGCCGGCGCTCAGGCCGGCCAGCACGACGCCGGCCCGCCAGGCCTCGACGAGGATCGAGTCCAGCCCGTGCACACGCCACACGGCCAGCATGTTGGCGGTGTTGCCGCCGCCGACGTAGACGACGTCCTGCGCCAGGACGAACGCGCGCAGGTCGGTGACCGTCCGGTCGAAAAGGCCCAGGTGGCTCGCTTCCGCCCGACCGTCGAAGGCGCCGTGGAAGCGGACGATGAGGTCGGACGCGTCGCCGCTCGCGGTGGGCAGCAGGCACACCCGCGGCCGCCCGCGTCTGCGTCGGGCCAGGGTGAGGATGAAGTCGTCGAGCAGCGGCTTCTCCGGCTCCGTCGAGAAGCCGCCCCCGCCCATGGCCACGATGCGCGGTATCCGCATGAAGCGTCCATGGTGACACTTGGGGCAGCCGAGGTGTAGTGGCGACACGAGAAGAGGGGCGGGCCCGAGGGCCCGCCCCTTCGCTACCCGGCGCGCGGCGACGGTGCGTTCTAGCGGGTCCGGCGCGACGAGAGTCGCCGGCCGCCGGCGAGGACGCCGACCGCCGCCACGATGAAGAGAGATGTGAGGGCCGGGAGCGCGGATCCTGCGCCGTTTGGATCGATCGGTGATTCCGTGGACGTGGCGGGCTGCGTCCCGGTGGGCGTCGGGGCGGCGGCCGCGCCAATCTGGCCGCGGATCTCCCCGCCCGGGTTCGCCGCGGTGTGCAGGTTGAAGTAGGTCGTGCCGCCGCGGATCGCGGCGAGCGCCTCGGCGAAGGTGGTCACGCTGCCGGATGGCTTGAAGTCCGCCGACGTCAGGGTCCCGAACATCGGGCTCGGCCCGGCCGCCAGGGGCAGGATCACGCCGCCGGCCACGCCCGGGGCACCGGTGTGGATGTGGGCCGCGGCGAGCGCGCCCGACAGGCCGCTGTACTCGACGAAATAGGTGACGGTCGTGTTGTCGGAGCTGATGACGACCCATCCGTCGCCGGTCGCCGCCGTGGCCACGGCGGGGACCTCGGAGGCGCCGTCGAGCGTCGCATCCCGGGCGTCGGGGCCGGCGGCCGACGCGACGCCGGGCAGGATCAGCAGCGCCATGGCGGCGCTGCACAGGGACATCCGGAAGCGCATCGTCTCCTCCTCCTCGCAGTCCTCGACGCCGGCCGGCCTGCGGTGTGGCCCGTGACCGGCGATGCCCGTGGATACGAACGCCGGGCCGGCCCGGTTTCCCAGAAGCGGGAGGCGCCCGTCAGAACCGGAGCCGGCCGGGGCGCGTATCGATGGCCGACGATCACTCGACCCGGAGGCCGCCCCGTGCCGATCGCCCCTGCCTGGCGCCGTATCCTCGCCCGCAGCGCGGCCATCGCGCTCGGCATCGGCCTGGCCGGTTCGCTGCCGGTCGCGGCGGCGACGCACACGGTCGCCGCCCTGAACTACCGCTTTGGGCCCGCTTCGCTCACGGTCGGCGTGGGTGACACGGTGCGCTGGACGTTCGCCGGCGAGCCCCACAGCGTGACGTCGGGGACACCCCCCCTGCCGGACGGGAAGTTCGACTCCGGGATCATCGGGCTCGACGAGCCGCGACCGACCTTCGAGTGGACGTTCACGACGCCGGGGACATACCCGTACTTCTGCGAGGTCCACTCTGAGCAGATGGTCGGCAAGATCGTGGTCAAGGCGCCGGGGACCCCGCAGCCGACGGCGCAGTCCACGCCGAAGCCCACGCCGAAGCCGACCTCGAAGCCGACCTCGAAGCCGACCGCCAGCCCGACCCCGAGCCCCACGTCCACGCCTGCGCCGACGGCGTCGGCGACCCTCTCCCCATCCCCGACGGCGGCTCCCACGTCGAGCGCCACCGCTTCCACCTCGGCGCCGGCCTCCAGCCCGTCGTCTTCACCGGCAGCGACGGATCCGCCGGCGGGAGGCCCTGGGGAACCAGGCCCGTCTGTCGCGCTCCCAGCGCTCGGGCTCCTGGTCCTGGTCGTCGGTGGCGCGATCGCCCTCGCCCGCCGAAGGGGCGCCTAGCGGTTTCCGGCGGGGTGTGGCCTACAAGCGCACCGCCGGGGGCTTGTCCCGGTCGAACATGTGCACGGTGTCCACGAAGCGGACCTGCTTGGTCTGGTAGCTCATGACCAGCGAGTGCGTGCGTGCGCCGCCCCCGAAGAAGCGCACGCCGTGGAGCAGGTCGCCCTCGGTCACGCCGGTGGCGCTGAAGACGAGGTTCTCACCCGGCGCGAGGTCGGCCGTGCGATATACGCGCCCCTCGTCGGTGTGGCCCATGCGCGCGGCGCGGGCTCGCTCCTCGTCGTTGCGGAAGCGGAAGCGGGCCTGGATCTCGCCGCCCAGGCAGCGCAGCGCGGCGGCGGTGATGACGCCCTCGGGGGCGCCGCCGATGCCCATCACGGCATGGACGCCGGTGCCCGACACGGCGCAGCTGATGGCCGCCGAGAGGTCGCCGTCGCTGATGAGCTTGATGCGCGCGCCGGTGCCCCGGACCTCGGCGATGAGTGCCTCGTGGCGGGGCCGGTCGAGGATGACGATGGTGATGTCGGTCGGCTTGCGGCGCAGGGAATCGGCGATGCGGTGGACGTTCTCAGCCGGCGGCAGGTTCAGGTCCACGTGGCCGGCTGAGATCGGTCCCACACAGAGCTTCTCGAAGTAGGTGTCCGGCGCGTGGAGCAGGCCGCCGCGCTCAGAGGCGGCCAGGACGGTGATGGCGTTGGCCTGGCCCATGGCCACCAGGTTCGTGCCCTCGAGCGGGTCGACGGCGATGTCCACCTCTGGCTGGCCGGGCAGGCGCTGGCCCACCTGCTCGCCGATGAAGAGCATCGGCGCCTCGTCGCGCTCGCCCTCACCGATGACGATGGTGCCCGACATCTCGACGTCGTCCATCGTCGCGCGCATCGACTCGGTCGCCGCGCGATCGGCCTCGTGGCGGTCGCCGCGGCCCATGAGTCGCGCCGACTCGATGGCCGCGGCCTCGGTGATGCGCACCATCTCCAGCGCCAGTCGCGATTCCATGCCGGCCTCCCCGTCAGTGGCGGAAGTGGCGGCGGCCGGTGAAGACCATCGCCATGTGGTGGCGGTCGGCGACCTCGATGGCCATCTCGTCGCGCCGGGAGCCGCCGGGCTGGATGATGGCCGTGACGCCGCGCTCGGCGGCCAGCTGGATGGCGTCGGCGAAGGGGAAGTAGGCGTCCGAGGCGAGGCAGCTCATCGTGGCCCGCTCGGCCGCGCGGTGGAGGGCGATCTCGACCGCCACGAGCCGGCTGGCCTGTCCCGCACCCACGCCGACGAGGGCGGCGTTCTTGGCCAGCACCACGGCGTTGCTGCTGACGTGGCGCACGCAACGCCAGGCGAACAGCAGGTCGGTCAGCTCCTCGAGCGTGGGGCGTCGCTTCGTGACGACGCGCAGCTCGGAGCGGTCCACGTCGCCCCGGTCGAGCGTCTCCACGAGGAGGCCGCCGCCGATCCGCTCGAAATCGAGGTTGGCGATGCCGTAGTCGGAGAGGCCGTCGGCCGGGGTCGCCGGCACCGCCAGCACGCCGAGGGAGGACTTCTCGGCGAGGATCGCCCGCGCCTCCTCCGAATAGCCCGGCGCGACGACCGCCTCATAGGCGTTCTCGGCGATCAGCCGAGCCGTTCGGCCGTCGAGGGCCCGGTTGATGCCGACCGTCGCCCCGAAGGCGTTCACGGAGTCGGTCTCGAGCGCTCGGCGGTAGGCGCCCACGAGCTCGTCGTTCGAGGCGATGCCCACCGGGTTGGCGCGCTTGACGATGGCCACGGTGGGGGACGTGAAGTCGCTCACGATGCGGTAGGCGGCGTCGAGATCGAGGAGGTCGTTGAAGGTCGGCGTGGGGCCCTGGAACTGGGTCGCATCGGCGAGGGAGCCCGAGCGGTGCGTCGTCTCCCGGTAGAAGGCGCCCTGCTGATGCGGGTTCTCGCCGTAGGGCAGGTCCGACTTCTTCTCGAAGGCGATCGTGAGCCGCGGCGGGAAGCGGATGCCGGCGATGTGGTTGAGGTAGCCGGCGACCTCGGCGTTGTACGCCGCCACGGCGGCGAAGGCCTCGGCGGCGAGCCGCTGGCGCAGCTCGGCCGAGACCTGCCCCCGCGTGCGCAGTTCCGCCAGGACCTGCGGGTAGTAGGCCGGGTCGGGGACCGCGGCGACCCCGGCGTAGTTGCGCGCGGCCGCCGAGAGCAGCGCAACGCCGCCCACGTCGATCATCTCGATCGCTTCATCGAGGGGCACGACGCGCGCCCCGACCTGGGGCGCGAAGGGCTTGACGTTGACGACCACGACGTCGATCTGCCCGATGCCCTGCTCGGCCAGCTCGGCCAGCTGGTCGGGCCGGTCGCGACGGGCCAGGATGCCGGCGTAGACGGCGGGGTGGAAGGTCTTGACCTGTCCGCCGAGGAGCGGCGGCACCGCGGTCAGGGCGCTGATGGGCCCGACCTCGATCCCGTCGGAGGCGAGCACCTCGCGCGTGCCGTCGGTGGCGAAGACCTCGACGCCCAGCTCGAGCAGGTCCCGGGCGAAGGGCCCGATGCCGTCGCGGTTGGCGACCGAGAGCAGGGCTCGCACCCGTGGCACCCTCCGACTCCGTGAGCGGGGCGGCGCGCGCGGTCGTGACGGCGCCGTCCCCGGCGACCGAGTATAGCAACGGGCTTCCGTGCCGCCCGCGAGGCGCCCTCTGGTATCCTCCGGACGCTGCGTCCGGGGCCCGCCGCCGGCCCGCCCCGAACGAGTGACAGCGGAGGAAACGGTGACCCTCGCGCCCTGGGAATACCTCCTCAAGGAGTGGCGCCCGGAGCGATTCCCGGACATCTACTGGCCGGTCATCGCCGCCTCGGTCGTCTTCCTCGTCGGCCAGGTGATCGTCTATAACGTCCGGACGCGCCAGCTGCGCCGCTTCGAGCCCCTGGTGGGCATGCAGGAATGGTTCCTGTGGACCGGCTTCATCACCTTCGGCCTGGTACTGATCATGGCCCTCTTCCGCTGGTATTTCCTGCTCGTGCTCGTCACACTGGTCATCGGGCTGGCCGTGTACGCCTGGACGCGCTTCCGCTACTTCCCGCCGATCATCGCCGCCTACAACCAGCAGCTGCGCCGGGCGCGCTTCTTCAGCCAGGCGAGGTACAAGCACCCCGAGGCGACCATCCGCCAGCGTGCCAAGAAGCGCAAGCGCCGCTGAGCCCCGCCATGGATATCCGCCGCTTCGGGCCCGGCCAGCGCCGCCCCGATGGGCCGCCCGGCACCCGCGGCGTGAGCGGCACGGTCATCCACCAGGACGCGCGCGGCCTCGTGACCGAGCTGGCCTTCGAGCGCCGTGCCCTCATCGCCCCGCACGCCAACCCGAACACGACGCTCTTCGTCGTCATCTCCGGCGGCGGCTTCGTGCAGGTCGGCGGCGAGAGGACGCGCGTCAACCAGGGCGAGGCGGTCGTCTGGCCAGCCGGCATCGTCCACGGCGCCTACACCGACGGCACCGAGATGCGGGCCATCGTCGTCGAGCTCACGGGCGCCGACGACGCCTGGGCGCGCGGCGTGCTGGACGCGCTGGCACCGGGCGAGGCGGATCCATCGACGTCGCCGGCCGATGGCGCGCTGGCCGAGCCGCGGCGTTCGCGCGCCGAGCACGACGAGTCGGAGGGGGAACCCTGGTAAGCGCTGAGCAGGCTTCCTCGTTCAACGCTCACCGGGTGAGCCGTCAGCGCCCCGCCGCCGCGACGTCGATCCGGACACACGTCTCGTCGCCCTCGACCCAGCCGTCGTGAAAGGGCGGTATCGAGAACGCGTCGCCGGCGCCGAAACACGCCGTCCGCCCGTCGGCGGTCGAGATGGCCATCCGTCCAGCGACGACGTACCGAGGTGCGGGACCGGGCACCGCGCGAGCCGCTGCGCCGACCCGATATGAGCGGACCAGCGCCAGCCCGGCTGAAGGACCCACCGAGTGACGGTCCCGGCCGAGAAACGCGCGATGTCGGCCCAACCGTGCTCGAACCGCACCGTCTCGTCGGCCTTTGCCAAGGGGGTGACCAGGGCTCTCTTCGTCACGTCGTGCACTTCGTCTCAGTCGGGCGTCTGGAATCAGGCCCCACGGCGCGTGGTCCCTGCGTCGCCGTCCCGGCGGAGCGAGGCCCCGATGGCCAGGCCGAGGATCGAGACCACGACCGCGAGCGAGACGAGCGGCGGGATGTGCAGGAACCCTGCGCTGAGGAGCTTGGCACCGACGAACACGAGCACCATGGCGAGCCCCACCCTGAGATACCGGAAGCGCGCCGCCGCCTCTGCCAGCAGGAAGTAGAGCGACCGCAGGCCGAGGATCGCGAAGGCGTTGCTCGTGAAGACCACGAACGGGTCAGTCGTGACGGCGAAGATGGCGGGGATCGAGTCGACGGCGAAGACGAGGTCGCTGAACTCGACGACGAGCAGCGCCAGGAAGAGCGGTGTCGCGGCGAGGCCCCCCGCCACCCGAACGAAGAACGCCTGGTCGTGGAAGCCGTCGGTGACGCGCAGGTGCCGTCGGGCGAACCGGACGAGGACGTTGTTCTCAGGATGCGGTTCGTGCCCGGCCCGGGCGACGAGCATCCGGAGGCCGGTGAAGACGAGGAACGCGCCGAACACGTAGAGCACCCAGTGGTACTGCGCGACGAGCGTGGCGCCGGCGAGGATCATCAGCAGCCGCATGACCAGCGCGCCGGCGATCCCCCAGAAGAGGACCCGGTGCTGGAGGGTGCGCGGGACGGCGAAGGCGGCGAAGATGAGGGTGAAGACGAAGACGTTGTCGACGCTCAGCGAGTACTCGATGACGTAGCCGGTGAAGTACTCGACCGCCGTCTCCCCGCCCCGCACCAGGAAGATCCCGATCCCGAAGAGGACGGCCAGCGTGACCCAGACCAGGGTCCAGGCGAGCGCCTCGCGGGCGCCGACGACATGGGCCTGGCGATGGAAGACGCCGAGGTCCAGCGCGAGCGCGACGACGATGAAGAGCGTGAAGCCGGCGCCGAGGAGGATGGTCTGGTCCAATGGGTGGGTCCTTCGGATCGGAGAACGGCGGCCGGAGGGGGCCGGCCGCCATGTTGGGGGGAGCTGGTGGCCCGTCGGCCGCGATCAGCGACCGGCGGGCCTCGGGAACGACTGGTCGTCGGGCGCGCCGGATCGCCTTTCGGCGGTCGGTCAGCCAGGAGTCATTGTCGTGCTCCCTGCTTCAGGCAAACAAGGCCAAGATGTGGCAGATATCGACGTCGTATCCTGCTTGTATGAAGCAAGAGACGCACTCGTCGCCGCCGTACGCCCGCCTGCTCGAAGGCCTCCGCCCGGAACTCCCCTCGGTCGCCGCGGAGATCGTCAGGGACGTCGCCCGCCCCGGCGAGGACCTCGCGGCGCTGACCGCCGCGACACGCGCAGCGGTCGAGTCGATGGTCGCGGCCCTCATCGGGGCCGAGGAGTTCACCGAGGACAGTCTGTCCGCGCTCCGGTCCAGCGGCGCACGCGCGGCACGCGAGGGCGAATCCCTCCAGCAGCTCCTCGATCGGTACCTCACGTCCGGGTGGGTCCTCTGGGCGGCTGCGACGAGCCGATCCACGGCAGCCCCGGCCGCCCTCTCCGCGCTGGGGACGGCGCTTCTCAAGGCAGGCGACTCGGCCGCCGCCGCCCTGGCCGAGGGCTACGGGGGCGCCGAGCGGCAGATCGCCGCCCGAAGCGGCGCCGCTCGCCGCGAGTTCCTCGACGAGCTGCTCGCGCTGCCGCCCGACGATCCGGCCGCCGCGGCGCGGATCATCCGCCGGGCCACCCATCTCGGACTCGCGCCGAGCGACGGGTACCGGGTCCTGGTCGTCGGGATGGGCCGTGAGATCGAAGACGAAGGGCCGGAGATCCTGCGCGTGGCACTCGCCCTGGACCGGCCGAGCCGCGCGGGGCGTGACGGTGCGACGAGCATGCCGATCATCGCCGCCAAGGAAGGTCGCCTCGTCCTGCTGGCGCGGGCGGGCCGGCCGGGTGCCGCCGTGCTGGACCCGGTCCTCGACGAGCTCGCCGGGCCGCGCGGCTGGATCGCCGTGGAGGGGCCGGCCGCCACGGACCTGGCCGCGGTCGCCGGGTCATTCGGCGCTGCCCTCGACGCGCTCCTGGTCGCACAGCGGCTCGGGCTTCGCGGGCGCCTGGCCAGCGACGACCTGCTCCTCGAGCGGGCACTCCTCTCCGACGAGCGGCTACTGCGCGCGGCGGTCGACCGCGAGCTCGGCCCGATCCTGGGCGCGCCCCGCAACGGCGAGGAGCTCCTGCGAACGGTCGGCGCGTACATCGCGTCTCGCCAGAACCTCCGCACAGCCGCCCGCGAGCTGGGGGTCGGCGTCCGGACCGTCAGCTATCGCCTCACCCGTGTCGAAGAGCTCCTCGGCCGGCCGCTTGCCGGCGAGATCGTGCTGCGCATGACGACCGCGCTCCTCGCCCGGCGGCTCCTCGACCCCGACGCCGGCGGCGGGCGTCGGCTCGGACCGATGACGTCACCGTGACCGACTCGGCAAGTCAGCCCTCTCCCAGCACGGCCCCCAGCTGCCCCAGCACGCGGGCCGTGGCGCCCCAGATGCGGTGCTCACCGACGGGGAAGGCGCCGTAGCGGAGGCGCCAACCGTCCCGCTCGGCCTCCACGATCTCGATCGGCGCCTGGGGCAGGAAGTGACGGACGGGAACCCGCAGGATGGCGGCCACCTCGCGCGGGTCCGGCGTCAGCGCCGGGTCGCGCGCTGCGACCGCCACGATGGGCACGAGCAGGAAGCCCGAGACGCGCACGTCGACGGTCCCCAGCCGCCCGATCACCTCCACCCCGGCCGCCTCCGCGTCCAGCCCCACCTCCTCGGCGGCCTCGCGCAGCGCCGTGCCCACCGGGAAATCGTCGCCCGGGTCGGCGGCGCCGCCGGGGAAGCTGACCTGGCCGGCATGGCGATGGTCGCCGGCCGGCCGTTCGATGAGGACGAGGTGGGCCTCGCGGTCCGCCCCCGGGTAGATGAGCACCAGCACGGCCGCATCGCGCGGCGGCTCGCCGGCCGGGCGGCGAGCCCAGGGCGGTACCTCGCCGGGCTCCACGATGGCCACCGGGTCGAGCGCGTGGGGGCCCGCGGGGAGCGGATCCGGCAGCGTGATGAGGCGGCGGCGCGCCTCCTCGAAGCGCATGGCGCTCAGCCCGCCCGCGCCGGCAGGCGGAAACCGAGCCCGCGCAGCGGTGGCCCGGTGGCCACGCCCCGGCCGAGGGCGAGGACCCCGAAGCGTCCCAGCGCGGCTGGATCGAGGAGGCGCACGACGGCAGCCCTGGCCGCCGCGTATCCGGCGTGCGTCAGGCCCGGCCGCGACTGCAGCTCGACGAGGAGGTCGCCCAGGCCCAGCCCGGTGAGGAACTCGGCCTGCGTCGTGCGCCCGAGGACGTCGAGGCCGGCCTCTTCGGCGACCCGCTCGAGCGTCGTCCAGTCCACGTGCGCGGTCATGTCCTGCTCGCCCACGCAGCGATATGGGTCGTCGCCGGCATGGTGGCGGCGGTAGGTGCGGAGAAGCCCGCTGGCTCGCTTCGCAGCGTCGTAGAGCTGAGCGGCGGGATGCCCGTAGTCGATGACGAGGGCGTAGCCTCGCTCGAGCCGGGCGCCGAGCCCCCGGAGCCAGGCCTGGGCGGCCAACCCCACCTCGGCGACCTGGTCCTCGCCGAGCCGAACGCCGGTGCGCTCCAGGGTCGCGCCCAGCTCCGGCGTGGAGGGGGGGAGCAGCTCGTCGGCGAACCAGCCGTCGCGCCATCCGACGTGGATCTCGAGGAGCTTGCCGTCCCGGACGGTCAGGCGGTGGACCGGCAGCGCGTCCAGCAGCTCGTTGGCGATGACGACGCCGGTCATCGCCTCCTCCGGGGCGGCCTCGCTGGCGAGGTGCTCGGCGTGACCGGCCGCCCCGGAGGAG
>Ga0209341_10000602_pt1 | contig 36915 bp, 35 predicted proteins | sample RifCSP13_2_FD_184020 | JGI IMG/M metagenome (GOLD analysis project Ga0209341, IMG submission 184020) | Soil microbial communities from Rifle, Colorado - Rifle CSP2_sed 13_2 (SPAdes) (version 2) | ecosystem: Environmental > Terrestrial > Deep subsurface > Rock core/Sediment | place: Rifle...
CACGGCGTAGTCGAGCCGGAGGCTCCCTCCCGCGGGCAGGGGGACGATCGCCGCGTTCGCGCCCGCCTCAAGCCGGAACTCGGGCGGCAGGACGTCGCGGATCTCGACGAGGTCGAGACCGGGGCCGTCGTTCACGACGAGGACAGACGCCTCGAAGGCCTGCCCCGCCTCGATCCGGTCCCTCGACAAGGTCCGGGTCGCGCGGATGACCGGAACGACGGGTGGGACGAGGGCCGCCGTCGCGAGGAACGCGAGGGGCGGGAGGGCGAGGAGCACGAGCTGCCAGCTCCGGAACCCGAGGCCGAGGAGGACGAAGACGAAGGCGAGGGCCGTCAGGCCGCTCGCGAGGGGGGTCCGCATCTCAGGGCACCTTGGGCACGGCCACATGGCCCAGGACGTCCGCGACGACGGCGGGCGTGCGCACCCCGCGGATCCAGGGATCGGGCTTGAGCAGGAGGCGATGGGCGAGGGCGGGCCCCGCGACCGCCTTCACGTCGTCCGGGGTCACGAAGTCCCGGCCCGCAACAGCGGCCCGGGCGCGGGAGAGCTTGAGGAGGGCGAGGGACCCCCGGGGGCTCGCGCCGATCTCGACCTGGCTGTGGGCCCGCGTCGCGGCGACGAGGTCAACCATGTACGCCTCGACGGACGCGTCCACGTGGACGTCCTCCACGGCCGCCTGGAGGGCCCGCACCCGGTCCGGGGTCGTGACGGCCCGCACGTGCATCTCGTCCGTCCGCCGTTCCCGCCGGCGGCGGAGGATCTCGATCTCCTGCTCGCGCGTCGGATACCCGACGTCGATCCGCAGGATGAACCGGTCCACCTGGGCCTCGGGGAGCGGGTACGTCCCCTCGTGCTCGATCGGGTTCTGGGTCGCGAGGACGACGAACGGCGGGTCGATCGGCTGGGTCTCCCCCTCGAGGGTCGCCTGGCGCTCCTGCATCGCCTCGAGGAGGGCGGACTGCGTCTTCGGGGGCGCCCGGTTGATCTCGTCCGCGAGGAGGAGGTTCGTGAACACGGGGCCCCGCCGCAGGACGAACGCGCCCGCGTTCCGGTCGTAGACGTAGGTCCCCGTGATGTCCGCGGGGAGGAGGTCCGGGGTGAACTGGACGCGCCGGAACGCGAGGCCGAGGCCCGCGGCGAAGGACTTCGCGAGGAGGGTCTTCGCGAGACCCGGCACGTCCTCGATGAGGACGTGGCCGTCGCTCAGCACGGCCCAGAGGACCCGTTCGAGGACGGGGCGCTTCCCCACGATCACGGTCTCGAGCTCGTCGAGCAGCTCCGCGCCCACCCGGGCCACGTCCGCAAGGCTCACCGCCATCCCTCCATCCGCTCGAGCACGTCCTCGAAGCTCTCCACGAACCCGTCTCCCTCGCGGACGTCCCGGACCCAGCGGTACCGGTCGTCCCGGTCCCCGCGCTCGAGGTGCAGGAAGTCCCCGAGGACAGGATCCCCCACGACGGCCCGCAGGCGCTTCGGGTCCCCCTGGATCTCCCGCATCCGGTCCGCGGAGAGGCCGCGGGCCAGACGAACCCGCTCCGCGAACGCATCCCGCGCGCGCTGGGCCACGGTGACCTGGCTGAATTCCAGGCCTTCCCGCGCCCGCCCCACGGCGTCCGCGAGCTCGCGGAGGTCCCCCTCCCGGAGCGCCTTCCTCGGGGGGTCCCGCACGAGGGGGGCAGGCTCCCGGGCCTGTCGGGAGACCCGGGACCAGGCGATTCCCGAGACGATGGCGAGGAGGGCGATCCCGAGGGACCACCGGATGGCCCCCGTGAACCCGGACGTGGAGAGGAGGTACGCGAGGACGACGAACCCGAGGCCCGCGACGAGGATGCCCGCCGAGGCCGTCGTCAGGGCCCGTCGCCGCCCCGAGGGAGGCCTGGAAGACGGCATCACGCGAGGGCGGGGCAAGGATCAGCCCTCCAGGGATCCCTGGATCGCCCGGAGGCTGCGCAGGGCCCGGTCCCGGGCGGTCTCCCCCAAGGGATGCTCGGAGTACCGCGCCTCCTCGAAGAGGGCCGTGAGGGCGGACGCATCGTCGGCCCCGACGTGGAGCTTCCGGATCGCCGCGTCCTCGATCTCCCGCGGGGTCATCGCCTCCTGGTCCCGGAGCCCGCGCATCCCGAGGAGGGAGCAGAACCGCTGGAAGCACGCGAGGACCGTCATGCGGACGTCCCCGCCGAGCTCGAGGTCCGCGATCGTCTCCCGGACGACCTCCGCGGCGGCCCGACGGGGGAGGACGGGGCCCGAGCCGGGCGGCCGCCGGCGAAGCACGGGGGACCGCCAGACGATGTACGCGAGGACGAGGAAGCCCGCGAGGACCCCGAGGACGAGCAGGAGGGCCTCGGGTGGCCCGACCGCCTCCGGCCACGCGCCGACGCCCCCCGCCCCGGCGTCGCCGGAGGAGCCGTCCCCCTCGCCCCGGATCCCCTCCGAGATCCGCGGCCACAGGAGCACCAGGAGTGCGAGGATCCCGAGGCTGACGAGCGGGCCGATGAAGTCCCACGTCCTCCGGACCCTCACCTCCCGCCGCGGCCGGCGGCGCCGGAACAGGAGGACGTAGCCGACGCCCACGATGAGGGCGGCGAGCTCCAGGGAGAGGACGAGGCTGACGAGGGTCCGCGCGTCGAGGAGCCCCCGCGGGGACGGGCTCGTCCCGCCTGCGTCCGGAAGGTCGGGGACGTCGGGCCCGCCCGGGTCGAGGTTCGCGAGGTTGAACGCGAGGCCCGCGATGAGGACGACTCCGAGGAACAGGAGGATCGGGGCGGCCCAGGCCCCCTTCCCCCGCTCCACCCCGATCACGGGCGTCACGAAGGCGGGGGCCCACATAAGAGTTTCCCGGGACGCGGACCGCGCCCCCGGCCCGCTCACGCGGACGCGAGCGCCTCGAACAGCTCGGCCCGGCGGCGCCGCCCGTGCCAAACGAGGAAGGCCCCTGCCGCCGCGGCTCCGGCCGCGAGGACGAACGCGAGGAGGCTCCCGAGGGGGACCCCGCCCGCGACGGGGGTCGAGAAGAACGGGGCAACCCCCGAATCGAGCGTCGCGTTCCGCCCTTCGAGGGGAGCCCCCGCGATCCCGCCGAGCATGTAGAACATCCCGACCGCCGCGAGGGCCGCCGCGCTGCTCAGGGCGACGACGATCGACACGCGCTCCGGGTGGAGGATCTTCTTCCCCTTGTCCGTGAGCTCGTAGTAGATCCACTTGCGGCCCTCGTCGATGCGCTTCACGAGGCCCGCGTTCTGGAGCTTTTCGAGGTGTTCGAGGAGGGTCGGCTTGCTGAGCCCCATGAGGTTGCTCAGGTCGGTGACCGTCTGGCGCCGCTCGTCGAGGACCTTGAGGATGCCCACCCGGACGTCGGAGGCGAGGGCCTTGAAGCTCGCCTGGTCCAGGGTGATCTTGGTCGGCCCCGGCATCATCGCGCCGGTCGATGCCCCTGGGGCCTCTTGAAAGCATCCCCTCGATTCGGGGAGAGCCTAACGACACGACGGGCGACGGGGAGCCAACGGGGCCCTCATCGCGGGACCTTCTTCCAGTCCTCGAGGAACCGCTTCAGCCCGACGTCGGTCAGGGAGTGCTGGGTCATCTTCTTCAGGACGTCGAAGGGCATCGTGACGACGTCGGCCCCGAGCTTCGCGGCCTCGATCACGTGGAGCGGGTGCCGGATGGACGCCACGAGGACCTCGCAGTCCCAGTCGTAGTTCCGGAAGATCTCGACGATCTCCCGAATCACCTGCATCCCCTCCTGCCCCTGGTCGTCGAGCCGCCCGATGAACGGGCTCACGTACGCGGCCCCGGCCTTCGCGGCGAGGATCGCCTGGTTCGCGGAGAAGATGAGGGTCGTGTTGATCCGGACGCCCTCCTTCGAGAGGGCCTTGATCGCCTTGAGGCCCTCCGCCGTCATCTGGACCTTCACGACGACGTTCTTGTGGAGCTTCGCGAGCTGGCGGCCCTGCGTGACGATCTCGTCCGCCTGGGTCGTCGTGACCTCGAGGCTGATCGGACCGTCGACGAGGGCGAGGACGTCCTGGATCACCTCGGACCACTTCCGGCCCGTCTTCGCGACGAGGGTGGGATTCGTCGTCACGCCGTCGAGGACGCCCCACGAGGCCGCCTCCCGGATCTCGTCGATGTCCGCCGTGTCGAGGAAGATCTTGACCATGGGCTTCCGCCAAGGGACGAAAGGCGGGTCCCGTTAAGAAGATTTCAGGTGTCCGCGCTCCGCGTCCGCCGCGGCGTTCCGAACGTCCGCGGGAGGAGGGTAGACCGAGAAAGGGAAGATCGGGGCCGGGCGCCCGGCCCCGGGGTTCGTTCAGCCGACGAGGTAGTTCATCCACTTGTTCTTCTTCACGAACTTCGTGTTCGCGAGGACGCCGTCAATCCCGAGGAAGCGGCTCGGGCTCACGAAGAAGAACATGAGGAACATCATCCCGTAGATCACGCGGAAGTCCACGAGCGGGTTCGCGTTGGCGGTGTCCGCGATGGGCCACAGGGCCGCCGTGAACAGGAGCATCTGGAGGGCCCCCGCGACCGCGCCCAGACGGGTGAAGATCCCCAAGACGAGGGCGATCCCGACGAGGAGTTCCCCGTACACGACGAGGATCTCGACGCCCCAGTTCCCAGAGAGGCTGTTGAAGAACCCCTGGAGCGGACCGCTCGCGCTGTTCGCGAGGAATCCCCTCGTCGCCATCCCGCCGGACAGTTCCGTCTGCACCTTGAAGTAGGCGCTCCAGAGGAACAGCCAGCCAAGGCTCAGTCGCCCGAACAACAGTGCCCACGCCCGCCCAGATCGGAACTGGGTCCCGACCAGACTCTCGTAGATCGTCTGACGCTTCGTGACCGTTGGGTATCCTCCCATCGGCTTCACCTCGAACGGCCCGAGCGCGCGGACGGAGATAGTCTCCGTCGAAATACTCTCTGTCCTTGTATATACGGGGGCCTGCAGGGAGGTGTGGAGGCGGCCTACGACGTCTGTAATGACCCTCGAGGGAGCGGCGGAAGCCTCGCCCGCACGCCCCGCGGGAGCGAGGCAGGACCCACGGGACCCGCGAGGAGGACTATCCTCGCCGCTTCCGCGTGGCCCTCGCGACGTCCACGATCCGCTCGACGGTCAGGCCGTACTTCGCAAGGAGCTCCTCCGCCTCCCCGCTCTCCCCGAAGACGTCCTGCACGCCGACCATCCCGAGCGGGACGGGATGGTTCTGGGCGAGGACGGAGGCGACGGCGGCCCCGATCCCATGGACGACCGTGTGCTCCTCCGCGGTCACGAGGGCCCCCGTGTCCCGGGCCGCCTTGTCGATCGCGGCTACGTCGAGAGGTTTCGCCGTGGACAGGTTGAGGACCCTCGCCGACACGCCGTCCTTCTCGAGGGCCTCCGCCGCGAGGAGGCACCGGGACACCATGAGGCCGCAGCCGATCAGGGTGACGTCGGAGCCGTCCTGCAGGGTCGTCGCCCGCCCAATACGGAAGGGTTCGTCCGCCCGCGTCACGGTGGGCACGTCCGTCCGGGAGAAGCGGCAGTACACGGGCCCCGGGTGCTCCGCGGCCGCGTCCACGCAGCGCCCCGTCTCGGGCCCGTCCGCGGGCACGAGGACCGTCATCCGCGGGATCCCCCGCATGAGGCCGATGTCCTCGTTCATCTGGTGGGTCGCGCCGTCGGGCCCGACGCTCAGACCTGCGTGGGAGCAGAAGATCTTCACGTCGAGGTTCGTGTAGGCCACGTTCTGGCGGATGACGTTGTACGTGTGGGCGCTGCCGAACACGCTGTAGGTCGCCGCGAACGCGATCTTCCCTGCGGCTGCGAGTCCCGCGGCCGCGGAGATCATGTTGGGCTCCGCGATCCCTAGCTGAACGAAGCGGTCCGGGAACGCCTTCCCGAAGTCGTTCGTCTTGATGCTCTCCGTCGTGTCGGCACCCACAACGACGACGTTGGGGTTCCGCCTCCCGAGCTCGAGGAGGGCCTTCCCGAAGTAGGACCGCTGGCTCTCCGACTTCCATCCGGCGGACGTCACGGGGGCACCTCCAGCTCGTGGAGGGCGACTTTGAGCTCCTCGTCCGAGGTCGCGGCCCCGTGGTACTTGATCTTGTTCTCCATGAAGGAGACGCCCTTGCCCTTCACGGTCCGCGCGAGGATCACCGTGGGTCGGCCCTTCACACGCTGGGCCTCCTCGATGGCCGACAGGATCTGCCGGTAGTCGTGCCCGTCGATCGTGAGGACGTGCCAGTTGAACGCCTCCCACTTCTCCCCGAGCGGCTCGAGGGGCATCACGTCCTCCGTGCGCCCCTCCTGCTGGATCCCGTTCCGGTCGATGATCGCCGTGAGGTTGTCGAGCCCGTACTTCGCGGCGGCCATCGCGGCCTCCCACGTCTGCCCGATGTCCTGCTCGCCGTCCCCCATGAGGCAGTACACCCGCCAGGGCTTGTGGTCCATCCGCGCCGCGAGGGCGAGCCCGACGGAGAAGGAGAGGCCCTGGCCCTCCGCGCCCGCCGCGTTCTCCACGCCCGGCGTCGTCCCGAGCTCCGGGTGGCCCTGGAGACGGCTGTCGATCTTCCGGAATGTCATGAGCTCGTCGACGGGGAAGAAGCCACGCTCGGCGAGGGCGGCGTACCACACGGGACAGGCGTGGCCCTTGCTCAGGACGAACCGGTCCCGGTCCGGCCACCGCGGGTTCTTCGGGTCTACCCGCAGGACGTGAAAGTACAGGGCCGTGACGAGGTCGCAGGCGCTCAGGGACCCGCCGGGATGGCCGCTCTGCACGTTGTGGGTCATCCGGAGGATGTGGCGCCGGAGGATCGTGGCTTGCTTCCGGAGGCCTCCGATCGTCTCTTCCGTGATCTCGACCATCGTTTCCTCCCACCCGGTGCCGCCCTGAGGAACGGGCGGGAGTAGGCGCGCCGGACTTAAGGGCTTTGGTCGGGGACGGTCACCTCCCGCGGGACGCCACCGGGAGGGAATCCTTATCCTGCGCCCCGCGCTTCCGCGGCCGAATGCCCGTCAAGATCGCGCCCTCGATCCTCTCCGCGCGGTTCGACCGCCTCGGAGACCAGGTGAGGGAGGCCGTCGCCGCGGGCGCGGACATGCTCCACATCGACGTGATGGACGGGCACTTCGTCCCGAACCTCACGATGGGGCCTGCCCTCGTGAAGTCGATCCGGCCCCTCACGAAGGTCCCGTTCGACGTCCACCTCATGGTCACCCGCCCCCAGGACTTCGTGAAGGCGTTCGCGGACGCCGGGGCGGACGACCTGACGGTCCACGTGGAGAGCGAACACGACGTGCGCGAGACGGTCCGGGCGATCCATGCGGCGGGCGTGAGGGCCGGCGTCGTCCTCAACCCGGACACGGCGTTCGAGAAGGCGGAGCCGTTCCTAGGGGAGGTCGAGTTGCTACTCGTGATGACGGTCCATCCGGGGTCCGCCGGGCAGACGTTCCGCCACGACGTCGTGCCGAAGATCCGCCTCGCCCGCGCGTTCCTCGACAAGCTCGGGTACGACGTCGAGCTCCAGGTCGACGGCGGGATCAAGGTCGACACGGCGCAGGTCGCCGCGGAGGCGGGCGCCGACATCCTCGTCTCCGGCTCCGGGATCTTCCCCGACCGGGTCGCCGAGAACCTCCGCGCGATCCGGGCGGCCGCGGAGCGGGCGTTTGAGGGACGATGAGCCCGGGGACGGGATGCCCCACGCCGGGCGGGCTCACGTGACAGGCTGCCGGACGATCGTCTTGAGCTTCTCGGGGGCCGTGCGGTTCGGGTCCGATAGGTAGATCTCGTGGTGGCTTCCTCGCGCCCGGAGGCCTTCCTTCGCGATGAACGCGAGCATCGTCCGAATCGTGGGTTCCTCCGCCGAGTAGGGGCCCACGTGGAGGAGCTGGGCCGCACGTCCCTCGTCGAAGGTCCTCAGGGAGACCTGGGACAGCGAGGTGGGGGCCTTCTTCGCCGCGACTGCGCGCCGCGCGGCTTCGACCTCGTTCCGGGTCACGAGGTCGGGCACGACGATCATCGCGGTCCACTTCCATTCCGCCCGGTCCGCCGGGTCCAGGGTGCCATCCGGCCGGTTCCACCACAAGGCCTCGAGCGGCATGACGGAGAAGTCCCCGGTCCCCGCCTTCTTCATCGTGAACTTGATCGTGTACACCAGGGGGTACAGGGCCTGGATCGCGTCGCGGAACGCCGCGGAGGTGTTCGGGTTTCCCGCCCCGTCCACGGCCAGGACGCTGAGCCGAGGGACGTCGACGAGGGAGGGCCGCGACGACGAGGGACGGTACAGGGCCCCGAGTTCCTTCCGGAGGTCAAGCTTCTCCACGGCCGACCACCTCACAGCTCCGGCTCGAGGGGATCCGCGACGACGACCCGGCGCCACCGTCGCTCGCCCACGATCGCGGCGCCCAGGAACGACGCGGCCAGGGCCGCCAGGCCTGCGAAGGAGGCCGCGAGGGCGGCCTCCCCCCGGCCGAGGTAGAACCCGACGCTCGAGAGCGCGGAGTACACGAAGAGGCCCGAGGCGACGAGGAACGCCGGGAGGCCCCATCCCTCGCCGCGCAGGAGTCCGACGCCCGCGAGGAGGAGGCCACCGACGGTGAGGGCCTCCGGGACGAGATGGTCCGTGAAGGGGAACACGCCCGTCCCCGAGACGACGTCGTGGCCCGTCGCGAGGAGCCCGACCCAGATCGCCGCCAGGGTCCCGCCCGTCCCGATCGCGTAGACCGCGGCCGCCTTCCTGAGGTCCATGGGACCACCCGGCGCCCCCCGGGGAGCGCACGGGCTCCATCCGGGGCCGCGCCCCCTTAAGGCTCGCGGACGGAATCTCCGCACTATACATACCGCGGTCCGCGTCGTAAACCTTTAAGCCGTCGAGGCCATCGAGGCGCGCGTCCCGATGGCCCGCGCCCCCCTCTTCCTCGTCCTCGGATACGGTCTGCCTGCCGCCCTCCTCGCGGCGAACCTCATCTTCGGATACGGAGGGATCCTGGCGACGATGGGCCTCTTCGTCTGGATCGGCCTCGCGGTCCTCATGTCGCCCACGGAAGAGGAGGCCTAGCCGCCCTCGTACAGGGCGTCCTGCGCGACGGAGAGCTCGAGCCAGTCCCCGATGGACCGGACGTCCTCGAGCATGACGTTGACCATCTCCCCCTTCTCGTCCTCCACGATGAACGAGTCGAGGACGTCGTCCGCCTCGACCGTGTCGCGCACGATGCCGACGAACTCCCCCTGGGCGTCGAGGACGTTGAGGCCCGTGAACATCTCGAGCGCGGTCCCCCGGAGGACGACGCGATCCTCGATCCGCTGGACGAAGCGCCGCCCGAGCCGGAGCCGCCCCGTGGCCCCCTCCCCGATCACGAGGAAGTCCGGCTCCTCCCGCGAGACGTACCCGATCTCCGTGCCCTCCGAGTCGACGACGGAGCGGCCGACGATCGACGGACCCCGATGAGCCATCGCGGAACGACCCCCGAGACGCCCCGGACCGCGGGGCGCCCGGACCCGTGGCCGAACAAGGGCCGCGTACTTGAAGCTTTTCGGGCCCCGCGCGGAACGGGACGCGAGCCAGGGGTCCCGAGCCATATCGTTATCATGACCGATTACGAGGACGCTTGGTTTATACCCGCCAGGCCGCGTTCGACCGATGTTCCGCGCCAGCCTGAGCGTGGGGCATCCCGGGCGTGTGCATGGCTCGCTGCGTCCTCTGCGAATCGGAGTTCCCGGACGGGTGGCCCTCGTGCGGCGCCTGCGGACATCCCCTCGGCCGACCCGTCAACCCGCGGAGCGCCCCGGAGCCCGTCCGGAAGGCGATCGAGGCCGCCCGCAAGGACCTCGTCTCGGGCCCCCACGGCAGGGCGGACCTATCCTTCGCCCGCGCCCTCCTCGAGCGCTCCGAGCAGACGGAGGCCGCGGGGGACCTCGGCCGTGCCCTCGACCTCGCCCGGGGCGCCCGACGCGCAATCGACCTCGCGAAGCGTCGCACCCGGGTCGACGAGGAGCTCGCCCGAGCGGACGTCGTCCTGCGGCACGCCCGGGAGGCGGGCATCGAGACCCTCGCTTTCGAGCGGAACCTCGCGGCCGCGCGGGCCCTCGTGGCCCAGGGGGACCTCGAGAGCGCGGAGAAGCTCCTCCACCGGGTGTCCGTCCGCACCCTCGACCAGCGGCGGGAGAAGACCATCCAGGCGATCGTAGACAAGGCCGCCGCCCGCGTGAAGTACGCGAAGGAGCGCGGCGCCGACGCGGCGCAGGCGGAGTCCCGGCTCGCGGAGGCCCGGGAGGCCCTCGCCCTCCGGGAGTACGGGAAGATCCGGATCCTCGCCGCGAAGGCCGTCGAATCGGCCGAGGCGGGCCGCCGGTTCGCCCGGGCCGAGACGATCCTGAACCGGATCGCGACGGAAGTCGGCGAGTCCCGCGAGTCCGGGGTCAATGTCACGGAATCACGGAAGATCCTCACCCACGCGCGAGAGTCCCTCCGGAAGGGGCTCTTCGCGGACGTCCAACGGGACGCCCTCCGGGCCCGACGCCTCCTGCGAGAAGGACGCGCATACGCCCGCGCGGAGGCGGTCCTCCGGGAAGCGGAGCGCGAAGCGACGCGGGAAGCGCGCCGTGGGGCCGACGTCTCGGCCGCGGAGTCGATCCTCGACAACGCCCGTCGCGCCCTCGAGGCGAACGAATACGCGAAGGTCGCGGCCCTCGCCCGGGAGGCGTACGACGCCGTCCGCATCGCGGCCCTCCTCAAGCACGTGCAGGACGCCCTCGCGAGCCTCCGCCTGGACGCGGAGGACCTCGCCCGCCAGGGGATCGAGGCCCCCGACTTCTCCGACGCCCTCGGGCGGCTCGGGGAGGCGATCGCCAAGAGTGACCTGCCCATGGCCCGGCGCCTCGTCGAGGAGACCCGGCGGGCCGGAGAGTCCGCGCGGGAGGCCCATCTCCGGGCGGCCCGGGACCGTACCCTCGCGGTGATCCTCGCGAACGCCCCCCGGGGCCTCGACGCCGCCGTCGCGAGGGACCTCCTCCGTCAAGTCGAGGACGCGATCTCCCTCGGGAAGCAGGTCGACGTCCAATCCCTCATCGACGCGCGGATGACGGAGGCGGACGCGGTCACGACGAGCTCCCTCCAGGAGCGCATCATGAAGGACCGCGACCTCATCGTAGAACTCCGGCACGCGGCCCAGGACACCCTCGCGATGGAAGGGAAGCTCGCGGACGCCGCGATCGCCGTCACGGAACGTCGGTTCGTCGCCGCGGACGGCCTCCTCGACTCCGTCGAGCATGATGTCTACGCCCTCCGGGAGACCCTCCGGGGGGAGGCCGCGGAGAGCCTCGGGCATGCGAGGGAGCACGTCCACCATGCGAAGGAGGACGGGATCCCCGTCGAGGCGGGCTTCCAGCACCTCCACGTCGCGGAGGTCGCGTACGGGGAAGGACGCTACGCGGACACGATCAACGCGGCGCGGGAATCGATCGCGGAGATCGACACCGTCATCGCGAAGATCCACGAGGACCGTCGCCGCTCGGAGTCGGAGGCGCTCCAGGCCCAGCGGGAACGGGTCAGTCGGATCCAGAGCCGGATGGACGCCGTGCGCCAGGAGATCGCGGTCCTCGTCCGGGACAAGGTGGACCTCGCGAGCGCGCTGGAGTCCCTCGGGGCCGCGGAGCGGGCGGTTCAGACCCAGGCCCTCGACGACGCGGAGCGGCACGTCGCCGCCGCGGAGGGGCTCGTGAACGGCATGAAGTCGGCGCTCCGGACCCAAGCCGCGGAGAGACTCGAACGCATCCGACGCCGGGTGGAGGCCGCCCGCGAGGAGGGCCTCCTCACCCCGGAGCTCGAGCAGCAACTCGCGGACGCGGAGGCGGCCATGGCCGAGGGCCGGTCGAAGCGGGTCCTCGAGCTCGCGACGGCCCTGGAAGAGGTCCTCGACGCTCGACGGAAGGAGAAGCTCGCCGCAGACCAACGTACGGCCATGGAGAAGGCCCGGACCGCCGCGAGCCGGTTCATCACGGTCAAGAGGCTCATCGAGGACCTGCGGAAGGCGGACATCGAGGTCGCCGGGGCCGAGGAGGCCCTCAAGGCGAGCGAGCGCGCCCTCCAGGAGAAGGCGTACGAGAAGGTCGACGAGATCCTCGCGGACCTCGATGCCACGGCGAAGGAGCTCATGACGGAACTCACGTCGGCCGCGAGGACTCTAATCGACCGCGCGGACCGGCAGATCCACGATGCGCGGGCCGCGGGGATCGACGTGGACGAGGCCCGGTCGACCCTCGCGAAGGCGGAACTGCATTTCGAGCACGGGGACTTCGACGACTCCGTCGAGTACGCCCGCGCGGCGGAGAAGCGGGTCCAGGAGGCCCTCGCGAAGATGGAGGACGCCCGGGAGGAGGAGACGCGGGCGATCATGGAGTCCGCCCGAGCCGAGATCACGGCTCTCAAGAAGGTCATCGCGGACCTCGGCCGCGCCGACATCTCGATCATGAACGCGGACGGGGCCATGCAGCGGGCCGAGTCCGCCTTCGAGGCGGGCCGCTACGAGGAGGTCCTCGGGGAGCTCGACGAGGTCCGGGACATGGCGGACAGCCTCACCGTGGGGCTGGAGGCCGCCGCGAAGGATCTCGTCGCCACGGCTGGGCGGGAGATCGAGGCCGCGAAGAAGGACGGCCTCACGTCTCCCCGTGCGGAGCTCGTGCTCGGGAACGCGATGGACGCGATCCGCGATCGACGGTTCGTCGAGGCGATCGAGTACAGGAAGGTCATCGAGGACATCCTCGACGAGCAGCGGCAGCACCGGACCGCGGCGACCCTCCACGACAGCATGAAGGAGCTCCGGGCGAGGATCGACGCCCACGCGAAGCTCGGGGCCGACGTCCGGCTCGCGTCCGAGCTCCTCGCGAAGGCGGAGGCGCGCGCCGGGAAGGAGAGCCTCGAGGACCTCCAGGACACCGTCGAGCAGGTGACCGTCGCGATCGAGGCGGGCCGGAAAGCCCACCTGGGCGTACTCATCGAATCCCTCGGACCCCTCATCGAAGAGGGGAGGAAGCTCGGTGTCCCGGCGGAGGAACTCGACGAGCTCCGGACCCACGCCTCGGAGGCGGCCGTCTCGGACGACCTCGAGGAGGTCTACCGGATCAAGGGGGACCTCCAGGAGCGGATCCTCGACGCGAAGGGCCGGGCCGTGCTCCGGAAGGCGATGGACGAGGTGCAGGTCCTGGAGGACCAGCTGGTCCAGTCCGAACGGATCGGCGTCCCCATTGGGGCGGCGCGGGCCCAGCTCGATGCGGCCCGCCGGGCGATCGAGGCGGGCGACGCGGCGACGTTCCAGCGTGGGGTCGTGGACGCCCGGGAGACCCTCGACGCGAGCCGCCGGCAGCATCTCACCCAGAGATACGACACCCGCGTCCGCGGCGTCAGCGTGATGATCGCGGACGCGAAGCGCCTCGGCGCGGAGGTCGGCGAGGCGGAGCGGACGATGAAGGACGCGGAGGAGGCCATCCGGACGAACGAGCTCGCGATGGCGGACATCCTCGTCAAGCAGGCGGAGGTCGCCGTCGGGATCCAGATCCAGAACTTCATCAAGAACCGCTACCCGAACCTCGTCCTCCGGCTCCCCTCGGCGGGCCTCCAGGCGAACGTCTGGAACCGGTACTCCTTTGAGGTCGAGAACCGGGGGAAGCTCCCCGCGAGGAACGTCGAGTTCACGTTCGGCGGATCCGTCGAGGCGAAGGGCGCGACCCCCATCCAGGAGCTCGGGGTCGAAGAGACCCGGGTCGTCGAGATCGGGCTCAAGCCGACGGCGGACGGGGCCGTGCCCATGGAGATCGGGGTCGGCTACCAGCGGATGTTCGACGAGAACCGGTACGAGCTCCGGGACACGAAGGACCTCAAGGTCGAGCCCCAGGGGACGTACCTCGTCGAGGACGTCTTCCTCATCCATTCCGACGGCCGACTGATCACCCATCAGTCCCGGAAGTTCCGGGAGGCGATCGACGAGGACATCTTCTCCGGCATGCTGACGGTCGTCCAGGATTTCATCAAGGACTCCTTCCGGCGCTCCCGGACGGCCCTCAAGCGGCTCGAGTTCGGCGACTCCACGATCCTGATCGAGCGGTCCCCTCACACGTACCTCGCCGCGGTCCTCATCGGGGAGGAACCCAAGCTCCTGCCCCTATACATGATCGAGATCCTCAAAGAGGTCGAGGACCGATTCGGCGGGATCCTCGAGCGCTGGACGGGAATGCTCCACACCCTCGAGGGAATCGATGAGGTCGTCGGGAAGCTCATCCACGTCGCGACGAGGTCCGATGCGGACATGGGGGCCCTCGCGGACAGCCCCGTGACCCTGACGGCCCGCGTGATCGACGCCCTCGGCGTCGAGCAGACGTTGGAGATCAACGAGCTCCTCAAGGAGGCCCAGTCGACCCTCGAGACGGACATCCGGCTCTCCTGGGACTTCATCGAGAAGGCGAAGGCCCAGGCGGAGGCGGCCCGCACCCATCTCGAGGACCGGATGAAGGAGCTCCTCGCCGCGGCGAGGGACACGGTCTCCGAGATGCTGGCGATCGGCGCGGACACGAGCCAAGCGGAGCTCCTGCTCCGGGAGGCGGAGGAGGCGATGGCCGAGGGCAAGTACGAGCGGGTGCGCGAGATCCGCGACGGCCTCCACGAGTCCGTGGAGCGGGCGAAGGGCGAACTCGCTGCGAAGAAGATGGAGGTCGAGCTCGCGAGCCTGATCAACGACATCCAGGTCGCCCGGAGCCAGAGCCTCGACGTCCGGGAGGCGGAGTCCTACCTCACGAAGATCGAGGGCGCGATCCAGAGGAAGAACCACCGCCAGATGGAGGAGTACCTCAAGCGAGCGAAGGACTCCCTCGCACGGCAGCGGCGACGGAACGTCATGGACATGGCGCGGGAGGACCTCGCGCGGCTCCAGACGACCCTGGCCGACGCGAAGGTGGTCCACGTGGACCTCGGGGACGTGGAGGTCCTGCTCCTCAAGGTCGAGGAGGCCCTGCGGGACGAGAACCTGAAGGAGCTCGAGCCCCTCCTCGACCGCGCGGAGTCCATCGCGAAGGCCCGCGTGGAGGAGGTCATGCGGGAGCGCTACCCCCGCCTCTTCCTCGAGCCGAGCCACTCGGGGCTCCAGGCGAACCGCTGGAACCGCTTCACGCTCAACGTCACGAACAAGGGGAACTGGCCCGCGAAGGACGTCACCCCGACGGTCCTCGGGCCCGTGGACGTGCAGGGTCTCCATCCCATCCCCTCCGTGGACCCCAACGAGAAGGTGTCCCTCGAATTCGGCGTACGGCCGAGGGAGGCGGGGACGATGGACCTCGACTTCGAGGTCCACTACACCCGGCCCCTCGACGACGCGAAGCACCAGGTCACGGACACGACGTCCGTCCGGGTCGAACCGGAGGGTGGCTACGCGGTCGAGGATGCGATCCTCCTCCACGAGTCCGGGGTCGTGATCTGCCATGAGAGCCGGGCGTACCGCGCGGGGGACGAGGCGGCGAAGGCCGCGACCCTCGAGGGGGAGGCGAAGGCCCTCGTCACGAAGGCGTTCCCCCAGGGCGCCGGGAAGGGGATCCGGCGGGCGACGATGGGCGACCGCGGCCTCGTCGCGGGGCGCGGGCCCCACATGTTCCTCGTCCTCGTGGACGCAGGCCCGGAGCCCAAGGCCCTGCCCCTGTACATGGTCCAGTCCATCAAGGAGATCCACGAGGCGTACGGCCTCAGGATCGAATCGTGGGACGGGCACCCCGAGGCCCTCGCGGGGATCGGGGACCTCGTCCGGAAGATCCTGTTCGCTACGGACGCCCCCGGGGTCTCCTTGGGACCCCTCGAGGACACCCCCGTGAGCCGCATCGCCGTCCTCACGGAACGAGGGCTCCTCGAGGCGCCCGACGGAAAGGACTTCCTCGGCTGGGCGCGGAACATCGTGGAGACGTCGAGCTATGACGAGGGCTTCGACATCCTCGACCAGGTCGCCCACGCGGGTGCGGCCCCCGCGGAGGAGATCTCCGCCCAGATCCAGCAGGCCGTCCTCGCCTCGAAGGAGGCGGGGGCCCTCCAGCTCAGCGACGAGCAGGTCGCGGCCTACGTCGACGTGCTCCGGCGATGCCTCGAGGCCGTGTTCCAGGCGAAGGCGCGCGGGCGGATCCAGCGGTACTGGCCCCTGTCCCGCATCGCGATCAAGGTCGCGGACCCCCTCGGCCTCGATGCGGTGAGCGCGTTCCGAAAGATCATCGTCGGGCAGAGCGGCGCGAAGGAGCTCGACATCATCGGGCCCAACGAGTCCTGGCGCGGGATGAAGATCGACATCAACGTCCACATGGACTCCGTGAGCGCGGCGTACAAGCTCTGGGCCAAGAAGATCGAGATCCTCCTCCGTTCCCAGGACTCCTGGAAGATCAAGGCGGGGCTTGAGAAGGGGGAGTACTCCGTCGGGATCGAGGGGCAGAAGGTCCGGATCGATCCTTCCATGGTCTCGTTCGTCGAGTCCGTCCCCGAGCACGTCGTCGAGGAGCCCTTCGCCGGCGGCATCGTGTACCTCGACACGCGGATGTCCAAAGAGCTCCTCGCGGAAGGGTACGCGCGAGAGATCGTGAACCTCGTCAAGGAGACCCGGAGGGACCTCAAGCTCGCGGAGGACCGGATCGTCCAGCTCGACATCGTCGCGGGGGAGAAGCTCCGCGGGATGCTCAAGCCCCACCGGGACCTCATCATGCGGGAGGCGAACGCCCTCGAGATCCGCTTCTCGAAGGAGGCCCCGCCCGACGCGTACGTGATCGAGACGACCCTCGGCGAGGACTCCTTCTACCTCGCGATCCGCACGGCGAAGATGTGAGGACAAAGCCTTTACCGTCCGGGGCCGTACGCGAGATGCGATGGGCGTCGACCTCTCCGACATCGTGACGCCGCAGCCGCGGACCCTCGAGGATTTCCGGGGGAAGGTCCTCGCCGTCGACGCGTTCAACACGCTGTACCAGTTCCTCGCGATCATCCGCCAGCCCGACGGCACGCCCCTCATGGATCGCCAGGGCCGGGTGACGTCCCACCTCTCCGGGCTCATCTACCGCCTGTCCAACTTCGTGGCCGCAGGGATCCGCCCCGTGTTCGTGTTCGACGGGCAGCCGCCGAGGCTCAAGGCCCGGACCATCGAGGCCCGGGGCGAGGTCAAGGTCCGCGCGGAGCGGGAGTGGAAGCAGGCCCTTGAGATCGGGGACCTTGAGACCGCGCGGACGAAGGCCATGCAGACCTCCCGCCTCACGGGGGAGATGGTCGCGCAGTCGAAGCGGCTCCTAGACCTCCTCGGCCTCGCGTGGGTCCAGGCTCCGGGGGAGGGGGAGGCCCAGGCGAGCGCGATGGCCCGGGCGGGGACCGCCTTCGCGGCGGCCTCCCAGGACTACGACGCCCTCCTCTTCGGCTCCCCGCGGCTCGTGAAGAACCTCGCGATCTCCGGCCGGAGGAAGCTCCCGCGGAAGAACGTCTTTGTGGACGTGACGCCCGAGGAGCTCTCCCTCGAGGGGACCCTGGGCGCCCTCGGACTCACGAGGGAGCAGCTCGTGGACCTCGCGATCCTCGTGGGGACGGACTTCAACGACGGCGTGCGGGGGATCGGACCCAAGAAGGCCCTCGCGGCGATCCGGAAGCACGGGAGCCTCGGTCCCGTCCTCCAGACGCTCGGCGTCGAGATCGAGTCGAAGGAAGAGGTCCGGAGGATCTTCCTCGAGCCGAGCGTGGACCCCGACGTCGGGATGGAGTTCCGGGACCCCGACGCGGAAGGCGTGCGGACGATGCTCTGCGACGAGCACGACTTCGCCCGGGACCGGATCGACGCGGCCCTCGCGAAGTTCGCGGAGGCGCGCGCGGGCCAGAAGCAGAGGTCCCTCGACGGATGGACCTCCTGACGGACCCACGAGGCCGGGAAAGGCTTTATGCGGCCCGCTCCTTGCCCGCGGCCATGCCCCTGGACCTCGTCGGGTCCGCCCTCATCAGCCTCGTCCTGTGCGGGGTCCTCAGCGGCCTCGCGTACAAGCGGGCCGTGCTGAGCCTCGACGGGACCCTCGCCGCCTTCGGCGTGGGCATGGTCATCGGGGTCCTCGGGGACGTCACGTGGCTCCTGCTCCTCCTCTTCTTCCTCCTCTCGAGCTTCCTGGCGACCCGGTACCGCTTCGCCCTCAAGGAGGCGATGGGGGTCCAGGAGGGCGCGAGGGGGGAGCGCCGCGCGGCGAACGTCTTGGCCAACGGCTTCGCCCCGATGGCCGTCGCCGTCCTGTCGGCCCTCGACCTCGAGGCCCTCCCCAAGGGCGTGAGCGGGATCCTGTTCCTCTCCGCCCTCGCCTCCGCAGGCGCGGACACCCTCGCGAGCGAGATCGGGGTCCTGTCGAGGCGCGTGCGGCTCATCACGACCTTCGAGAAGGTCCCCCCGGGGACGGACGGCGGGATCTCCGCCCTCGGGGAGCTGTGCGCCCTCGGGGCGGCCCTGTACACGGCCGTCGTCGGCTGGTTTGCCCTCTCCTTCCTCGCGGACGCCTACGGGCTCCTGCGGACGATGCCCGCGTCCACGACGTTCATCCTCATCCCGATTGTCACGGGCTTCCTCGGCTGCCAGATCGACAGCGTGATCGGGGCGACCCTCGAGCGACGGGGCCTCGTCGGGAAGATGACGAACAACCTCGTCTCGACGAGCACGGCGGGGGCCCTGGGCTTCGTGCTCCTCCAGGCCTCGGGCGCCTTCACGCCCGCCTGATCGCCTCGCGGATGAGGTCCGCTCCCTCCTTCGCGAGGGCCTCCGCCCGGGCCTCCGTCCTCGCCTCCGCGTAGATCCGGAAGAGGGGCTCCGTGCCCGAGGGACGCACGAGGACCCAGCCGTCGGGCGCGTGGATCTTGACCCCGTCGATGCGCTCCACGGTCCGCCCCTCCGCGAGCCGCACGAGACCCTCGAGGACCGCGGCGTGCCGGTCCGCGGGGACCTCCACGCCTCCCTTCCGGAGGACGTACGTCGGGAGGGCGGCCGCGAGCTCGGAGAGGGGCCGGCCCTCGCGGGCGAGGAGCTCGAGCATCTTCGCGACGGCCATCGCGCCGTCCCGGCAGAACTGGTGCTCGGGGAAGATCACCCCGCCGTTCTCCTCCCCGCCGAACGTGGCCCCGGTCTGGAACATCGTGCGCGCGACGATCGGCGCGCCGACCTTCGTGCGCAGGACCTTCCCGCCGTGCGCCCGCGCGACGTCGTCGAGCATGCTCGACGTGCTCACGGGCGTGACGACGGTCCCGCCGCGGCCCCGGAGGGCGGCCCCCGCGAGGAGGGCGAGGCTCCGGTCCCCCTGGAGGAACGTGCCCCGCTCGTCGACGAAGATCGCCCGGTCCGCGTCCCCGTCGTGGGCGACCCCGAAGTCCGCGTGCGTCTCCCGCACGAGGCGCAGGAGGTCCCCGAGATGCTCGGGGACGGGTTCCGGCGGGCGGCCCGGGAACGTGCCGTCGGGCTGGCCGTGGAGGGAGATCACGCGGCAGCCGAGGGCGGCCAGGAGGTACGGGGTCACGAGGCAGCCCGCCCCGTTCCCCGGGTCCACGGCGACCGTAAGCCCGCGGCTCCGGATCGCGTCCCCGTCGACACGGGACAGGATCCCCGCGAGGTACAGCTCGATGGCCCCGCCGTCGGACCGGATCGAGCCGACGGAGGACCACTCCGCGACCTTGGGCCGCCCTCCGAAGTACACGGCCTCGATCGCCTCCTCGTCCTCCCGTCGCAGCTCCATCCCCGCCGCGTCGAGCACCTTGATCCCGTTGAACTCGCGGGGGTTGTGGCTCGCGGTCACGACCACGCCGCCCTTCAGGCCGCCCTTCTTCGCGAGGTAGTACTGCTCCGCGGGCGTGGGGAGGACCCCGAGGTCCACGACGTCGCAGCCCGCGGACATGAGGCCCGAGGCGACCGCCCGGGCGAGGAGGGGGCCGCTGAGCCGCGTGTCCCTCCCGAGGGCCACGGTCCCCGGGCCGAGGACCGTCCCGACCGCCTTCCCGACCCCGAGGGCGAGGTCCGGGGTCATGTCCTTCCCGACGACCCCGCGGATCCCGTTCGTCCCGAAGAGGCGGGTCATCCCTTCATCCTCGCGTCCGCGAGCCGGGCATGGGGCGGGACCTGCACGCCGTCCCCGATGATGCTGTCGACGACCCGGGCGCCTTCCCCGATCGCAGCGCCCGCGCCGACGAGGCTCGACCGGATCTCCGCCTTGTCGTCCACGCTCACGTGGTCGAAGAGCGCGCTCTCCGCGACGGTCGCCCGCCCGATCCGGCAGCCGTCCCCGAGGACGACGTGGGGGCCGACGGCGCCCTCGACGAGGCAGGCCGAGCCCACGAGGACGGGGTCCGCGATCGACGCGCGGGCCGTGTCCGAGTCCCCCGCGATGCCGCCCCGCCCGGAGTCGAGGAGAACCGCCTGGGCGACGAGGTACGTCGTGAGGGTGCCCGCGTCGGACCAGTACCCTTCATAGCGGTACGCGGCGAGTCCCTCCACGACGAGTCTCGGGAACACCTCCCGCTCGAGGGAGACCTCGCGGCCCGACTCGATGAAATGGAAGACCTCGGGCTCGAAGATGTAGCGCCCCGCGTTCACGAGGTCGGACGGGGCCTGGCCCTTCGGGGGCTTCTCCACGAACCTCCGGATCCGCTCCCCGTCGAGCTCGACCACGCCGAAGCCCGCAGGGTCGGGAACGGGCCACACGCCGAGGCTGCCGATCCTCCCGTGCCGACGATGGAACCGCAGGAAGGCCTCGAGGTCGATCGCGTCGATCACGTCTCCGTTGAACGCGGCGAACGTGCCGCGGACGTGGCCCTCCACGTTCTTGAGGGCCCCGCCCGTACCGAGGGGCTCGGGCTCCTTCACGACGACCGTCTCCCGCCCGACGTCCGCCGAGCGGAAGAAGTCGCGGACCGCCTCGTACCCGTAGTTCACGGCGACGATCACGCGGTCCACGGCATCCGGGAGGCCGTCGAGGAGATGGAGGACCTGGGGGCGGTTCAGGAGGGGGACGAGGGCCTTCGGGCGATGGAACGTGAGGGGGCGCAACCGGGTGCCGAGCCCGCCCGCGACGATGACGAGCTCCATCCGCGGTCGGATGCGGCGCCCCGCATATCTAGTTTCTGCCGCGGCTCACCGGGGGACGATCGTGACGACGTTGTTCCCGCGGAGGACGACGGTCCCCACGCGGCGGACGTTGTCCTCCTTCGTCTCCTCGGTGTCCTCGAGGACCATGTTCATGTAGTCGTCGTAGCCGACGAGCTTCCCCTCGAGGATCCGGTTGTCCTTGAGAAGGAGTTGGACGCGCTTGTTGATGGACTTCTCCAAAACGTTGAGAGGCATCACCACGAAATAGGTTCCCCCTTCTGGGGCGACGGAAGTGGCTCACTCCATTTAAAGATTTGCCACCCGCGCGTCCCGCGACGCCGTCGTCTCGGCTCTCCGAACCTTTTTGGGTCCGCGGGACGTTCCCGGGTCCGATGGAGCGCGCGAAGGTCGGAGAGGTGTTCCACTACTTCGGCAAGATCGGCGTGGCGGCCCTCCGCCTCACGGACGGCGACCTCGCGGTCGGCGACACGGTCCAGATCCAGGGCCCCACGACGAACCTCACGTGCACGGTCGAGTCCATGCAGATCGACCGGACGGACGTGCCGCGGGCGACGAAGGGGCAGGAGGTCGGCGTCCGGGTCACGGGGCAGGTCCGCGAGCGGGACCTCGTGTACAAGGTCACGTCCGCGTGATCAGAGGAACGGCAGGCGCACGAACTCGAAGCCGAACGTGTAGTACAGGGCCGCGAGGGACCCGAGGACCGCGAGGCCGTAGCAGAGGGCGATGAGGAGAGGGTCCGCCCGCTTGAGCCCCGCGTCGAGGAGGATGTGGCGCAGTCGGTGCATCCCGTGGAACAGGGATCCCCCGATGAGGACGAGGAAGAAGAGCCGCACGAGGGGATCCGCGAAGCGCGCGGCGAACGCGCCGTACGCGATCCGGTCCGCGGGCCAGAGGCCGAAGGGCACGGCGAGGGACAGGAAGAAGATCGTCACGGGGAGGAGGAAGGCGGTGATGAAGCCGCCGAGGGAGAAGAGGCCCCAGACGATGGGCTCGAGGACGGCCTCCCGCTCTTCCTGGAGGCGTTCCGCCCCCGCGCGAACCGCCTCGCGGCCCGGGCCCCACTCCGCGGATCCCCCCGCCATGTCACAGGCCCCCGAACACGATGTACAGGACCGCCGCGGAGACGACGGCCCAGAGGACGAGGTTCCCGGCGAAGGCCCGCTCCCAAGGGATCGGCTTCTTCGTGAGGGCGACGGGCTGGGCCTTCCCGATGAGCATGAACCACGTGACCGCGTGGACGAGGACGAAGGCGAAGACGACGAGGGTCAGGATCAGGACGGGAGGAGTCGTGAGGATCCCCTGGAACCAGGCGAACGCGTCCTCCCCCCGGTGGTATTGCCTCAACTCGTAGAGGAGGACGAGCCCGTACAGTGCGGAGAGGACGCCGCCGACCTCACGCGCCTGGAACAGCAGGTACCGCGGGTTGCGCAGCCACCAGCCCGCGGGACGCTTCCAGGGGTGCATGCGGGCCATGGGCTCACCGCCTCGCGGACTTCGGCAGGAGCAGGCGGCGCATCTGGCGCATCGACGCGAGGACCTTCAGGTTCTGGATCGCGCCCGCGGGGTCGACGTCCTTCGGGCAGACGACGGAACACTCGCCCACGAACGTGCACTCCCAGATCCCCGTCTTCCGGGAGAGGACGTGGAGGCGGTCCTCCGCGCCCTCGTCCCGCGAGTCCCGGATGTACCGGTACGCGAGGGCGGACGCCGCGGGGCCGATGAAGTGGTCGCTCGCCCCGTACACGGGGCACGCGGAGTAGCACAGCATGCAGTTGATGCACATGCTCTGCTGCTTGTACGCGTCGACCTCCTCCGGGGTCTGGAGGTACTCCCCCTCCGCCACGGGCTTCTCCGCCTCCCGGACGAGGAACGGTTTGACCGACTGGAGCTTGTCCATGAAGTCGTCGAACTCGACGACGAGGTCTTTGATGATTGGGAAGTTCGACATCGGCTCCACGACGACGGTCCTGCCCCGGACGTCCTTGATGAAGAGGCCGCACGTGAGGACGGGCGCGCCGTTCACGCGGGCGCCGCAGGACCCGCAGATCCCCATCCGGCACGACCAGCGGAACGTGAGGGTCGGGTCGACCTGGTCCTTGATGTAGTTGAGGCCGTCGAGGACGACCATGTCGTCCGTGTACGGGATCGTGTACTCCTGCCACGTGGGCTCTCCGCCGCCCTCGGGGCGGTAGCGCTTCACGCGGAACACGACCTGCTTCCCGGCCATCTCAGTACACCCTCGCCGCGGGCTGCCACTTCGTGATTGTCACGGGCGCGTACTCGATCCGCGGGGCCCCGTCCGCGCGGTGGGCGAGGGTGTGCTTGAGGAACCGCTCGTCGTCCCGCTTCGGGAAGTCCGTCCGGCTATGGGCGCCCCGGGACTCTTGGCGGGCGAGGGCGCTGTGGGCGATCGCCGCGGCCACGTCGAGCATGAAGTCGAGCTCGAGGACGGACGTGAGCTCCGTGTTGTACACGCGGTCCTTGTCCGCGACCCCGACCTTCGAGAAGCGCGCCCGGAGCTTCCCGAGCTGGGCGCAGGCCGCGGAGAGGCCCGCTTCGTCCCGGTAGATCCCCACCTGGCGCTCCATGAGCTGCTGCATCTCCCTCCGGACGCCGGCCACCGTCTCGTCCCCGCGCTCCTGGCCCAGGAGGCCGTCGAAGACCCGGGTCTCCTCCCGGGCGAAGGTCTCCCGCGCGGCCGCGCCGGAGGGCCAGTCCTTCTTCCTCGCGTACGCGGCCGCGGCCAGGCCCGTCGACGCCCCGAAGACCAGGCACTCGCTCAGGCTGTTCGAGCCCAGGCGGTTCGCGCCGTTGATCGACACGCACGCCGTTTCCCCGACCGCGTAGAGCCCGGGAAGACCCGTCTCCCCGCGGGCGTTCGTGTGGACCCCGCCCATAATGTAGTGTTGCCCGGGCCGAACGGGGATGAGCTCCTTCACGGGGTCGATCCCGACGTACTTCTCTGCGAGCTCCCGGACCATGGGGAGCTTCCGCTCGATCGTCTCCTCCCCGAGGTGCCTCAGGTCCAAGCCGACGTAGTGCCCGTACGGACCGTCGAACGCCCGGCCCTCCCGGATCTCCGTCATGATCGACCGGGAGAGGATGTCCCTCGGCCCGAGCTCCATCTTCTCGGGGACGTAGCGCTTGAGGAACCGTTCCCCGTCCTTGTTGATGAGGTACCCGCCCTCCCCCCGGGCGGCCTCCGTGATCAGGATGCCCGTCCCCGGGAGGGCCGTGGGGTGGAACTGGACGAACTCCATGTCCTTGAGGGGCACGCCGGCCCGGTACGCGAGGCCCATCCCGTCCCCCGTCTTGATGAAGCCGTTCGTCGTGAACTCGTAGATCCGCCCGCAGCCGCCCGTCGCGAGGACGACGGCCTTCGACGTGATCCTGGCCATCTCCCCCTTCCGGAGGTCGATCGCGACGACGCCCGCGGCGGCCCCGCCCTCCCGGATGATCTCCGAGACGTACCACTCGTCGAACCGGTGGATGTTCTCGAACTTCATCGTCGTCTGGAAGAGGGCGTGGAGGATGTGGAAGCCCACCTTGTCCGCCGCGAAGACAGTCCGCTTGACGGACATCCCGCCGAACGCGCGCTGGCTCACCTTGCCGTCCGCGTCGCGCGACCAGGGGCAGCCCCAGTGCTCGAGCCGGATGATCTCCTCGGGGCACTTCTGGACGAAGAACTCGACCGAGTCCTGGTCCGCGAGGTAGTCTGACCCCTTGACCGTGTCGAACCCGTGAAGGTCGAAGTTGTCGTACGGCCGGAGGACGGCCGCCGTGCCGCCCTCCGCGGAGACCGTGTGGCTCCGCATCGGGTAGACCTTGGAGACGAGAGCGATGGTCAGGGCTGGATCGGCTTCGGCCGCCGCGATCGCCGCGCGCAGGCCCGCCGCCCCTCCGCCGACCACCACGATGTCGTAGGTGGTGCGGTCCATTCCGGGCGACGGAATCTGGCCTCCTGTCATAAGCCTTTGGCACGTATCCGGCGATTTCGGGAAGCCGGGAGGCGAAACGCGGCGACGGCAGGAACGGGGTCCGACTCACCCGAAGTGGACCGTAACGCGCTCCCGCGCGACGAAACCTCAAGTAGAGGGGTCGGGTTCGTCGGAACCCATGGACGTCGTCGAGGTCGAAGGCCTCGGGAAGACGTACCCCAAGGGGACTGTGGCCCTCCGGGATGTCTCGTTCCGAATCGCGAAGGGCGAGGTGTTCTGCCTCCTCGGCCGGAACGGCGCGGGGAAGACGACCCTCCTCCGGATCCTCGCCACCCAGCTCCGGCCCACGACGGGCCATGCGCGGGTCCTAGGCCACGACGTGCAGCGGGAGCCGCGGGCCATCCGTCCGCGGATCGCCGTCGTCCCCCAGGAGGCGCGGCCCCAGATGATGCTCTCCGCGTGGGACCACGTTCGGCTCATGTGCATGATCCGCGGGATGTCCAAGGAAGACGCCCACCGGCGGGCCCGGGCCGTCATGGAGGAGTTCGAGCTGTGGGAGCACAAGGACAAGCTCTCCGCGGACCTGTCCGGGGGGCTCCAGCAGCGGGTCCTCCTCGCGATGGCCTTTACGGCGGACCCCGAGGTCCTGTTCCTCGACGAGCCGACGATCGGATTGGACCCCCTCGGGCGGCGGCAGGTGTGGTCGATGGTCCGCCGGCTGACGTCGGAGGGGGTCACGGTCCTCCTGACGACACATTACATGGACGAGGCGGAGAAGCTCGCGGACCGCCTCGCGATCGTCCACCAAGGGGCCCTCGCGTTCCTCGGGACCGTGGACGAGGCGAAGGCCCTCGCGGGCACGGGGATGCGGGTCATCGTCGAGCCCGCGAAGGCGAACGGCGGCGAGCGGCAGGTCCTCAATCCGAAGTCGGACGGGGAGATCCTCGGGATCGTCCAGCGGAGCCTCGTCCAGGGGGACCGGGTCACGTTCCAGCCGCCGACCCTTGAGGACGCGTTCATCAAGCTCGTGGGGGGGACGATCGATGGGTAGGACGAAGATCCTCCGTCAGGCATGGTACATCGGCCTCCTCGACTCCCTCCCCCTCCTCCGGGACCCCATGCTCCTCGTCGTCCTGTCCCTCATCGCGTTCCTGCCCGTGTTCTTCCTCTACCTGTTCTCCCCGGAGGGAGGGGCGGCGCTCCCCGCCCTCGTGGGGGCCATCGTCCTCACCCTCGCGTTCATCGGCCTGTTCGCGGCCCAGTCCGTGTACTTCTACAAGCACTGGTTCCGTTTCCAGGACATGTTCGTCGCGTCGCCCGTCTCCCCTATCGCCTACACGCTCGGGCTGTCGATGAGCACCCTCTTCAGCTCGAGCCCCGCGGTCGTCCTCGCCCTCGTCGCCCTGTACTGGGCCGTCCCCGCGGGTGCGATCGCGGTCCTCGCAACCCTCGCGGTCTCGGCCCTCCTCTGGCTATCCATGGTCTTCGCGGGCTTCGCGATCGGCTCGTCGATCAAGAACACCCGCCGAGCGAACTCGATCCCCCAGGTCCTCGGGTTCGTGATCGGGTTCCTCCCACCCGTGTACTACCCACTGAGCATCCTGCCCCCGTCCGTGCAGCCCCTCGCCCTGCTCGTCCCGTCGACCCACGCGGCCCAGCTCGCGAAGCACTACTTCGGCCTCCTCCCGTCGCCGCTCACGGAAGGGGAGATCCTCTTCGGGTGGACGTACCTCGTCGCGTTCACGGTCGCGATGGCCCTCCTCGTCGCCCGGAAGGCGCGCTGGGTCGACCCGTGAACGTCACGCGGACGGCATCGGGGGCGGGCGCTCGAACTTCACGCGGATCCGGTACGTGCCTTCGACGACCTGCGTCTCCGCGGGATAGCCGAGCTTGTGGAGCACGCGCATGGCCACGGGGTTGTCCGCGAGGATCTCCGCGTCGAAGCCCGCGATCCCGTTCTCCCGAGCGATCCGGGCCATGTACTTGACGAGGTACGACCCGATCCCCCGGTGCTGGTAGTCGTCCCTGACGACGTAGGAGACCTCGGCGTAGTTCGTCGAGCGGTTCAGGAAGTACCTGCCCACGCCGATGATCTCCTCGTGCTCCTTGCCGCCGGGATCCTGGACGATCCCCGCGATCGCCATCTCGTTCGTGTAATCGATGTGGACGAAGTGCATGAGGTCCCGGTGGGGCATGGACCTCAGGGAGCGGAAGAACCGATGGTAGATCGTCTGCTCGGAGAGGTGGTAGAACAGGTCCTTCATCATCGTCTCGTCCGTCATCTTCACGGGCCGTACGAAGACCTTCGTGCCGTCCGGGAACGCGTGGGTCGTCTCCCACCGCTCCGGGTAGATGAGGCCGACCTCGGGGATCTCGGGGACGTCCTCGTCGAGGTACCGGAGCTCCTTCGCGGCCCGGATGAGCTCGGGCCGGAACTTGGGGTGGGCGATCGAGATGAGGGCGAGGGCCCGCTCCCGGATCGTGCGGCCGTGGAGGGAGGCGACGCCCCACTCCGTGACGACGTAGTGGACGTCCCCGCGGGTCGTGACGACGCCCGCCCCGGGGTTGAGCTGGGGGGAGATCCTCGAGACGGCCCCGTCCTGCGCGGTCGAGGGCAGGGCGATGATCGGCTTCCCGCCCTTCGCCCGGGCGGCCCCGCGGACGAAGTCGAGTTGACCGCCGATCCCCGAGTAGAACTTGTGCCCGAGGCTGTCCGCGCACACCTGGCCCGTGAGGTCGACCTGGAGGGCGCTGTTGATCGACACCATCCGGTCGTTCTGGGCGATCACGAACGGGTCGTTCGTGTAGGAGTTCGGGTGGAACTCGATGAGGGGGTTGTTGTCGACGAACTCGTAGAGCTTCCGGGTCCCCATGCAGAAGGACGCGATGACTTTCCCCTTGTGGATCGTCTTCCGCATGTTCGTGATCACGCCGAGCTCGACGAGGTGCATCATCCCGTCGGAGAACATCTCCGTGTGGACCCCGAGGTCCTTCTTCTCCCGCAGGTAGTACAGGACGGAGTCGGGGATCGTCCCGATCCCCATCTGGAGGGTGGACCCGTCCTCGACGAGGTTCGCGATGTGCCGCCCGATGTCCCGGGCGACCTGGTCCGCGGGCGGGTGGGTCGACTCGAGGATCGGGTAGTCCACGGGGACGAGATGGTCGATGTCGTCGACGTGGATGAAGGAGTCCCCGAGGGTCCGCGGCATCTGCGCGTTGACCTCCGCGATGACGACGTCGGCCGCCTCCGTGCCCGGCTTCACGACGTCCACGCTCACCCCGTACGAGCAGTACCCGTGGGCGTCAGGCGGGCTCACCTGGATCAGGGCCACGTCGATGGGCACGCGGCCCGTCTCGAAGAGCCGCGGGATCTCGCTCAGGAAGATCGGGGTGTAGTCCGCGCGGCCCTGCTGGACGGCCTCCCGCACGTTCTGACCGATGAAGAACGCGTTGTGCCGGAAGTTGTCCGTCCACTTCGGCTCCGCGTACGGCGCGATGCCGAGGGTCATGATGTGCACGACCTCCGTGCCGAACACCTCGTTCGCGTGCCGGACGAGCGCCTCCACGAGCCGCTGGGGCTCCGCGGCCCCGGAACCCACGAAGATCCGGTCCCCGCTCTGGACGAAGGCAATCGCCTCGTCGGGGGTCCGCACCTTGCCCTGGTAGCGGAGCCCCCAGGGGGAGGCCGGGGCGCCGTTCAAGGATTGGATGGTACCACCCGGCCCCGCGAAAAGGGTTTCGGCCCTAGGGCGCCTTCCCCTCGACGGCCTCGAGCCACTTCTTGACTTCCTCGACCGCGCCGGGGTCCTCGAGGGTCGTCGTGTCCCCGATCTCCTGGCCGCTCACGAGGGCGCGGATCACGCGGCGCATGATCTTGCCGCTCCGCGTCTTCGGGAGCTTCTCCGTGATGTAGATCTCGTCGGGCGCCGCGATGGGGCCGATCTCCGCCCGGACGTGCTTCTTGAGCTCGTCCTTCAGGGGCTCGGACCGCTCCTCGCCCGTCCTCAGGACGACGTAGGCCACGAGGGCCTGGCCCTTGAGGGCGTGGGGCTTCCCGACGACGGCGGCCTCCGCGACCTTCGGGTGGCTCACGAGGGCGGACTCGACCTCCATCGTGCCGACCCGGTGTCCGGAGATGTTGATCACGTCGTCGATCCGGCCCATGAGCCAGAAGTAGCTGTCCTCGTCGAGCCGTGCGCCGTCCCCCGTGAAGTATTTCCCGGGGACCTGGGACCAGTACGTCGCCTTGTACCGCTCGGGGTCCTTGTAGAGGGTCATGAGCATCGCGGGCCAGGGCCTCGAGATCACGAGGTACCCGCCCCTCCCCGCGCCCACGGTGTGACCCTTCTCGTCGACGACCTCCGCGGCGACGCCCGGGAAGGGCCGGGTCGCGCTCCCCGGCTTCAGGGTCGCGATCCCCGGGAGGGGCGTGATGAGGACCATCCCCGTCTCCGTCTGCCACCACGTGTCCACGATGGGGCACCGGCTGCCCCCGATCGTGCGGTAGTACCAGCGCCACGCCTCGGGGTTGATGGGCTCCCCGACGGTCCCCAGGAGCCGGAGGCTCGAGAGGTCGTGCATCTTGGGCCAGTCCTCGCCCCACCGCATGCACGCCCGGATCGCGGTCGGGGCCGTGTACAGGATCGTGACCCCGTACTCCTCGACGAGCTGCCACCAGCGGTTCGGCTTCGGGTAGTCGGGCACGCCCTCAAACATGAACGACGTCGCGCCGGTGGCCAGGGGCCCGTACACGATGTACGAGTGCCCGGTGACCCAGCCGATGTCCGCCGTGCACCAGTAGAAGTCGTCCTCCTTGAGGTCGAAGATGAGCTTCGTCGTCGCCGCGACGCCGACGAGGTATCCGGCCGTGGAGTGGACGACGCCCTTCGGCTTGCCCGTCGTCCCCGACGTGTAGAGGATGAAGAGGGGGTCCGCGGCGCCCATGGGCTCCGGCGGGCACCAGTCGTCCGCCTTGGCCATCGCCTCGTGCCACCAGACGTCCCGGCCCTCCTTCATCGTCACCTCGATCCCCGCCCGCTTGTAGACGACGACGTGCCGCACGACGGGCAGGCCCTCGACGGCCTCGTCGACGGCCTTCTTGAGGAGGACGGGAGCCCCGCGCCGGTATCCGGCGTCCGCCGTCACGATCACGTGGGACTCCGCGTCGGCCACGCGGTCCTGGACCGCCTTCGAGGAGAAGCCCCCGAAGATCACGCTGTGGGGCGCCCCGATCCGGGCGCACGCGAGCATCGCGATCGGCAACTCGGGGATCATGGGCATGTAGATCGTCACCCGGTCCCCCCGCTTCACGCCGAGGGATCGGAGGACGTTCGCGAACTTGTTCACCTCGCGCCACAGGTGATGGTACGTGAAGACGCGCCGCTCCCCGGACTCCCCCTCCCACACGATCGCGGCCTTGTTCCGCCGCGCGGAGGTCACGTGGCGGTCGAGGCAGTTCTCGGAGACGTTGATCGTGCCCCCGACGAACCACTTCGCGAAGGGGGGATCCCACTCGAGGACCTTGTCCCAGGGCTTCGACCAACGGAGCTCCTTCGCCTGGTCGGCCCAGAACTTCTCGGGGTCCTTCTCCGCGTCCGTCAGGATCTTCGGGTCGCGGACGACGGCCTGCCGGCGGAAGGACTCGGGAGGGGGATACTGTTCCTTCTCCTTGAGCAGGCTGTCGATCGTAGCACTAGAAACAACCATGGCGGTACCTCGCTTCCGAACCCGTCCCAGGGCTCTCCCCCGGTCATAAGGTCTGCTGTCGCAAAGCAAATAGACAATATATAGTGCGCGCCGCGCCCTCCGGGGGGCCCGTCCGCCGGGAGCCCGCGACCCGTCCCGCGCCCGCGGACGTTACATTCCATACCCGTATGTTCCGAAGGTCTTTGCGCGGGCGCATCGTCCGAATAGGACATGTCCATGGGGCGGTCTCGAGGCGTCTACCTCGCGGTCGGCTTCGTCATGAACCTCATGCTCGGGACCGCGTACGCGTGGAGCGTCTTCTCGAAGCCCCTCGAGACACGGTACGGGGCGTCGAGCTTCACCGCGATGCTCCCCTTCGCCGTCGAGCTCGCCCTCTTCTCCGTGGGCATGGTCTTCGCAGGCCGGCTCGTGGACCGCCACGGCCCGCGGAAGGTCGCCCTCCTCGGCGCCCTCCTCGTCGGGGCGGGATACGGACTCTCCGCCCTCCTCGACCTCGTGCCCTGGCCCCTCGAGTGGCTCACGGTCACGTACGGCGTGGTCGTCGGCCTGGGGATCGGGTTCGCGTACAACCCGCCGATCCCGACCGCGGTCCGCTGGTTCCCGGACCGGAAAGGGCTCGCGTCGGGCCTCGTCGTCATGGGCTTCGGGCTGAGCCCCCTCGTGACGGCCCCGGCGGCGGAGTACCTGATCGGCGCCCAGGGGATCGCGAACACGTTCCTCATCCTCGGCGCCGTGTTCGTCGTCGTGCTCCTTGCCTGCGGGGCCTTCCTCCGGTTCCCGCCCGCGGACTGGAAGGCGCCCGCGGTCGCGGCCACGTCCAGGCGCACGTGGACGCCCGTGGACGACGTCGAGACGAAGCGGATGATCCGGACCCGGGAATTCTGGGCCGTCTGGCTCCTCTACGTCCTCGGGACGGCGGGCGGCTTCATGATCATCGGGAAGGCGAAGCCCATCGCGATGGACCTCGTCGCCGCGACGGGAGTGACGGCCACGGCCGCGGTCCAGATCCTCGCCGTCTTCAACAGCGGCGGGCGGCCCCTGTTCGGGCGCGTCGCGGACGTGTACGGCCCCAAGAAGGCCCTCCTCGCGATGTACCTCGTCCTCATCGGGGCCATGGCCCTCCTCTCCCTGTCGACGTCCCTCGTCCCCCTGTACCTCGGGATCGGGATCACGGGGATGGTCTTCGGCGGGTTCCTCGCCGTGATGCCCGCCCTCTCGACGTACTTCTTCGGCGCAAAGCACCTGGGGACGAACTACGGCGTCCTGTTCACGGGCTACGGGTCCGGGGCCATCGTGGCCCTCTTCGCGATCGGCTGGATCAAGGACAGCGCCGGCTCCTTCGTCCCCGCGTTCTACATCGGGATCGTCCTGAGCGTGCTCGGGCTCCTCCTGAGCCTCCTCGTGAAGCCCCCGCGGCCCACGGCCGCGAGGATCGTGCCCGAGCGGGTCCCCGCGCGGGCGTGACCCCCTCCCGGGCCTCGGGGCGGGCGCATCCCTTCGTCCACGGATAGAGAATGGCGTGGAAAGTCTGATAATCCCCTGACCGGCTTGGCCCGACCCGAGGTTTCGCCTTGAAGTACGTTCTCGCCATCGTCGGCGTGGTCCTCCTCGTGGTCGGAATCGCGGGCGCGGTCGTGAGTTACTCGAACGTGACCGCCGCTGCCCTGAACGCCGCGGCCGTCTGCATCAACAACCCGATCTCCGCGGAGTGCTTCAGCGCGACCGCGGCGATCAACAGCGCCTGGACGACGGTCATCCTGTTCGCCCTCCTCGGGGTCGTCGGATTCATCGTGATGATTGTCGGCCTGGTCATGGACGCGTCGAAGGGTGCCGCGGCCCCCGCGCCTGGGATGGCCCCCATGGCGATGGCCCCTCCCAGTGCGGCGCCGACCGCGACCTGCCCGCGCTGCGGGCGCCCCGCCCGGTGGGTCCCCCAGTACCAGCGATGGTTCTGCGACGCCGAGAACGCGTACGTCTGAGGGCGTCCTCCCTCCCCGAACGGCTCAGGGCCGAAGGACGACCTTGAGGGAGTCCTGGGCCCGCGCCACGAGGAGGAATCCCTCTGCCGCCCGCTCGAGGGGGAGGCGGTGCGTGATGAGGTCCGAGACGACGACCCGACGGTCCCGGAGGAGGCGGATCGCCTCCTCGATGTCCCTCGGGGCGCCGCCGTACGAGGAGAGGAGGGTGACCTCCTCGCGCCACAGCGCGTTGAACGGATAGTCCACGGCGGCCCCGGGCTCCGTCGGCGCGAAGAAGAGGACGGTCCCGCCGCGGTCCACGGAATCGAGACCCTGGCGGACCGCCTTCGGATGGCCCGTGCACGTGACCACGACGTCGGCCCCGCGCCCTCCGTTCTCCCCGCGGACGAGGGCGGGGACGTCGTCCCGCCCATCGAGAACCACATCGGCCCCGGCGCGGCGGGCCGCATCCTTCCTCGGCTCGACGACGTCCGTCGCGAGGACCCTCCCCGCGCCGGCCGCCCGCGCGAGCCGGACGTGCAGGAGTCCGGCGACCCCGCTCCCCACGACGAGGATCGTGGCCCCGGGCCGGAGCCCCGCCGCGCGCTGCCCGCGCACGACGCAGGCGAGGGGCTCGATGAAGACCGCGTCGTCGTCCGGGAGGCCGTCCGGCAGGGGGAAAACCCCGTTCCTCAGGTTGATCGCGGGCACCCGGACGTACTCCGCGAAGCCGCCGGGATCGACGTTCGTCGTGCGCAGGGTGTCGCACACGGTCTCGTGGCCCGCGGCGCAATACGAACAGGTGCCGCAGGGGACGTGGTGGGAGACGAAGACCCTCGTCCCGACGGCGGGCGTCCGCACGTCGGGCGCGGCCTCGACGACCTCCGCGGCGATCTCGTGCCCGAGGACGAGGGGCGCCTTCGGCTTCCGGTACCACTCCATGACGTCGGACCCGCAGATCCCGCTCGCCTTCACGCGGACGAGGATCTCACCCTTCCCGATGGAGGGCCGCGGGACGTCCACGACGCGCACGTCATCGTTGGAGTAGTACATCGCGGCGCGCATGGGTCCCGGATCTCCGCGCCGCGGGATCAGCGCTTCGCCTTCCCGCCTTTCAGGTAGGCCTCGTGGGCCTCCTTCGGCGTGGCCCGCTCGTGGACGATGGCCCGCACAGCCCGGATCATTCCGATCGCGTGGTCCGATTGCCAGATGTTCCGCCCCATGTCCACGCCCGCGGCCCCGGCCTGGATCGCGTCGTGCGTGAGCCCGAGGGCGTCCATCTCCGTGTCGAGCTTGGGTCCTCCCGCGACGACGATGGGGACGGGGCACGATTCGACGACCTTCTCGAAGCCTGGGTCGCAGTAGTACGTCTTCACGAAGTGCGCGCCGAACTCGGCGGCCATCCGGCACGCGAGGGACAGGTACCGCGCGTCCCTCTTCTCGAGTTCCTTGCCGACGGCCGTCACGGCGAGGACGGGCATTCCGCGGGCCTCCCCCTCGTTCACGAGGGACCCGAGGCTCACGAGGCTGTCGTGCTCGTGGGGCGCGCCGACGAAGATGGACAACGCGACCGCGGATGCGTTGATCCGGAGGGCGTCGTCCATCGACGTCGTGACGGCCTCGTGGGAGAGGTCCTCGTTCAAGACGCTCGCACCCCCCGACACGCGGAGGACGATGGGGACGTTCGACCCCGGGTCGATCGATGTCCGCACGACGCCCCGCGTGATCATGAGGGCGTCCGCGTAGGGGATCAGGGGCTCGATCGTCTTCCGCGGGATCTCGAGCCTCCGCGTGGGCCCGAGGAAATATCCGTGGTCCACGGCGAGCATGACCGTGTGGCCGTCCGTGGGGCGAATGATCCGAGACAGGCGGTTCTGAAGTCCCCAGTCCATCTCAACGCCTCCGAGGAGTTCGATTCCGGGTGGACCGATACGGCCCACGGCTCATTAGGTTTTCCTCGCAACGACGCGCGCTGAAGCTTGCCATCGCGGCCCAAGAGAGCATGCACTCGTATGTGATCCGCAGACATGATCGCTCTGAAGACAGCGAGGCGCGACCCGGCCTCGATTACCATTGGGAAGACCCACCACCCGATGCCTGCAAAGTCAGTCGCTCGTTTCGTGGATCCGAACGCCAAGGCACGATGGGAATCCAGCGAAAGTAGACGAGGCCTCAGCGCGTGTTCACCCGGACATCGCACCACCGTGCAAACGGACTCGGCGAGGGAGGGCCGGTTAGGGCGGATCTCCACTAAGTGCGCAGTGCCGTCTTTCGCAGAAAACGCCACGCGAAATCCGCCCCGAACAGGCCCACGGCAACGAGCCCGCCAGCAAGGGCCAACATGAAAAGGATGGGGTCCCGGGTCGTTATGACCCAATAATACACCTCTCCGGAGTGGGAGATGTAGAAAAGCCAGACGAACGCACACCATCCGAGGAACGCGCCGGAGATCCGCACCATGGCAATGCGCCTGTCAAGGCTCCGATAGATCAATACCACGACCAAGGAAAACAAGGGTACGGCGAACAGCATCCAATCGAGAACAGGGTAGACAACGCCTGAGCGTTCCACTGCTGACCCGGCGAAAAACGCCGCCACGGAGCCGAGACCAAGCGCCAGGTACGCTCGCGCCAAGTCTCCCACCCTACTGCGAGGCTTGGGCGGGTGTGGCACCAATCTGGGAGTGTCGGTCATTGCCATCTGCTCACCTGATACCGAAGATCGTCATACGCCAGTTTCGCACCCCATGGTGGGTTCGACATCATTATCCCGAAGTTGGGCTCCTGTCTCGGAAACGTCCAGCAACCTGTGCAGGCGTCCTTCAGTTCGTGCCAACTGGTGAGCTGAACGGCACTCGCGGGGTATTGGCGATTGTGCGTGCCTGTCTTGGTGAGTATCTCGTCCAAGGCATCGTTGACGAAATCATCCTGGTTGTCCTGATCGTTGTCCGGCTCGTCAAACGTGCTGAAACCTGTTTCCATGGTGGCTGCTTCCTTTCCGAAGTCGCACGCAATCTGCAACAGCGTATCTAACGCTCCCCAGTCCCGGTAGTTCGATCCGCAGCACCAAGTTCCGGGATAGGGGTCTGTCGCGACAACGTCGATCGAGTCGTTTCCCCAAGGATCAGCGAGGATGTCCCGGAAGCACGTATTCCAATCGTTCCCGCCGCCCACGCACAGATTCTCGCCCGTCTTGAGCATGAAAGAGGCCTCAGGCGGTTCTGCGAAGACTAAGGAACTCCGCGGGTTGCGTGACGCCGAGGCGGGAGGAGGCGCCGGATGGCATCCCTGGAGCCGGGCCTGGTGACTTAGCGGCCGGGGATCACTCAACCCATGCGGTCCTCCCTAGAACCCCGGCCCCGCCCGAATCGGTGCGCTAGCAATCGGACGGACTCGCTCGCCAAGAGCGCTCCCGCGATGAAGGCCGCCGCCACGAGGACCGAGAGAACCCAGCCGAGAACGCCAAGTAAGCCTGATCCCCTCAACGGTGCAAAGATCAACTGCCAAAGGTAGAGACCGAAGTATGTGGATACAAAGGCAAGCCATCCGATGTACCCCCCGACCAATCGCACCAGAGTGCGTGGCGGATGGGGTCCGATGGCCAAGACTACAACGAGAACTGTAACTGGACCGATTACGATCGCAAAAAGGGGGAACGAGAGCCCCCCATCGTAGACTACGCCGAGTTGCCTCATCCCTAAGTCCACAGCGAACCCTCCCGGCAATCCTATCAGGATGGCCAGATATGTCCACATCAGGTCCCCAATCATCGACCGACCTGGTGGCCTTGGGGAAAGTCCATCACTTGGCTGGGCTACGTCCATCGACCCACCTGATATCGCAAATCATCGAAAGCCAATTTCACTCCCCACGGAGCGGTTGATGTCAGAATTCCGAAGTGTTGCTCGATGTCGAATGCACAGCCCGAACAAGCGTCAACCAATTCGTACCAGCTAGTCAGCAGGAGTGAGTTGAGGGGGTAGTTACGGTTAGCGTTTGTCCCCTTGCTCCAGACCTCATCCATCGCTTCGTTGACGAAACGTTCCTGATCCTGCTGACCGTTTGGCCAAGTCCAGCTACTGAATCCCGTCTCCATGATCGCCATCTCCTTTCCATAGTCGCGGGCGATGCCCAAGAGCGTGTCCAACGCCGCCCAGTCGCGGTAGTTGGACCCGCAGCACCACGTTCCGGGGTAGTGGTCAATGGCAACGATGTCAATCGAATCC
>Ga0209341_10000604_pt1 | contig 36852 bp, 35 predicted proteins | sample RifCSP13_2_FD_184020 | JGI IMG/M metagenome (GOLD analysis project Ga0209341, IMG submission 184020) | Soil microbial communities from Rifle, Colorado - Rifle CSP2_sed 13_2 (SPAdes) (version 2) | ecosystem: Environmental > Terrestrial > Deep subsurface > Rock core/Sediment | place: Rifle...
ATTTGGTTTTAACGGGTGCAGGTAAGACACCAGTGAACTGACCCACCGCTCCAGTCTGTCGATAGTTTCCAGTATGGCCTGCTTGCTTTCCTGCAGTTCTTTCTTGTCCACCACATCATCCAGGACTTGCGCTGTTGCCCTGATGCTGGCGAGCGGATTACGTATATTGTGAGCAACGACGGGAACCAGGGCGCCCAGCGCGGCCTGTTTCTCACTTTCCACCAGGGCCGAACGGCTTGCCTCAAGATCACTGGCCATGGTGTTTATGGTCTGGGCCAGTTGTGAAACTTCTTCCACCCCATTGGCAGGAATTTTGTTTTCCAGATTCCCACGACTGATGATTTGCGCCCCGGTCATGACACGCGACATCGGCTGGATAAATTCACGGTTCAGAATATATCGCGCATACAAGACCAGTATTATTGCCAGAAACAATGGAATCGGAATAATGACAGGTGCATAACTGGTCCAGCGTTGAAGCACCAGATCCAGTTCTTCATGTTCCTCATTTAACAGGGCTTTCATCTCCAGATATTTCCCTTCAAATTTTCCCACCATGCTCTGGGCAAAGCGTGGATCAAGTATCTTCATACGCACAGTGCGGCTGATCATATAAGGGTCAGTGAATATCTTGTTCATGTCCTTTTGTATTTCACGGTATGAGGCCTGGAGGTTCTGGATTGCCACATCCTCTTCAGAAGAGATTGAATTCTGTCTCAGATGATTGAATTGTTGATCAATACTGCGCGAGTATTCACCATAGAGTTCCAGGGCCCCGGCATCCTCCAGCAGTCTGGCCCTGATTGCCTCCTGGATCTGCCGGAAAAGGCTGCCACGGATCTGCTCCAGACTGAATATGAGGTTATTTATACGTACGGATTCCGCCGAGTATTGCTGCCAGAAATAGGCAGAGAGGCCGCCCAGTGATCCGGTCACGGCCACCAGCAGGACAAAGGCGATCTCATGGATAACTAACAGATTCCTGAGAGATTTCGGGCGCCTGAACCACATAGTGTGAGGAGTATAACTGATGCGGCAGTTGGTTCATATAGACCAAGCCTATGAGTATCATTAACCAATACGATATTCAAAATCATCGAATCCGAATGGTTTACTGCATTGCAATAATATATATAAGTGATTGATTATTTAGTATTATTATTAATCATGATGAAATGATTATCAGACTGGCACAGATACTGCAACGACAAATTGGTAGTTTATGGATCCCGTTAACAGGCAACCTAGGCTACAAAAATTTTCAATCTAAATCAGAATGAGGAGATTATCATGAAGTGGACTACACCAGAATATAACGACATTCGTTTTGGCTTCGAAGTGACCATGTACATCAACAACAAGTAATGTACTGAAGCTTTAAAAGCTAGCGATAAGGGGCCGTAAGGCCCCTTATTTATTTGTTGTTTGTTTCCTTGACTCCTTCTCACTAATCACCAACCACCAGATTCAGCTCCACCTTCCGATTCATTGCCCTCGCATTACCTGGACGATATGTATTTTAAACAATCATTCAGGATCTAAAATCTATATTTCAACCAGTTATAGCGAAGGCCTGAAACCTGTAATGCTAATAATAACGCCCTTTAACCTGGCAGCACAGAATAGGCCTAACAGCAAGTTCCTGCGGGGATGATTTCTCTATGAAATAAAAGAGGTTACAATTAATAATCATAACGAAAGGGGAACAGGCAGCGACATGCTAATACGAAGAATAATACTGAAAACACTGTGCTTGATGTTGCTGTGCAATATGGCTTATGCCATGAGTAATGACTATGACATCGTCATTACCAAATCAAAACAGGAACTTGCTGTTGTAAAAGGAGAGCAGACTGTTAAACAGTTTCATATCGCGACCGGCAAGGGCGGAAATGGCACCAAGCGGGAACAGGGCGACAAAAAAACACCTCTCGGTATTTACAAAATCATAGACTTCAAGAATGACAGCCAGTTTTACTACTTCATACAGATTGACTATCCTAATTTACTGGATGCCTGGTATGGCTATAAAAATAATGTTATTTCTGCCAACGAATTTAAAAAAATTGCTGTTGCCTACAAGACCCGACAAAAACCTCCGCAGGACACGAGGCTTGGAGGATATATCGGTATACATGGCATCGGCCAGCAGGATGATCAACAACTCCAGATTCATAATGGCTTTAACTGGACCAATGGTTGTATCGCGCTTACCAATGAACAGATCATGGAATTAAAGCAGTATGTGACCATTGGGACAAAAGTGATCATTAGAGAATGACCTTTTTTTACCAGAACAATATGTCTGATTAATGCATCAATATCCTCATATATTCGTTATAATTTTTCTCAGCCTGTTTCTTTCATTTCATACACATGCCCATGCAAGCGGTCAAAATAATAATTATGAAATATCCTCTGACAAATCGCTGCAGGACATTCTTGAAGACATTGAATTTGCAATGACAGAACATAATCTGCGAATTGTGGATCGCCTGCATATTGGGCAGGCGATCAAATTGCGTGGAAATGAAGATTTTCCTGATTACGAGGTAATATTGTATTGTAACCTGACATTTGCCCAGAAAATGCTTGAATTGGACCCGGAACTGATCAATACCTGCCCGGGCCGGGTTACGGTAAGAGGCAAGGCAAACTCATATATTATTTCAGCTCCACTATGGCCTGAACAAAATACCGATATCAGGTTAAATGAACTGATGCATGCCTTGAACAACCAATTAATAAAAATTGTCGATTACGCAGCACTGGAATGGTCAAAACCATATGAAAATTGATATAAAAACCTTCATTACGCCAGAAGAATCTTTACAAGAGGGAATGCACCATTTATTGCTTGCCTGGCTTATCTTCACTGGCATATTTATCTTCGCAGTCACCCTGGCATGGCATGAAAATGTGTTGCTGTTATTATATTCAAGCGATAAAAGTTATATATCCTATGCAATTACCATCCTGTATATATTTGTGGCCATCCATTGTGCCTTGCGTGTTGCGTATATCTCCAGGCAAATCAATGATTCAAGAGTAGTTGAAGCACTGGTGCGTGATAATGCTAACATTCAATTACATATGGTAGGTGACAAGGTACATATTAATGGAAATACAGTACTTCCTGATTGCATAGTCACAAGTTATATACATGACCTGCTTAACAAGGGTACTAATCACGCAAAGACGGATGATCATATAGTAGACAGCAATACCGATCTGATTGAAGTATACGAATCAAAACTGAAACGGCCGCATGAAATAGGCTGGTTCTCGGCTGACATCATGATCAAACTTGGTCTGCTCGGCACCATCATCGGGTTCATTTTCATGTTGGGCTCGGTTGCCAACATTACTGATTTTGATGTGACATCCATGCAGAAGATCCTGAAACATATGAGTATAGGAATGGGTACTGCACTGTATACAACCCTGGCAGGCCTGGTCGGTAGTATGCTGGCTGCCAGTCAATATCACATGCTCGACACCAGCGTGGATAAATTGATGGAGGCAACCAGACACCTGGCCCAGGTTTATATACTACCCAAGATAAACTGATCTAATGTTCTACAAGCAACGCACTCAGGCGGACCCGTTTACAGATTTGTTATTCAATGCCTTGCTCGGATTTACCTTTCTGTTCCTGGTTGCGATTATGTTTATGAATCCAGAGGCCAAATCCGGCATTATTGACCCCAAGGCAGAATACATTATTACCATTACCTGGGAAGACAACAGCCCGGATGATATCGATACCTGGATAGAAGATCCGGAAGGACAGCTCATATGGTTCAGAAATCCGGCGGCAGGATTATTACATCTTGATCGTGATGATCGTGGGTTAATCAACGATACAATCACTATCAATGGCGAAGAAGTATCCAACCCGCTGAACCAGGAAGTGGTCACATTGCGTGGTGTGGTCCCGGGCGAATATGTTTTAAACCTCCATTACTATGCAACGGAAACCGGCAAACCGGTAGAGACAAAAATTCGTCTGGACAAGGTCAATCCAAAACTTGAAGTCAAATACTACGGGACGCTTACTCTTGAGAACAAGGGTGATGAAAAAACCGTATTACGGTTCAAGGTAGGAAGAGACGGAGATATCTCTGACATTAATTTTCTGCCAAAACAGCTTGTCATATTAGGTCAATAAAAATCATAATAAACTTTGGAAACAGGGGATAAATATGTTTATCTTGGGAATACCAGGACTGGTTGCTGCCTATGTTTTAATTGGATTGATATTGCTCAGTATCAATCTTTACTCCAACTGGTCATGGAAAGTAAAGGCCGGGACGATCATATTAACTTCGGTATTCTATATCGTAACTTACTTATCCTATCCTCCCCTGCTCGGCTGGCCTACTTCTGAAATTCTGCCAGAGCGGTTTCAACTAATTGCGGCCCATGTTCGGCAACCGAACAAGATCACCGGAGAAGGCGGGGCTGTATATCTTTGGGTGTCCCGGATTGAGAACCTGGCATCACCTTCTCCCCCCCGGGCACACCGGCTGGAGTATTCAAATGCATTGCATGAGATGGTAATCAAGGCAAATTCAAATCTGAACAAAGGGATAGCGCAACTTGGTGAAGTCGAAGATCGTGATAATATTATCGATGAATTGAGGGATGCACCCCGATCAGGGCAAGAAAGTATTAAAATACAGTTTTATGATCTACCCGATCCGATGTTTCCGGACAAATAATAATGACACATGAAAAGAGAAACTAAAATAACCGTAATTTTATTGTTATCCATACTATTTATGGCGGCGCATCCTGTTTACGGGGTGCCGGTAATTTCAGATAATCTTGCCGTTTCCTGCCTCCCATCCGGGTCAAATAAAAAATTAAATTGCGATTATCGATTAAAAACCGCCGAGCCAGTCCTCGCGATTACGGCCAGCGGAGATGACAAAACACTGTCTGTAAGTAATACAGAACATTATCCATGGAAAGATGCCGTCACAGCCATCTTGCTGGTAATTGACACCAGCGATCCGGCCCGTCAAAACATCATAGACCAGAATAAAAAGGATATTGCAAGTATACTGGGCTCCTCCAGTGAACACCACAGGATTGGCCTGGCCAGTTTTAACAAGGCATTATCGCTTGAAGTACCTATCGGGACATCAAATGAACAGATTAAGACGGCAGCAGAAAGATTACGTGCTATTGGTCAAACTACAGAATTATACCGAAGCGTTCTGACAGCGATTGATCTGCTTGGAAAAGTGAAAGCTGATCGTAAATCAGTCTATCTTTTTTCTGATGGTCTGGCGGAAGATACGGCCTATTTTCATAATGATGTCATCAAGGCCGCAAAACAGACGGGTGTTGTGATAACCGGACTGGGTTATCCACGCTCTGTGGCGCTTTCAGTCGCCCTGCAAACATTACGCAGGCTGAGTGATGAAACCGGCGGCCAGTTTATTGAAGTGGACCGCAATTTAAAATTGCCAGAGGCTTTTTTGAATAATCCCTTTGACAGTATTGATAATGGCGGCAGATTCAATATCGATTTATCTTCATTGCTCAACGGCCGGAGTAAAGAAAACTTTATTATTAATCTGTTGTTTGAAACGGATACTGGCAAATACCAGGCCGAAATTCCGGTTAGTTTACCCACAACTCGTACACTAAAACAGGCGGAACCCACCCAGCCTGCACAAGCTGGAATTACCCCTGCCCAAGCACTTGCTCAACAGCCTGTCGTCATTACCAGAGAATTGCCAGCCGGTAAGATAAATTTGTGGTTATGGTACGGGATACCAGCAGCCCTGATCATTCTATTGATAATTACAATCGCTGCTTTTTTCCTGATCATTAACAATCAGGATAAAAAGAGGCAGGCGGTATCCAATAGTTATAAGGAATTCAAACCCTATGCATATCTGGTATTCCAGGACGAGACAAAAAAACGTTACCCGATAACAAACACCATATGGAGAATCGGGCGGAGTACAGATAATGAAATGACACTGCGGGACAGTTCTGTTTCAAGAAGGCATGCCGAAATTGATCGTGACAAAGGTGATATTTTTACAATCACCGACCTGGGCTCATTAAACGGGGTCTATGTAAATAATAAAAAGACCGATAAACAAATCCTGCGTGAAGGCGATATTATTGAAATCGGTGATATTAATCTCAGATTTACGCTGTTACCGGCAGACTATACATTCGAAGAAGTGACTGAAATGCAGAATACCAGGGCGCCGTTTACCCATTAGCGTCTGGTGGCGCTGGCAGGGTATTTAACCACTTACTGATTAAATCCCTGATTACAGTTGTTGACAGATCCAGTGATTCATTACCCAGCCATAATTCACCTTTCTCATATATCAGGCCGGCAATTTTATCCACCTTCACCTGTCCACGGCTGTTTTTGCACTTCTCCGGGTAGGCAGCCAACAGTGCAAGAGCAATACCCAACACCTTCTCCCGGTTTTCATCAAATTTAATATAACCATAATCAATATTGGAATCGTCCTGGGAAGCTTTTTGTAATTCCGGTTGTTTTATAGTTCTGGAGACATATTCCATCACCCTGTTAAAGACATCAGGTAACTGCATACGGCTGATCCTGGCCCAGCGATAGATATCGAGTGGGCTGACGCGCCAGTTTTCTTCTGCTTGTTCCTGATTAATCACCTTAAGTAATCCCTGCTCCACACAATCTTTAGAATGGCACCACTGTTGATTGATATTATCTAGCAGTTCAGGCTGTAATAGCTGTGTATTGCTTTCCGGATCAATACCAAATAACAGAGGCAAGGCTTCATGTTTTAACAGCCAGGTGTCCTTGACCACCCATTTCTCATAGAGCATCTGTAGTTCAATCTTTTCCCGTCCATAGATATTTTGTAAACGCTGGTTGAGTCCTTCATGTTCAGCAAGCTGTGCGGCATGCTGCCGTAAAGGTGATACCCCGCTGGTTGAATTGGTCCTGCCCAGGAGCTTTCTGATAATACTCATATTAATCATATAATTATGAATTATTTTTAATACTATGCTGCTTTCCAATCAAGTTATTTAATATTCAGTCAGTGATACTTCCCAACCCGGCTCTGTTCCCCTGGCAATAAAACTTTCGTCTATCCAGTAACCGGTGACGGCGGCAAGTTTACCGTCAATAAATAATAACGGCACCCTGTCACGTTGCCATGGTGGTACACCTGAATCCTGAAATAATTTCTTGAGTTTGTGCGTTTCTTTTCTTCCTGCAGGGCGTATTGTTTCGCCGCCTGTCCTGAATCGCACCTCAATCAGGTTATTATTTACTAATTCAGATCTTATTCCCTTGCCTACAACCTGCGTGGCTACCAGGCGGCCATAATCATAATCCAGTGGCTTGTCCAGGTTCCATGATAACGGAGTGTCCAAGTGTAATTCCGTCAAAGGTTTCATAACATAAATATTGTTGCGATAACGTCTGACTTCAGTTTCATGCCATCTAATACTTGGCATTCTGTCATCTCCCGCGTAAATAAGTTCCTTGATTATAATTTCTGTAACAGTAGTGCTTGCAGGTTGATGTCCATTTTTTTTCAGCCAGTATCTGATCAGGTTTCTCATCCTTGTATCTGATAATTTTTTAAGATCAATAATATTCAGGATATTTAATTTATCTCCAGAATTATTTTCTATATCATGTTCTGCAATTTCCTTGAGTATATTGATAACATCAGCCTGATGACTTGCAGAACGTGATATAACGTCCACTGTGGATGGCCAGCGCTGTTGCAAACATGGAATGACATGAGTACGAATATAGTTCCTGTCTATATTGGTATCCTGATTGCTTTCATCTTCAATCCATATCAAACCATGATGCTCTGCATAATCCCTTATCTGTTCTCTTGAATATTCCAGTAATGGCCTTGCCAGCCAGCCATGTCCGTATTTTTTTATTTCCGGCATCCCAGCCAGACCTTCCGGACCGGCTCCACGCATCAATTGCTGAATCAGTGTTTCCGCCTGATCATCTTTATGATGGGCTGTTAATAACAGATCACCTTCCCCTATAACATTTTCCAGTGCAGCATAACGCATTTCTCTGGCGTGTGCTTCCTGACTGAACCCTTTTATTTTTTTTGCATTAATAGTAATTATTTTAAACTCGATATTTGTTTTTTCGCATATGGATCTGCAACAACTAGCCCAGGTATCCGCATCCGGGCTCAATTGGTGATTTACATGCACTGCTGTCAGTTCTGATACCAGATTCTCCCTGTTATTGGCAAGAATATGCAGTAACACACTGGAATCCACGCCGCCACTGTATGCAAGCCAGAGTCGATCAGGGGTTGGCAGCCTGCCAATAATTTCCAGTATGCGGGCAAATGATATTGATAACTTATTCAAGTATTAGCGACAAATAGAGAAACAAAACCGGAAATAATGAACCGTTGTCCAGTCATGATATCAGGCATTATAATATCCGTACTGACGTATTTTTGTTTGTCTTTCTGTCAACAGTTGCTCAATGCTTCTGCTACATAAATCATCAAATATTCCGGATAACGCACTCTCAAGATAAGTTGCTGCAGCAGCATAGTCACGGTGCGCACCGCCCAATGGTTCATTGACTACCTGATCAACAAGCCCGAGTTCTGACAGGCGTTTCGCCGTAATCCCCATCACTTCCGCAGCCACCTCCGCCTTGTCAGCGCTCTTCCAAAGTATAGATGCACAACCTTCAGGAGAAATGACAGAGTAGGTACTGTATTCAAGCATCAATAATCTGTCGGATACACCAATCGCCAAAGCACCGCCTGAACCACCTTCACCTATGACGGTCGAGATTATCGGCGTCTTGAGACCGGACATGGCCAATAAATTTCTGGATATGGCTTCACTCTGCCCACGTTCTTCGGCACCTATCCCGGGATATGCGCCAGGTGTATCAATAAATGTAAAAATCGGCAGTGAAAAACGTTCAGCCAACTTCATAATTCTTAATGCCTTGCGATATCCCTCGGGTCTGGGCATGCCGTAATTTCTGTAGATTCTCTCTTTCGTATCACGACCTTTCTGATGTCCGATAATTGCTACCGGCTGGTCCCTGAATCTGGCAATACCACAAATAATAGCCGGATCATCCGAATAATTCCTGTCTCCATGCAATTCATCAAAATCAGAAAATAAACGACCTATATAGTCCAACGTGTACGGGCGGGCAGGATGACGTGATACCTGGGAAATCTGCCAGGCGGTCAGAGACGAAAATATGGATGAAATCATGTCCTTGCTCTTTTTTTGCAAGCGAATAATTTCATCGTTGATATTAATCTCCTTGTCATCACCCACATAACGTAATTCCCTGATTTTGGCATCAAGTTCGGCAATGGGTTGTTCAAAATCGAGGAAATTCATGACTGATTCCTTGCCGTCATTCTCTTTGGAGCCATTTGTTGTTTTGTCAGCCATTCTGTAATGTGTCCATTTGTTTGATTAAATTCCGCTGATGTTGTTTATATTATATATTCAAGTGAAACATTATCGTTTCCCAGTAAAATTTTCAATGATTCCAGTAATTTATCGTTGGCATTTACCCTCCACTTTTCACCCATATCAAGATTACAGATTGCGTTGGAATTTTGATATTGAATGCTGATTTTACAGTTACCACTGCGATTTGATGAGAGAATCTTCTGTATCGATTCAGTCGTGTCCTTTAATGAAAGTGCGGCCGATAATTTAATCCTGATCCTGGCACACTTGTCCCTGATCTGTTCTATATCATAAATTTCCCTGGCGGTGATTGAATACCCTGATTCAATAAAATCATCCTTGACTACTTCGCCCCTTACAATTATCAACTGATCTTTTATCAAATGATTCCGGTATTGTTCAAATTTGTCTGAATAGACTGTGACATGGGTCCGTGCGGTACGGTCTTCAAGAATAACCTCCGCCATCCTGCCCCTGATCCCTGAACGGCTTCTGATTCTGTGAATATAACCCGCCACCACTACATTACCAGGCCGCAGATCTTTTAATCTGGTAGAGATAAATTTATCCAGTTCTTCCTCATACCGGATGATGGGATGCCCGGTCAGATAAATACCCAACGTTTCCTTTTCTCCACCCAACCGCTCCTCATTACTCCAGTCTGCTACATGAATAAACTCGGATTTTTGATTGTCTTTTCGACCATGATGAAGAACTTCATCCAGTCCGAACATATCATCCTGTCCACTGATGGCATTCTGTTTGGACTGTTCGGCAAGTTGTAACGCAGATCCCAGACTTGCCATCAGACTGCTCCTGGCGGGTCCGAGTGCATCCATTGCGCCGGACTTGATTAACGCCTCAAAAACACGTTTATTGACTTTTTTCAGCTCTATCCTGCGGCATAAATCAAAAAGATCGCCAAAACTCCCGTTTCGTTCCCGTTCCTGGATAATATTGTCTATGGCGGCCCTGCCTACACCCTTGATAGCGCCCAGGCCGTAACGTATCGTCTGACTGTCTTCCACTGTAAACATGTAAGCACTTTTATTGACATCCGGTAATTCCAGCCTGATTTGCATACGGTTAAGTTCATCCAGCAACATAACCACCTTGTCTGTGTTATCCATATCAGATGACAATACTGCTGCCATGAATGCAGCCGGATAATGGGCCTTCAGCCAGGTTGTCTGATAGGCGATTAGCGCATAGGCTGCAGAGTGTGATTTATTGAAACCATAACCGGCAAATTTCTCCATTAAATCAAAAATAGTGGTTGCTATGTGGACATCCACTCCGTTTGCAACCGCACCACTGGTAAATATCTCTCTCTGCATTGCCATTTCTTCAGGCTTTTTCTTGCCCATGGCCCGCCTCAGGAGATCAGCTGCTCCAAGTGTATAACCGGCAAGTATCTGGGCAATCTGCATCACCTGTTCCTGATACAGGATTACTCCATATGTAGGGCGCAGTATATGTTCAAGTTTCGGGTGCAGATAATGCACCCTGGCCCGGCCATGCTTGCGTTCTATATAATCATCAACCATGCCTGACTGTAATGGTCCTGGCCTGAACAGTGCCACCAGGGCAATTAGATCATCAAAACTGTCAGGTTGCAGTCTTTTTATCAGCTTTTTCATCCCATCAGATTCAAGCTGAAAAATTGCCGTGGTCTCGGTGCGCCTGATTAAATCATAAGCCATCTGATCATTCATGGGGATTGAGGCTATGTGCAGTTTTTTGTCATCACTCTTTAGTGATCGATTAATATCATGCACCGTATTGTCAATAATAGTCAGTGTTCTCAAACCAAGAAAATCAAACTTGACCAGACCCACAGCTTCCACATCGCCCATATCAAACTGGCTGACTGTGGCTGTGGATCCCTGTTCACAATATAGCGGCATATAATGCGTCAGTGGTTCCGGTGCTATAACTATCCCGCCGGCATGCCGTCCCGCATTCCTGGCAAGACCCTCAAGTTTTAATGCCAGGTTAATCAGGGTATTAACATTCTCTTCCTGATCGTAGCGTTGTTTAAGAACCGGTTCCTTTTCCAGTGCCCTTTCCAGTGTTATATCCAGTTCAAACGGGACTAGTTTTGCAATTTGATCTACAAAACCATAAGGGAAACCCAGTACCCGGCCGACATCCCTGACTACGGCCTTTGCTGCCATCGTACCGTGTGTAATGATCTGCGAAACATGATCACGTCCATAACTGGTGGATACATAATCGATGACCTCATCACGCCGGTCCATACAGAAATCAATATCGAAATCGGGCAGTGATACACGCTCAGGGTTCAGAAATCTTTCAAACAGCAGATCATATTGCAGAGGGTCAAGTTCGGTGATTCCCAGCGCATAAGCAACCAGTGAACCTGCACCGGAACCACGTCCAGGCCCCACCGGAATTGCCTGATCCTTGGCCCATTGAATAAAGTCTGCAACGATCAGAAAATAACCTGGAAATCCCATACCGATAATTACATCAAGTTCATTATCCAGGCGTTGCTGGTAATCAGAAAATTTTTCAGGTGATATAAATCCGGCAGTACTGCGATGTGCCAGTCCTTTTTTCGCCTGATGCCGTAACCAATCATCCTGGTTATAACCATCCGGGACAGGGAAATGTGGTAAATAATTTTCGCCCAGCTTGAGTTCAAGATTACAACGTTTTGCAATGATAAGTGTATTCTCAACTGCTTCGGGTATGTCCAGAAACAGATCAATCATTTCACGTGGGCTCCGTAAGTACTGTTCCTCACTGTATTGCCTGGGGCGTCTTGGATCATTCAATGTGTAACCCTGTTGTATACAAACCCTGGCCTCGTGCGCCTCGTGATCCTCCCGCACAAGAAACCTTACATCATTGGTTGCAACGACAGGCATATCATATTTTTCAGCCAGATGAACAGCACCCACGATATATTGTTCTTCACCTGAACGTCCGGTACGTTGCAATTCCAGATAATACCTGTCCCCGAAAACAGACTTCCAGTATTGCAGCAATTCACATGCATGTTGTTCATTACCTGAAATAAGTGCCTGGCCAACATCCCCATCCTTGCCTCCTGATAACACAATCAATCCATGCGCATAAGCCGCAAGCCATTCCTTTTTCACATAGGCAACGCCCTGTATTTGACACTCTGTATAGCTTCTGGTGATAAGTTTTGCGAGGTTATGATAACCATCAAGATTCTGGCATAACAGTGTCATTCTGCAGGCTTTATTTGAAGATTCATTGTTAATGACCCCGATTTCAGCACCGATAACAGGTTTTACCCCTTTTGCTTCTGCTGCACGATAAAACTTGATCACTGAGAACATATTGTTCTGTTCAGTCACTGCACAAGCCGGCATGCCTGCCTGTACGACGGCACTTGTCAGATCATCAATACGTAACATGCCATCAACGAGGGAAAACTCTGTATGGACATTAAGATGAACAAATGTGTCAGGCATTATCTGGAAAACTGCAAATATATTAATTCTGGGACAAATATTTAACGGGCGCAAAAGAACGACGATGAATCGGACATGCTCCCAGTTGTTTCAGTGCCTGAATATGCGCCATGGTTGGATAACCTTTGTGAACTGCAAATCCATATCCTGGATACTCATGATCAAGGTCTGTCATCTCCCTGTCCCTGGCAACCTTGGCAATGATCGATGCTGCAGAAATAGCGGCTACTTTTGTATCACCCTTGATAATGGCCTTCACTGGCAGTTCCATCTCTGGACATTGATTGCCATCGACCAGTACCAGTCCGGGTTTGATGTTAAGTGCATCAACAGAACGGCACATGGCCAGAAGGCTGGCCTGAAGTATATTGAGTTCATCGATTTCATATACTTCCGCGCGTGCTATTGCCCAGGCCCTGGATTTCAGCATGATTTCCTGTGCCAGTTTTTGCCGTTTTTTTTCATTGATGGATTTTGAATCTGCCAGTCCATAGATGGGTCGTTCAGGATCCAGGATGACTGCTGCTGCAATCACCGGCCCGGCCAGCGGGCCCCTGCCAACTTCATCCACGCCGGCAATAACCGCATTTTCAGGAATCTTGTACTCAGGACCTTGCATTGATCATATCCAGTACTGCTGTTGCCGCTAATTCACCGGAATCCAGCCTGATCCGATTATGTATGTGCGTGAATTCATCAACCAGTTTTGTAACACTGTTTGTATTATTCAGCCAGTCCAGTATTGCCTGGCCCATAATTTCAGGCTGGCAATCATCCTGAAGATATTCAGGCACCAACTGTTTCCCTGCCAGCAGATTTGGCAGTGATACATAAGGCACCCTGATGAGTCTTTTGGCAATCTGGTATGTCAGCCAGCTGACTTTATAAGCAACCACCATAGGGCGTTTCAATAACATTGCCTCAAGTGCGGCAGTTCCTGATGCCAGTAATACCACATCAGCTGCCTCCATCACTTGTAATGATGACCCGGTGTATGTGGTTAAGTGGATTTCCGGTGAGATTTTGCGCACGCATTCCTCAAAATATTCCCGGGTATCTTCATTAACCAGATTTGCAACAAAATGTAATTGGCCGGCATGCTGATTACACCATAGTGCTGTCTTTAAAAATGGTTCGACCAGTTTCCCAAATTCACTTTTTCGGCTGCCTGGCATCAGGGCAATAATTTTGTCAGCCTCTGATAAACCCAGTTGTCCTCTGGCAGCCCCCTGATCCGGTTCCAGGTTAATTTTACTGGCCAATGGGTGTCCAACAAACCGGACCGGTATATTGTATTTCTCGTAATATGCCGGCTCAAACGGAAACAGTGTCAGCATCAAATTTACCGATTTAGCAATTGATTTCAGACGATATTCACGCCAGGCCCATATCGAAGGGCTGACATAATGGATGGTTTTGATACCCGCATTACGTAATACCCGCTCCAGGGGAAAATTGAAATCAGGGGCATCAATACCGATAAATACATCAGGGCGTTTATTCAAAAAATGGCCCCTGATGGAATTACGTACACTTAACAATTCCCGGAAATGACGAAATACCTCTGAGATACCCATCACGGACAGCTTTTCTACCGGATAGAGGCAATCACAACCTGCACTTTTCATCCTGTCACCACCAATACCAATAAACTGCATTTCAGGACATTGTTTCCTGATCGCAGATATCAAATCAGCGCCCAGTATGTCCCCCGACACTTCACCGGCAACAATACCAATAGAAGGCATGCTCTGTTATGTTATAACCAGATTAAATTGATCAATTAAGAAGATTTTTTGAACCTAACGCACTATCCCACGCTTCGATTGTGAGATAAATTCAGCAAAATATCTGACCTCTGCGGATTTTACGGCCAGATCCTGTAATTTTTCCAGGGCCAGTGTTACGGTCAGTCCTTCCCGGTACACAATTTTATAGGCCTTGCGTAATAAATTGATTGTTTCGGTTTTAAAACCATGCCTTTTCAGTCCTTCCCGGTTCAGTCCATTAGGCCTGGCTGTATTACCGGAGATTATCAGATAAGGTGGCACATCTTTGACAACCACAGAAGCTATTGCGGTAAAACAGTGTTTTCCTATCTGGCAGAATTGATGTATCCCGGTAAAACCACCGAAGATCGCATAATCATCTACAATCACATGTCCGGCGAGGGTTGTGTTATTGGCAAATATAATATTACTTCCAATATTACAATCGTGTGCAATGTGGACATAGGCCATGATCCAGTTGTCATTGCCTATGATGGTCTTGCCGCCACCATGGTCAGTACCCCGGTTTATCGTGCAGTATTCGCGTATGACATTATGGTCACCGATCTCCAGCATGGAATTGCTGTCGTTGTTGAATTTTTTATCCTGGGGATCATCGCCTATGGAACAGAACTGGAATATTCCGTTGGATTTACCAATTTTGGTGGGCCCTTTAATAACCACATGCGAACCTATCCAGGTATCCTCACCTATAGTTACATCCTGCCCGATAACAGAATATGGCCCGATTGAAACGTTTTCACCAATCCGGGCATCTGGATCAATGAGGACAGTTGAATGAATCAAGAATCAGGTTCCATAACAGTCGTTAACAATACTGCAGAGGCAATAAAATGCTCATCCACAGTCGCTGTCGCATGAAACTTCCACAGGTTTTGTCGCACCTTGTCAAACTGGACATCCAGCATCAATTGATCACCCGGTTCAACCGGACGCTTGAAACGCACATCATTGACACCAACCAGGTAATACAGATTGCCATCCCTGTTAACTTCTGATGTGGAAACACACCCAAGTAATGCTGCCGCTTGTGCCATTGCTTCTATTATGAGCACCCCGGGCATTATCGGTTTGACCGGGAAATGCCCCTGGAAAAAAGGCTCATTGACTGTAATATTCTTGACAGCAAGGATTGATTTATATGGATCATAGGACAATACCCTGTCGATAAGCAAAAATGGATAACGATGAGGCAGGAAATGCTTGATTTGTTGGATGTTGAGTGTACCCATTCTTGTGATCTTTCAGTTTTATTGGTTGTTATCTTCAATTTTTCTGATGCGTGTGGCAAATGTATGCAATTGTTTGAAGCTCACAGCATTTTTTCTCCATAGCTTTACATCCATCGCAGGGATGACAGAGGCATAAACACCAGACTCCTTGATTGAGTTTGCCACTCCGGTCATCCCCATCAATGTAACATCATCAGCAATTTCAATATGTCCGCTGATCCCGCAGGCTCCGCCTATAATACAGCGTTTGCCAATTCGGGTGCTACCGGCAATGGCCACACATCCGGCAATCGCCGTGTGTTCTTCTATATGTACGTTATGTCCCACCTGTACCTGATTATCTATCTTTACCCCGTCATCAATGATGGTATTATCCAGGGCGCCACGATCTACCGTTGTATTGGCCCCTATCTCAACATCATTGCCGATGACTACACTTCCAATCTGGGGAATCTTGACCCATCGCCCTTTGTTATTTGCAATCCCGAAACCATCGGCACCAATAACTACACCGGAGTGTAATATGACACGCTCACCTGTTTTTACACCATCATACATCACAACATTTGCGTACAGTTTGCTGTTTGTACCGATAATCACGTTATTGCCGATAACAGATCCTGCCCCTATGAACACATTTTCTGTGATAATAGTATCGGTGCCGATGATGACGTGTGGACCTATAAAGGCAGTCGAATGTATTTTGGCTGAAGGATCAATATGCGCGGATGAACTGATCCCGGGTTTGTGCTCTGGCTCGGGATACAAAAGTCTGGCGGTAAAGGCATAAGCAAGATAGGGATTATCTACAACAAGCGTGGCTGTTGGACAAAGCTCCCGGTCTTCCTTGCTGAGGATAACGGCCGATGCCGTGGTTGATTTCAGCCAGGTTAAATAACGCCTGTTGGAAAAAAAACTGATTTCACCTGTAGATGCTTTTTGCAGGGTATTGATTGCATGTATCTCATATTCAGGGGCGCCGTACAACTCAGCTTTTATGTGTCTGGCGATTTCCCCAAGAGTAAGTGTCATGATACATAACGATTAAAAAATTAACTTCATACCAGACCCGGGCAAGACTCATTATTTCGGTTTTTTAAGATATTCAATCACCAGATCACTGATATCAACCTTGGGACTGGCATAGATAACCCCGTCGCTTAAAACCACATCATAGTTGTTATCTTTGGCAACCTGCTGGATCGCAGCTACGATATCCCTCTGGATATTGGCAAATTCTTCATTTCTCCTGAAATTAAAATCTTCCCTGAATTCATCCTGTTCGCGTTTCAGGTCGCGTTTCTTGTTGATAATATCACGCTCCAGTTTACTGCGTTCATCTTCACTCATTATCGCCCCGTCCTTGACTACTTTATCTTCCATTGCCTTGATTTCCTTCTGTTGTGCTACCAGTTGCGCGTCCCTGGGGGCAAACTCCTTTTCAATTATACCTCTTGCGGTATCTGCCTGCGGCGATTTTTCAAGCACACGTATGGCATTCACGGCGCCTAATTTATAGTCCTCAGCATTAACAGTCTGGAACGGGATTGTTAACAGCAAAATCATCAATAAACGGGAAATGGTATTCATATAAATTGCATAGACTCCATAAGAAGCTAGAAAGAAGAACCAAAAGTGAACTGGAATGGTTGTAACCGGTCAGTCGATTCATCGTTAAATGGTTGAGCAACACTGACGCTTACTATACCAAAAGGTGACACCCAAATGCCACTCAATCCGGCAGAATATCTCAGCGTGCCAAAATCAATACTCTCTCTGTCCAGATCGTACACATTGCCTGCATCAAAGAACCCGGAAATACGTACTGATTTTACGTCCTTGAAAAAAGGCAGAGGTAGTATCACTTCTGCACCACCGGTCAGCCTGAAGTTGCCCCCCAGGGGCTGGTTATTCGAATCCAGCGGGCCCAGAGTATTATCTTCATAGCCCCTGACAGAGCGGGGACCACCGGCATAGAAATTTTCAAAGAAAGGCATTTTGGATGTATCTGAATAGGCATCACCATAAGAAGCATTACCCTTCAGGGTAACAACATAATCCTCATAAAAATTTGTATACCATTGGGTCTTGTAGTCAATCTTGTAGAATTTCACAGAATTACCGATGAACGGCAGGCCAACTTCCCCCTCTATGGAATGCAACATACCTCGATCAGGGAAAATAGCCTTGTTGCGGGTATCATATGTAAACCGGTTGATCAGCCTGAAAATGTCGAACGTACAATCATTGATACTGGCATTACTCGCACAAAAATCCGTGACCTGGGTTGCGGCAGTATTAAGCCTGCTGATTTCGGTATTTTCATAACTGAATGAGCTAAACAAAAAATTAAACTCGGTAACGGGTATACCAAAATTCATGCCCCCGCCAAATACAGTGGACTCGAATGCCGTGAGGTTGGCACTCCGTGCATCAGTCTCCCGGTAAAAGCCGCTAAAACCACGGCTGATCCCGTCCACCGTCCAGTAAGGATTAGTATAACTCAGGCCAAATCGCCGGTTAATTTCACTGTTATTGAAATCAAAACCGACGAACTTGCCGCTGCCCAGAAAATTGTCCTGGGTAATACTGGTCTGGAAGATAAGACCGGCGCTCTGCGAGAAACCAATACCGGCAGAAAATCTTCCGGATTGTTGTTCCACTACAGTATAATTCACATCAACCTGATCAGTGGTGCCAGGCACAGCCGGCGTTTCGACATTGACTTCGCTGAAATACCCCAGCCGTTGCAATCGCACCTTGCCCCGTTCAACCTTCTGCGTGGATATCCAGCCACTTTCGGGTTGCCGCATTTCCCGCCTGAGCACTTCATCCCTGGTCTTGGTATTGCCACTGAAGTTGATCCGGCGTACATAGGAACGTTTGCCGGGGTCAACAAAAAAAGTAATGGCTACTGTTTTGTTTTTCCCGTCGATATCAGGAATGCCGTTGACATTGGCAAATGCATATCCTTCATCACCCAGCAGATTGGTGATGGCTTCAGTCGTTTTGGTTAATTTGAGACGGGAAAAAAGTTCGCCCTGTTTTACATTGATAACCTTGAATAATTCTTCTTCAGGTAATATGAATTCTCCCGCCAGCTTGATCCCGGAAATGGTATGGAGTTCGCCTTCAAGTATATTAATAGTGATATAGATGTCCTTTTTATCCGGTGTAATCGAAACCTGGGTTGATTCCACATTAAAGTTGATATAACCGCGATCCAGATAAAATGTGCGCAGTGATTCCAAATCGGCACCTAGTTTTTCCCTGGAATATTGATCGGTTTTCGTAAAAAACGAAAACATGGTGGGTGTGCTTAGCTTGAATTGCTTGCGCAATTGTTTCTCCTTGAAAGAATCATTCCCCACTATATTGATCTGACGTATTTTGGCAGCAATACCTTCAGAAATATCAATAATTACGTCTACCCGGTTATCCTCCAGCGGTATAACGTTGGATTTCACATCAACTGAATATTTGCCGAGAGAAAAATATTGACGCCTGAGTTCCTGTTCCAGGCCATCCAGTTGTGCCTGGTTAAATATGCGGCCCTCGGCAAAACCTATCTGCCTGAGGCTGGTCAGCAGGTCTTCTGATTTAATGTCCTTGTTTCCGTTCATGGTGATGCTGCCAATGGCCGGGCGTTCCTTGATAATGAATACCAGCACACCGCCATCCCGCTCCAGGCGCACATCATCAAAAAAACCGGTCTTGAACAGGGCCCTGACCGCTTCTGCAGAGCGGGTATCATCAAAAGTATCCCCGACCTTCATGGGCAAATAATTAAATACGGTACCCGGGGTGATGCGCTGTAATCCCTCTACCCGGATGTCCTCAATCGTGAACTGATCAACGGCGTGGGCGGAAAAATTGCTAAGCAACAGAACAAATATATAAACTAAAGTATTAAGTTTATTTTGCATATTATTGTTATTTATATTTTTATCTATGCTTATCCAAATAGACGCATAATATCGTTATAAAATACCAGTATCATCAGACCGAATAATAGCGTCAGCCCTATCTGTTGTCCGATGATCTGTGCAGACTCTGACACAGGATTGCCTTTCACGAATTCTACTAGGTAATACATTAAATGTCCGCCATCCAGTAACGGGACCGGCAACAAATTCAGTACACCGAGACTGACACTGACTATACCAAGAAACCAGAGAAACGCTGCAATGCCATTTTGCGCGGATTGCCCGGCATACTGGGCAATACTGATGGGACCACTGAGATTCTTGACTGAAGCATCACCGGTCAGCATTTTACCCAGCATCCGTAACGTCAACCACGACATATCCCAGGTTCGAACCAGTGCCTTGGCGAAAGCCGGAAATAATGAATAAGACTCTTCTGCAATCAACATCTCTGGCGGTTGATTCACCGCCCCGATAAAGCCGATAATCTCGCCTGATTCAGTCTCTTTCCTCTCGGGCTGCAGTGATATTGTCAGGCGTGCTTCATTACGCTCTATCTCTACCTGCAATATCTGTCCGGGATGCGCACGGACATAATCTACCCATCCGGCCCAGCTGGAAACGGAATGACCATCAACTGCAAGGATTTGATCACCGGATTTTAGCCCGGCCCGGTCAGCGGCAAGACCGTTTTGTATATCACCAATAATGGCCGGCACCACTAATTGCTTGGGTTTGATTCCGAGTGTTTCCAGTATGCCTGTCTCGGCAATATCATCTATTGATATCGTTTTGATATTAACCCATACCTCCCGCTCCCGGTTCTGCTGATCGTGCAAGGTAAATTTTACTTCACTGGTACGCATAATATCGTTAAGCAAGGCATCTACGACCATGGTCCAGGTGGCTGTCTTGCGTGGACCAACAGCAACGATCTCATCATCGGGTTTGATACCGGCACTGGCGGCAATTGAAGCCGGACTGATTTCACCGAATGGGCTTTAAACCCCCGTCAGGCCTACCATATACATCATCCAGTAAGCGAAAATGGCAAATATAAAATTAAAGATGGGGCCCGCGAGCACAATCGCAGTCCGCTGACCCAGGGGTTTTCGATTAAAAGCGCGGTTTAAATCCTGTGGTGGAACAGTGCCCTCACGTTCATCCAGCATTTTTACATAACCACCCAGCGGGATGGCGGCCAGGACCAGTTCAGTCCTGTCACTGCCAAAATACCTTTTCCATAATGGCCGGCCAAACCCAATCGAGAATCGCAGGATTTTCACATCACACTTTCTGGCCACCCAGAAATGACCATACTCATGAAAGGAGATGAGAATGCCGAGCGCAACGATAAAAGCCAGCAGGTTTTGAATAAAATCCATCATGCTGCCAGTTCCCTGATTTGATGTATGGAAAATTCACGGGCGGCCCCATCGTCAGTCAGGATAATTTCAAGGTTACTGGCTTCATGATGTGAAACCTGCTCCAGCGTGGTCTCGACGATCCTGGCAATATCGGTAAACCGGATGTGACCATCAAGAAATCCCTGCACCGCAATTTCATTGGCAGCATTTAATATGGCTGTTGCTGTACCACCTGACTGCATGGCCTCCTGTGCCAGTTTCAGACAGGGGAAACGCTGATAATCCGGGCGTTCAAAATCCAGCCGCGCAATTTCAAACAAATCCAGTTGCTCAACGCCTGCCTCTATGCGTTCCGGCCAGGCCAGTGCGTAGGCGATCGGTGTGCGCATGTCCGGATTACTCAGTTGGGCCAGTACTGAACCGTCCGCATATTCCACCATGGAATGAATTATGCTCTGGGGATGCAATACCACCTGGATGTTTTCGGGTGTGGTATTGAATAACCAGCAGGCCTCAATGATCTCCAGCCCTTTATTCATCATCGTAGCGGAATCCACAGATATTTTGCGTCCCATGTCCCAATTGGGGTGGGCGCAGGCCTGTGAAGGATTCATATTCGATAATTCATGCAACGGGGTGGTACGGAAAGGGCCACCGGAAGCCGTTATTAAAATGCGTTTTACACCAGATTTTTCCAGACCTTTTGATATGTCCGCCGGCATGCACTGAAAAATCGCATTATGTTCACTGTCAATCGGTAATAATTCGGCATGATGGTCCCTGATGGCATCCATGAATAACCGGCCGGACATGACCAGGGCCTCCTTGTTGGCCAGTAAAACCCGTTTCCCGGCACGGGCAGCAGCAAGGGTTGGCAATAAACCCGCAGCGCCCACGATAGCGGCCATGACATAATCCGTTTCCGCATGCCTGGCGACATACTCATGACCCGCCAGTCCTGCCAGAACCTCCGTCCCTACTCCCTGTGCACGAAGTCTCTGTTCTAGTTGGTCCGCAGAGGCTTCATCAGCCATCACGGCGTACTTTGGGTTCCACTCAATACATTGTTTTGCCAACACCTCTACATTACTGTTTGCCGTCAGAGCAAACACCTTATACCGGTCCTGATGTTGCGATATGACATCCAGGGTATTCACACCGATGCTGCCCGTTGCACCCAAAATAGTTACATTTGGCATTATTTGGCCTCCAGCAGCCATAATCCCAGCGCATAAACGGGTACTGCCGCTGTCAGGCTGTCAATACGATCCAGCACACCCCCATGCCCCGGTAATAATTGACTGCTATCTTTCAGATTCGCATTGCGTTTGTACATACTCTCAAACAGATCTCCAATTACAGAAAATCCAGCTGTAATAATAAACAGAATAATCAGGTATGTAGTATTCGTTACTGATATAAGACCTGATTTCACATAGACAAGTGCCATAATGCCTGCGGCAAACAGACTTGCTATAAATCCCTCCCAGCTTTTGCCGGGGCTGACCCGGTTCGCAAGTTTTTTCTTCCCCCAATACCTGCCAACAAAATAGGCCGAGCTGTCTATTACCCATATCAGGATAAACAATAACAGGACCAGTAGCAGGCCACCTTCGGCACCATAGAGATAAATCAGACCGAGAGTTGCCGGGATCAGGACACAAAAACCGAACAGATATTTCAATATATTGTTTTCTGGAATGGCTGGCCTGCCACATTGATAAAAGAACACCATGATGGAGGCAAGACACCACCATAATGTACCCATGATATAAATTCCATGACTGGAGGTTTTATCTAAAACCAAAAATAAAAGATATGACAGACCGGCTGTAAGCATCGCATAACCAATCCTGTACAGTTGCTTATCAGAACCTGATAAACCTGCCCATTCCCATGCGCCAACCAGAACAAATAAACCCATCAGTAAAGAAAACAGGACTTGTGAACCTGTGTTGATGATGGCAATGACAATCGAACCCAGAATAACGGCTGTCAGAATACGTTGTTTAAGCATGTCTGGCCTGTTTCAGTTGTTCACTGGTACGACCGAAACGTCTTTCCCGCCCGGCATACCAGGTAAGTGCGGCATTGAATTCCTCCATATTGAAATCCGGCCACAGGCAATCAGTAAAATACAATTCAGTGTAGGCAATCTGCCAGAGCAGATAATTACTGATGCGCATCTCCCCGCCGGTGCGTATGAACAGATCAGGTTCAGGCACATCGGACAAGGAAACAGTTGAGGTTATCAGTGCCTCATTAATTTCATCAACAGTGATCTTCCCGATCTCGATTTCAACAGCCAATCGCTTGAAAGCACTGGTAATGTCCCAACGACCGCCATAGTTGATTGCAACCGTAAATTGCAGCCCGGTATTTCGTTCAGTTTTTTTTGTGGCTTTTGCTATCTGTGTTTGAAGGTTTGCCGGAAAGACTTTCAAATCCCCGATAAACCGCAATCTGATATTGTTTTTGTGCAATGCGTCCACTTCCTTTTTCAGGGAAGTCATGAATAACTCAAGCAGGCGAGAGACCTCTGAACCAGGCCGTTTCCAGTTTTCACTACTGAAGGCGTACACCGTCAGGGCTTCAATCTTTTTAGTTGCACAAATCTTGACGATATTTCGGAGAGTGGCAACCCCGGCCTTGTGACCTGCGATCCTGGGCAGGTTGCGCCGTTTTGCCCAACGGCCATTGCCATCCATGATAATAGCGACATGATGGGGAATGGTTTTACTCAATTCAATTTCGGCATGTGTCATTGACAGGATAAAAACTGATTATGTAACAGGAAACAGACAGTTCAGATTTCCATCAATTCACTCTCTTTCTCTTCAATCAGCTTGTCGATGAGAGTGATGTGATCATCCGTCAATTTCTGGACCCGATCCTCGGAACGTCGCTCTTCATCTTCCGAGATACTTTTGTTTTTTATCATTTCCTTGAAAGAATGATTGGCATCACGCCTGATATTGCGGATGGCCACCCTGGCCTTCTCGGCCTCTGCTCTGACTACTTTAATCAATTCCTTGCGCCTGTCTTCAGTCAGGGGTGGCAAGGGTATGCGAATGACATCGCCTGCAGTGACCGGGTTGAGACCAAGATCAGAGCTTAAAATAGCCTTCTCGATATTCGGGATGGCACTTTTATCCCAGGCGTTTATGGTCAAAGTCCTGGCATCAAGCACGCCGACATTACCCACCTGGTTGATAGGTACCTCGCTATCGTAATAATTCACGGTAATATGATCCAGCAAACTGGTGTGTGCACGACCGGTCCTGATCTTGCCCAAATCGTGCTTCAATGTTTCCAGACTTTTGTTCATGCGCTGATCAGCATTACTGATAATATTCTTTGTCATCGCCTTCCTCCCTAACTACTTGCTCGTTACTAATGTGCCTTCATCCAGACCCTGTACTGCCCGCATCAGGGCACCAGGCCGGGTCATGTCCAGCACCCTGAGAGGCATATGGTTTTCGCGGCATAGTACAACAGCCGTGGCATCCATGACTTTAAGTTTTCGCTCCAGGACTTCATCGTAACTCAACTGTTCATAACGTTTTGCAGATTTGTTTTTGACCGGATCATCCGAATAGACACCATCCACTTTGGTGGCCTTAATCAGTAAATCTGCATTGATCTCGATGGCCCGCAGGCTGGCCGCGGAGTCCGTTGTAAAAAAAGGATTGCCGGTACCGGCCGCCAGTATAATAACGCGGCCTTTTTCAAGATGGCGGATGGCACGGCGGCGGATATAGTCTTCACAAATCTGGTTCATTTTGATGGCCGACATGACGCGGGCATGTTTCCCCAACCGCTCCAGGGCATCCTGCATGGCAAGTGAATTCATGATGGTCGCGAGCATCCCCATTTGATCAGCCGTGACCCTGTCTACGCCGGCAGCAGCCAGACCTGCACCCCGAAAGATATTACCGCCCCCAATAACAATGGCCACCTGCACATCGGCACTGGCCAGCTCCGTCACCTCTTCGGCCATGCGCCGGATCATGGCAGGATCGATGCCATACGCAGCATTGCCCAGTAAAGCCTCGCCACTGAGTTTTATGAGAACCCGCCGGTATTTGATACTGTTGTTGATCTCTGCCGGGGTTGCCAAGGGTTTATTCTCCCCTGGCCTGTGCCATTACTTCTTCAGCAAAATTATCACTGCGTTTTTCCAGTCCCTCGCCGACTTCATAGCGGATGAACTGATTGACTTTGGCTCCGGCCCTGGCCAGTAGCTTGTCAACCGTGGTCTCCGGATCTTTAACAAAGGGCTGGCCCAGCAGGGTAATTTCCTTTTTGAATTTGGCAATGCGTCCGGAAACCATTTTTTCAATGATATTATCCGGCTTGCCGCTCTCCCGCGCCTGGGCAATAAACACATCCTTTTCCTTTGCCAGCGTTTCCGCTGCAATCTGATCCTCAGAAATACACACTGGTGGTGGCTGATGACCTGCTACATGCATGGCAATGTCCTTGGCCAGCGTATCATCACCCGATTGCATGTCGACAAGTACGCCTATCCGCGTACCGTGTAAATAAATACCGAGTCTGTCACCCTGCAGTTTGTGCAGCAAAAACCGCCTGACACTGAGATTCTCGCCAAGCTTGGCGACCAGTTGCTGGCGCGTTTCTTCGACTGTTTGTCCGGAACCGGCAGCAATCGGCACGGTCATGAGTACATCTACATTGGCGGGATGATTGGCCAGGATGCAGTCCGCAACCTGCTCGCTGAAGCTCTTGAAATTATCATCCTTGGCAACAAAGTCCGTTTCGGAATTCACTTCAAGGATGACTGTCTCACCTGTTTCAGCATTCTGCTTGATGAGTATATTACCCTCCGCTGCAATACGACCGGCCTTTTTTGCGGCCTTGGCAACACCTGATTTTCGCATGGCCTCAATCGCGTTCTCGATATCACCCTTGGCCTTTTCCAGGGCCTTTTTGCAATCCATCATACCAGCGCCGGTACGCTCGCGTAATTCTTTAACCATTCCGGCTGTGATCTGCATACCAAAATTCCTCTATTTTTCTCTACTCTTGTCTTGAAAAGATCCTTGCGTAAAACCCTTACTCCTTCAATTATTATTTAGCCACTTTTTTCCTGGTGACCTTTTTCCTGGTGGCCTTTTTTGTCACCGCTTTTGCTTCGGCATCATCTGTTCTTACTTCCGGTTTCTTGTCAGCATCCGCCTTTACTTCCGGTTTCTTGTCAACATCGGCCTTTACTTCCGGTTTCTTGTCAGCATCGGCAACTTTAACGTCTGCTTTTTTGCCGGGCTTTGCTTTTTTCTTGACCTTGATTTTGGATGTTGGCCCGGCATCAGCCTTTGCGACAGGAACGCCACTTTCATCCAGCTCGACAAATTCATCACCCTCACCCGCATCACCCAGATGTGCAACGGATTGCCTGCTTTCTATGATCGTGTCAGCAATACCTTTCGCATATAACCTGATTGAACGTATGGCATCATCGTTACCGGGAACAATGTAATCAATGCCATCCGGGCTGTTGTTGCTGTCCACCACACCGACGACCGGAATCCCCAGTTTTTGCGCCTCTTTAACAGCAATGTATTCATACCCCACATCAATAACGAACAGGGCATCTGGCAGACCTGGCATATCCTTTATTCCGGACAATGTCTTTTCCAGCTTTTCCAGTTCCCGGCAACGGATCAACTGCTCTTTCTTGCCTATCCGGTCCAGCGTCCCGTCAAGTTTCTGTGCCTCCAGGTCCTTGAGACGGTTAATCGATTGCCTGACAGTTTTGAAATTCGTCAATAACCCACCCAGCCAGCGGCGATTGATATAAGGCATGCCACAACGTGTGGCCTCTTCCTGAATAATGGATTGTGCTGCGCGTTTGGTGCCAACAAACAGGACCTTGCCTTTGCGGGCGGTGAGCTTGCTGACAAAATTTATGGCATCGTGATAGAGCGGTAGTGTCTGCTCAAGATTGATAATATGGATCTTGTTACGCTGGCCAAACAGAAAAGGGGCCATTTTGGGGTTCCAGAACCGGGCCTGGTGGCCGAAATGAACGCCAGCCTCCAGCATTTCACGCATGGTGATATTAGACATAACTATATTCTCCTGTAGGGTTAAGCCTCCGCACACCCCGTGTAATAACCCGTCCAGATACTCTGTCCGGGCACCCATTACACAGTTTTGGTGCGCGTGTGGGGTTAATTGAACTCTGAACTTTTCAGAGGTTTTGCAGTATAGGGATATACTGCCATTTTGCAATCGCACATAACGCTCGCCTGGGCGAATGCAGGATTTCTATTTCTGAAAAAAATCACGGGTGACATTTTCAGGGGTAGCTACTAAACTGCGGGCGTTTTATAACATAGAAGTCTTGTGATAACAATTGCTTATCTATTATTTAATATGTCCGCAACAATCAAAACCCCGGCTGAAATTGAAAAAATGCGTATCGCTGGCCAACTGGCGGCCAAGGTCCTGCAGATGATAGAAACCCATGTGCAACCCGGGATCACCACGGCTGAACTGGACCGGATTTGCCATGATTACATTGTTGGCACTCTGCAAGCCGTTCCGGCCCCGTTGCATTATCGCGGTTTCCCGAAATCGATCTGTACCTCGGTCAACCATGTCGTCTGTCACGGCATCCCGGGCGGCAAAAAACTCAAGAATGGCGATATTATTAATATCGATATCACGGTCATCAAGGACGGATACCATGGTGATACCAGCAAGATGTTCTTTGCCGGCACACCTTCGATACTGGCAAAACGCCTGGTACAGACGACTTATGAATGCATGCGTACCGGCATCAAGATGGTCAAACCCGGCGTCAGGCTGGGGGACATTGGTCATGCCATACAACAATGTGCAGAATCTCATCACTACTCCGTGGTCAGGGAATACTGTGGACACGGCATTGGAAAGGAATTTCATGAAGATCCGCAAATCCTGCATTATGGTGAAAAAGACTCCGGCCAGGCACTGGAAGCAGGCATGACCTTTACCATAGAACCCATGATCAACGCCGGTAAGCGTCATGTAAAACTCCTGTCAGATGACTGGACTGTCGTCACCAAAGACCGGAATTTGTCCGCACAATGGGAACATACCGTGCTGGTCACCGCAGAGGGTCACGAAGTCCTGACCAAACGTCCCGAAGAGGATCTCTGAACCATGCAGCAAACCCACATAGCTGCCCCCGAGTTACTTGCCGATTTATTTAACAAGCAATTATTCATCCGGGAATTACAACAATCAAGGCAACCCCTCAGTGTGTTCAAACAGGCCTGGAGCACCGGTCATCAACTGCTCAATGAGGCATTTGTTGCTGGCATGCCGGTCAACACGCTGGTTAAACAACGTGCCTGGCTGATCGATCAATTGTTGATGGCCGCATGGGGGCACATCATTACAAATGATGAACTGGCCCTGGTTGCGGTCGGCGGTTACGGACGCGGTGAACTGCATCCGGCCTCGGACATTGATCTGATGATCCTGGTCAACACACGGCGCAGCAAACCATTAAACCAGTCCATAGAAAAATTCCTGATCTTTCTCTGGGACATCGGCCTGGAAGTCGGACATAGCGTGCGTACTATCAAGGACTGTATCTATGAGGCAAAAAATGACATTACCGTCGCCACCAATCTCATGGAGTCCCGATTACTGGCTGGAAACGCCTCCATATATAATGAGATGTGCAGGCAAACCGGCCCTAAAAAGATATGGCCCACCAAAAAATTCTTTGAGGCAAAACTTAAAGAACAAATTGAAAGACACAAAAAATACGATAACTCGGAACATAAACTGGAGCCCAATATAAAAGAAGGGCCTGGAGGTCTGCGCGATATCCAGATGATCGGCTGGGTGGCGAAACGGCACTTTGGGGCTGATACATTAAAAGACCTGATCACACATGATTTTCTGTCGGCTGAGGAATACCGGATCCTGAATGCCGGGCAGTCCCTGCTCTGGCGTATCCGTTATGCATTGCATTTTATTACCAATCATCGTGAAGACCGGCTGCTGTTTGATTACCAGCGCAATGTGGCTGAATTGCTCGGTTTCCGCTCGCAGGACAACAGTGGTGTCGAACAATTCATGAAAATGTACTACCGGACCGTACGCGAACTGAATATCCTGAATGAAATATTGTTACAACATTTCCAGGAGGCGATCATATATGCAAATCGCAGGGAAAAGATAAAACCACTGAATCGCCGCTTCCAGATCCGTAATAATTTTCTGGAAGCCTGCAATAATAATGTATTCAAACGTTACCCTTTTGCCTTGCTGGAACTCTTCCTTTTAATCCAGCAAAACCCGTCAATACAGGGGGTCCGGGCCAGTACAGTCAGGCTCATTCATAAACATTGCAGCCTGATTGACAAGGAATTCCGCCAGGACATACGCAATCGCAGCCTGTTTATGGAAATTATCCGGCAACCGCGGCATGTCGGACATGAACTCAGGCGCATGCATCGCTATGGAATTCTCAGCAAATACCTGCCCGCATACGGTGATATTGAAGGACTGATGCAGTTCGATTTATTTCATGTCTACACGGTGGATGAACATATCCTGTTTGTTGTGCAGAACATGCGTTTGTTTGCAATACCTGATAGTGGCAAACAAAATACAGTTTATAACAAGATACTTACCACACTTCCCAAGCAGGAATTATTGTACCTGGCTGGCCTGTTTCATGATATCGCCAAGGGCCGTGGCGGCGATCATTCCATCCTGGGCGCAAAAGATGCTGTCAAATTCTGCAAGCTGCATGGTCTGAGTGAATATGATGCTCGGCTGGTTGGCTGGTTGGTGGATAACCATTTGTTAATGTCCAAAACTGCGCAGCGTATGGACCTCAGTGATCCGGAAGTCATAAACAAGTTTGCGGGAATAATCCGTGACAGGAACCATCTGAATTATCTTTACCTGCTGACTGTTGCCGATATACGAGGCACCAATCCTGAACTCTGGAACAGCTGGAAAGAAGCACTGCTGGCTGATCTGTACCAGAAAACCCTGCTGGCCCTGAGGCGTGGTCTGGAAAAACCGATCAACAAGAAAGCATTGATCGATGAAACCAAACAGCAGGCCCTGGCACTGATCAAGAACAAGAATAGAACAACACTGGATATTAACTTACTCTGGAAAAGCCTGGGCAATGATTACTTTATCCGTTATTCAGCCGATGAAATCGCCTGGCATACTGAAGCCATCAGCAAAATCACCGATACAGAAAAACCCCTGATCATGATCCGGGAGAAATCATCCCGTGGCGGCACTGAAGTATTTATATACATGAAAAACTGCGATAATATATTTGCCGCGACTACACGCACCATGGACAGACTGGGTTTCACTATTATGGATGCGCGCATTATTACTTCTGATAATGACTATACACTCGACTCATATATTATTCTGGAAAGGTCCGGTGAAATTGTCAGTGGCAGACAAAGACGCGAAGAACTGACAAAAGGATTACAACAGGCGCTGATTTCACCTGATAATTTGCCCCGGAGAATTGCCCGTGTCAGATCACGTCAATTAAAACATTTTGCTATTCCAACACAAATCAATTTCACACCGGATAAAAAGAATAATCGCAATATCATGGAGGTCATTACCACAGACCGTCCCGGCATTCTTTCAAGGATCGGCATGGCGCTCGATTTCTGTGGTGCCAGATTGCATGGTGCAAAAATTGCGACCTATGGTGCCCGCGTCGAAGATATATTTTTTATCACTGACAGAAAAAACAAAATCATCACTGATCCGATAAAATATGAATGTCTCCGGAATTCCATTATTACCAGCCTGGAGTCCAACTAGGCAATAATGAGAGTGTTACCGCCGGATTCCGAAGCTGTTCTCATGGAAAGAGCAGCTGCCATTGCGGGCAAAACCCTGCAACAGATAGCCACGCTCCGGCAAACCGTATTACCTGAACAATTGACCAGGGCCAAAGGACATATTGGCGAACTGCTGGAAGATTATCTGGGTGCCAGTGCAGGCTCATTGCCCGAGCCTGATTTCCGCCATATTGGTGTTGAACTGAAGACCCTGCCCATAGGGAAAAATGGAAAACCGAAAGAATCCACCTTTGTATGTACTGTCTCACTCCTGCCCGGTGACAATTCACATTGGGAAGATTCACTGGTCAGACGAAAATTGTCCCGTGTTTTGTGGGTGCCGGTTGAGGCAGATACAACTATTCCTCTGGCCCAAAGACGAATTGGAAATGCTATTCTCTGGAGTCCCAATCTGTCACAGGAAAAAATTCTGCGCCAGGACTGGGATGAGCTGATGAATATGGTCATGATGGGACAACTGGATAAAATTACGGCCAGGTATGGCAAGTATCTGCAAATCAGACCCAAGGCACAAAACGCCAGATCATTACGATCAGGCATCAATGCCGATGGTGATATCGTCAAGACATTACCACGGGGTTTCTATTTAAGGACTGTTTTTACCCGGATGATTCTTGAAAAATCCAGGTTTTAAAATTCAAGCAATATATATCGTCATTCTGTACAGGAATGTACAGAATCCAGTGCCAGGGATGGTGTATTGAAATGGAGAACGTATTGAAGCAAAAACCTGACAGAAAATTATCCATTGCCCCCATGATGGACCGCACTGACCGGCACTTCCGGTATTTCCTGCGCCTCATCAGCAAACATACCCTGCTTTATACCGAAATGATTACATCCCGGGCGATTGTGCATGGCGATCGCGATCACCTGCTGGATTATTCAGAACGTGAACATCCTCTGGCCTTGCAGGTCGGTGGCAGTGATCCGGCTGAATTATCTGCATGCACACAAATTGCAGAAGACATGGGTTATGATGAAGTGAATCTGAATGTGGGTTGCCCGAGTGACCGGGTGCAATCAGGGAAATTCGGCGCATGTCTGCTGGCAGAACCGGAACTTGTGGCTGAATGTGCCGGCACCATGCAGAACAACGTCAGCATCCCGGTGACAGTAAAAATGCGTCTTGGCATTGATGACCGCGACAGCTATGAAGAATTAATTTCATTTGTTCAAACGGTAAGCGCTGCTGGTTGCAAAACATTTATCATGCACGCGCGCAAGGCCTGGTTGAATGGTCTGAGCCCGAAAGAAAACCGCGAGATACCGCCCCTGGAATACGGAAAGGTCTATCAACTCAAAAAAGATTTTACTGAACTCGAAATTATTATCAACGGCGGCTTCACCAGCATGGCAGAAATCAAGATTCAGTTGCCTCATGTCGATGGCGTAATGATTGGCCGTGCTGCCTATCAAAACCCTTACCTGTTAGCGGAAGCAGACAGGATGATTTTTAATGACAACTCCGGGCCGCCTGGCAGAGATGAAATACTGGATAAATTCAGGGGATATGTTAAACAACAATTATCACTGGGTGTCCCTCTCAATGCAATGACCCGGCATATCCTCGGCTTGTACCAGGGACAACCCGGTGCCCGCACCTTCCGCCGGCAGATCAGTGAAAACGCACATAAACCCGGAGCAGGTATTGAAGTCCTGCAGCGCACAACAGATCTGATGTCAACTGTCGTATAATTTTTACTTTGTCTGGAATTTTAAAAACATTGGGGGTCAGGTCTTGCATTGCCACATATCATTTGCTATTCACCGCGCGACTCACCGTACTATAGTGCACACCAAAATAATCCGCTATCGCTTTAAACGTGTACTCTCCCAGTGCATAAGCTTGACGCATCGCTTCTTTAGGTGGATAGTTTTTAGCATAATATTCAATCGGTTTTGCAGCTTGTCTCCGCTGTATTCTGGGGACTTCAGCAAGCGAGCGATCATCCTGTATATGCATATGCATCTTTTTTACAAACCGTTCATCCCCCAAGTACATTTGATTCCTTAAATTCTCCCACAGCGGGGGTTGGTCATTCCCATTCCTGATAAATTGTATGAATTTTTGTTGCGCTTGCTTTTTGGATTTTGCAAATTGGCCTAATACCCAGTCCCTGGATAACCAGCCGGGGGCTTCTATTTTATCGATCATGCCCCGGTAACTGCTCCAGGGATATTGGCCCGCTGTTTTGGTCATATGGGCTCGGACCGGATTTAACAATACATAACGAATGACTTCCAGCAAGTAATTGTCTTTATCTACCAGAATCGCCTTATAGCGCCCTTGAAACACATGGCCTACGCGCCGATGTTGCCGGTTAAACGCTTGCGTGTAAACACCATTCATATGACGCATGCCTTTTGATAGATTGCCATCCCCGGTTTCAATCACAACATGATAATGATTGGTCATCAGACAATACGCATGACAACTCCAGTTAAATTGTTCACAGACTCTTCCAAACAGATCCAGGAACATCCAACGATCCTGATCAGTAATGTATATGTCAGCCTGGGCGTTACCGCGGGAAGTAATATGATAAATTGCACCAGAGAATTCTATCCGTAACGGTCTGGCCATGTTCATCCTCCTTGATGTATTGAAGAAATATCAGAAAATTAAATCACGTTATTACTGTCCAGGCAATATCCCTAATGTGGCATTGCAAGACCTTGTATCTTGATTTATGTTGTATATTAAAGGAATAACAACAACAGAACCCGGTGATCTCGTCAAGACTTTTGAACGTAGATTCTGTGGGTCAGATTGGGACCTGGGTTCATTATTGTTTGATAAGCTGGACGGTAGCTTAGGCCTCTCCCCGTGAGATGAGCCTGCATTCACAAGGTTAGCAAAACAATAGACAGGATAAACATCATGAATCATTCAGAACAAGTTAAAGCTGTATTAGGTATTGATATCGCCAAGGCCACGTTTAAAGTAGCGTTGTTGCGAGAAAGCAAATTTAAACATAAGACATTTCCGAATCATCAAGAAGGTTTTAAGGCGTTAACGTTGTGGTTAACTCAACATCGAGCACAACAAGTACACGCCTGCATGGAGGCCACCAGTCATTACAGCGAACCCTTGGCGGAATATCTGTTTGACCAGGGAATGCATGTCAGTGTGGTCAACCCGGCCCGGATTAAAGGTTATGCCCAAAGTGAGTTGGTCCGGACCAAGACCGATAAGACGGATGCGGCGCTGATAGCCCGCTTCTGTGCAGTGATGCAACCGGCACTGTGGCAACCGGAACCGCAGGAAATCCGCGTGTTACGTGCCTATGTGAGACGCCTGGATGCTTTGATTGATATGCGCCAACAGGAGCGTAATCGATTGGAGGCTACTGATGCCGTCCTGGCTGATGCTATTCAATCGCACATCGTTTATCTCGAACAGGACATCCAACAGACACAACAGAAAATCAATGACCATATCGATAACCATCCCCACCTGAAAGACAAAAAGCAGTTGTTAGAAAGCATCCCCGGCATTGGACCAGCGACGATCAATGTCATCCTGTCTGAGTTTGCTCAGGTGCAACGGTTTAAAAACGCCAAACACCTGGCGGCATTTATCGGGGTCGCACCACGATTGTTCGAATCCGGCACCTCCGTGCGGGGACGCAGCAGAATGTCCAAGATAGGACGCTCTCAGCTACGCAAGGCATTCTTTATGCCGGCGATGGTGGCGTTGCGTTACAACCCCATCATTAAATCTTTCGGAGAACGCTTGCGTGCATCGGGGAAGACGAAGATGCAAGTGATTGGCGCGGCCATGCGGAAACTGATCCATATCGTCTATGGTGTACTAAAAAACGAAATGCCGTTTGATGAAAAGTTTTTCGTTAAAATCGCTTGACCTAGAAGACGGTATCTGACCCCGATCCCTACCGGATGTACTTACTGTTTCAGCAAGCCATCGATGATCCGTCGCATGTGATCATAATGACTGCCTTGCCAGTATACCCGCTGGCAAATCTCACAAGTTGAAAATTGATCAAACGCCTCTGCCACCCGCTGCGGCAATCGCTCAAGTACCTGGTCTTTCACAACTGCTTGAATCAAACCATTGCACTGCGTACAACGAGTGAAAGGCTGCACAGACTGGTGTAAATGAAAGCGCGACAATACTTCCCGTACCTGCATGTTCGGTTTATCGTTGCGGACAAAATAACCGTGCGTTACCTGTTTCCGTTTCAATAGTCCGTAATCGCGGGTAAGCAAGATGCGTTTATCACCGGCAGAGGCAATCTCGGCCAACTCGGCATCCTGCCAGGCATTGTTATACAAGGTATCAAACCCAAGCAGGCGCAGGTAACGGGCCAGCTTGCCAAGATGGGTATCCAGAACAAAACGGGTGCGACGCAGGGGCTCTGGCCGCAGTCGTGTCAGCCTGGAAATATCAAACGATTCAAATACCGGGTAAATACTGATCTGATCATCGGGTTGGACGATATACGAAAAATCCACCGATCGCCCGTTCACCAGGATCAGATCCACCTCCGTATGCGGCACCCCGACGGATTCAATCATGTCCTTGATCGAATTCTGCGGCCTAAAGGGAATTGTAAAATCCCGCTTCCTCCTGTTCGGAGAAAGAAAATCATTCAATTCCTCATAAAACCGAAAGCTGACCACGCCACCCCCTTCATTGACTCTGAAAATATTAAAGACTATACATTAATACTAATAGGTTATTATCCGTACCACCAACAAATAAGGAGACGCTATGGCTATTTGTCCAATAGCAAATTCGATAGGTTGTAATAAGTGTGGAATGGTGAATTTCTGCTTTCTAAAGACTGTGCTCGGCAATTATGGAAAGGAACAACCGGGACAAGATTCTGGAGAGGATGATATGACTAAACCGAAATACAGGCCGCCACAGTAGAAAAACCCAGGTTGTCAGCGCATTTAAAATTATAGTGGCCTGAGCTAACTTTAATCTTCTCACTCATACAAGATTCACGATTACATGACGGTGAAACCAGGCAATAACTATGATTCGTAGTCCCAAATTCTGGATTTCTATGGCGGTGTTCCAGGTGGTTTTCGGTCTGACGGTTTTTGGCCTTACACGCCAATACTATATTCATGACCCAGATAACAGCAGAACCGGCCCAACTGCGCTACGCCAGCCTTCGCTGGAAAGGCCGGACCGCATCACGGAAAGCAGGCTGTCACAGTTAGATATGTCAAGATTCAATCAGTCGATCATCAAAGACCCGGTTGAAATATCTCGTCAGGCTGATGAGTCTTTCAATAAAAAAGAATACGGCAGGGCGGCGGATTTGTATCAGCGACTTTTGAAATTAGACCCAAACGACGTAGATACCTATAACAATTTGGGCCTCACACTGCACTATCTCGGTAGATCAACTGAAGCCCTTGGCAAGCTAAATGAGGGTGTGGGCGTGGATCCGACGTCTCAAAGAATCTGGCTGACACTGGGGTTCGTGAATAGTCAACTCGGTAACACCGAGCAAGCACACACTGCGCTTACAACCGCCGTGAAGATAAACGCTGACAACGAGATCGGGCAATCCGCAGTAAAAATGCTCGAAAATCTCCCCTAGAATGTAGCCGGTGTCAGCAGTTCCATAATTTAAGGGATCGGAGACAAATAGAAATAATTCTCATATGACTCCGACCCCTTAAGTAATTAATACAACCCCACAAAAGCCGCATAATCCTCAAACCACTTAT
>Ga0209341_10000608_pt1 | contig 36782 bp, 33 predicted proteins | sample RifCSP13_2_FD_184020 | JGI IMG/M metagenome (GOLD analysis project Ga0209341, IMG submission 184020) | Soil microbial communities from Rifle, Colorado - Rifle CSP2_sed 13_2 (SPAdes) (version 2) | ecosystem: Environmental > Terrestrial > Deep subsurface > Rock core/Sediment | place: Rifle...
TCACGACTCCGGCGACGACTCCGATCACGACTCCGGCGACGACTGAGCGGAAGCCTTATCCGCGTCTTTGCCCACCGCTCGCGATCAGCTAACCCGTAGCCAGCTAGCTTCGAAGCATCGCGAACCCACCGACCGAAGGAGGAGCGATGGACAAGAAGACGAAGTTGACGGCGATCCTGGGAGGGATCCTGCTCGTCGCCGGCCTGGCCGGCGGAGCCCTGGCGGCTGCCGACACGAACGATCCGAAGGGCGAGCCCGCGGTCGGGGTCGTGGCGGCCGACAGGTCCGACGACCCGGTCGAGGAGATATCCGAGGTCGAGGACCAGGCCGATCTCGAGGACGACGCCCGGCTGAAGGACGAGGACGACGATCAGGACGAGGAGGCCGAGGACGACGACTCGGACGACGGTGACGATGACGACTCGGCCTTCGGCACCCAGGGTCAGACGGCCGACGACACCACGATCGGAGACGACACATCGGTCGGCACCGTCGACGACACCACTATCGGAGAGGACTCGGTCCAGGAAGACACGGCCGTTGACGACAACTCCGGCTACGGCAATGCCGACGATGACCAGGCCGAAGACGACAACTCCGGCCCGAGCGAGAACAGCGGCCCCGGCAACCCCAACGACCAGGGCGACAACGAGGACGACAACTCGGGCTCGGACGACGACCAGGGCGACCAGGGCGAGGACAACTAGGCGCCTAGGCAACGATCGCGGGCCACCCCTCGGCCCCCGAGCAGGCCCGGCGGAGACCGAAAGGTCTCCGCCGGGCCTTCCCCTTTGCGCCGTCGTATCCTCCGTGGGCCGGTCCGGGCGAGTGAGGTGAGATGGCGGGCAAGGACACGGGGCGCAAGTGGGTTCGGTTCCCGCTAAGGGCAGTGGCGCGTTTCATCGCCCGCAGTGGCAAGCGGATCGCGGTCACGCTCGCCGGCTTCGCCTTGATCCTGGTCGGGCTATTCCTATCTCTCCCAGGCATCCCCGGTCCCGGAGTCCTGGTGATGATCGGCGGCCTGGCGGTCCTGGCAACCGAGTACGTCTGGGCCGAGAGGATGCTGAACGTGATCAAGGCCAAGGCCGAGCAGGCCAAGCAGAAGGCGATCGAGAAGCGCGACCAGCGCCGCGAGCGGAAGGCCGCCAAGCGCGCGGCCAAGGGCTAGGTTCTTCCCATGAAGCTCGTCGACTGGGTCTGGTTCCCGTTCCGCGTCGTCATCCGGTTCATCGCCAAGAGCTGGAAGAGGATCGCTGTGACGGCGGCCGGGAGCCTGCTCGCGCTTGCCGGCGTCGCCTTCCTCGTGCTCCCCGGTCCGGGTCTCCTCCTCATCATCGCCGGGCTGGCGATCCTTGCAACCGAGTACGTGTGGGCTCAGCGAGCGCTCCAGTACGCGAAGGACAAGGCCCAGCAGGCCAAGGACAAGGTCCTCGGCAAGAAGCAGGAGCCCCCCGCCGAGGGCCAGGGATAAGCTGCCCAGGATGGGCAGGATCCTGATCGGCACGTCGAGCTGGACGGATCCGACGCTGGTCAAGGAGGGGAACTTCTACCCTCCCGAGGCGAAGTCGGCGGAGGCGCGCCTCAAGTACTACGCGACACAGTTCCCGCTCGTGGAGGTCGACTCCACGTATTACTTCCCCCCGTCGGAGCGAAACGCGGTCCTTTGGATCGAGCGGACTCCACCCGAGTTCACGTTCAACATCAAGGCCTACTCGCTCCTGACCAACCACCCGACGAAGCCCGACTCCCTCTACAAGGAGATCCGCGACGACCTTCCCTCGGAGCTCCTGGACAAGCGCAATCTCTACCGCGAGAACCTGCCCGACGACGCCGCCGAGGAGGTCTGGCGGCGGTTCCACGACGCCCTCATGCCGCTTCACTCAGCCGGGAAGCTCGGGGCCGTGCTGTTCCAGTTCCCACAGTGGTTCGTCATCTCCAAGAAGGCGAAGGCCTACATCGAGGAGACCGCCGACCGCCTGAAGGACTTCCGCGTCGCCGTCGAGTTCCGCCACAAGAGCTGGCTCGAGGAGAGGAACGCCGAGGAGACCCTCGCCTTCCTGGAAGAGCGAAACCTGCCGCTCGTGTGCGTCGACATGCCGCAGGGGTTCGACTCGAGCATCCCTCCGATCGCTGCCGCGACTGCGGACGACTTGTCGATGGTGAGATTCCACGGACGCGACCGTGAGGTGTGGGCGAAGAAGAACGTTCCGGCCTCGGAGCGGTTTCGCTATCTCTACGAGAAGGAGGAGCTCCAAGAGTGGGTCCCGCGGATCGAGGATCTGAAGGATTCCACGCGCGAGACCCACGTGCTCATGAACAACTGCTACCGGGATTACGCCGTCCGCGGCGCCCGCGATCTCCAGGCGATGCTGACGCTGGAATGAGTCAAGTCAGGTCGATTCCGCAGGACTCATCGCCAGAAAGGAGCCAGCCTCCCTGTCCGTCCGACCGGAATTGGGCGACGGCCGCTACTCGCCCCTCACGGACGACCCGGACGATAGGTGGCGTTGCCGACGGATAGCCTGCAAGCTCGACGACGTCATCGTCTAGGAGCTTCGGGTAGATCTCACGGACGAGCGCGACCGGGTCGGCCGTCCCCACGACCAGGAAGCCGTCGCCGGTGCCGGCGGCGACCACGTCGTCCTCGCCGCACTGGAGCTCGGTCGATGTCCACAGTCCCTCGGTATCGACGATCTGAAGGTCGCTTGCGACAACGAAACCGTCGTCAGAGCAGACGACGGTAAGAGGTCCAGGCGGGTACGAGCGAACGGTTTCGGTGACCCCGGGATCCGCCCGGAAGCTGTCGGGTTCCTGTCCCTCGACGTCGACCCGGATCGGGTGATCGAGGCCATTGTGGATGCGGAGATGCACCCCGTCGGGCTGGGGTCGCACGTTCGATTGATACGGAACTGACGCGGCAGGGTTGCAGTTCACTTCCGCGACGTCCGGGATCTCCGTCTGCTCGACCGGCTGGGGACTCGTGTCACTCGCGAGGTGCACCCGGATGAGGGTGAGGTCCATCGGGTCGACGGAGCGCCCACCCAGCGGGTCCTCTGCGAGCAGCTCCTCGGTGTCCGTGGGATCCGGGTCCCAGGCGGGACCGGAACCGACGACGTACACGTAGAGGTAGCCGTCGCTGACTTCGCCCGCGGCGCCCTCCAGGCAGTCTCCAGGAGGAACAATGAGGTCGATCTTCCCGGTCTCCGTCACTCGCTCGGAACCGAAGGACGCCTGGCACCCATCACCGAAGAACGAGCCGCCACCGATCGCCTGGGCTCCCTCCGGAACATCCACGTGCGCCTCAACGACCTGGCCCGGGGAAACCGCGAACGGAGGATCCAGGTCGACGCGGGTTCGATCGCCCCCGACCCAAGTCACGCTCCAGATCCCGCCCGGGCCCGTGAAGCCATGGAGGAACACCTCTGCCCGCTTGCCCAAACACGTCAGGCTGATCGGCTCACCCTCCGGAGGAGCGGGACAGGGCGCGGGCGGTGTGGTCACTTCCGCGACCGCGGCGTCGACGGGGCCTGGCACGATCTGGATCGACACCGTTGGATCGCTCCAGCCGAGCACTTCCGACGCGAAGCGTACCGCCGTAGATTCGCTCTCGAGGCGCCAGGGGTCCTCGCCGGAAACGACGCGTTGCTCTGCGGCCTCGATCTCGGAGAGGGTCCGCTCGGGCCACAGCGCGACGACCTGCGCGTTTTCCGCGTCCTCGCCCGCCGGTGGAACGATGGTCCCATTCCGGAACCCGGCCCACACACCAACTCCTCCCGCGACCGCGACGAGCACGGCGACAACGCCCGCGGATATCCGCTGATTCCGACGCTTCCGCCCACGGCGCTCGGAGAGGCGCTCGAACGCGTCTTCCCTCGCCGCGATGCGCTCGCCGACGCGATGCAGCACGCTCTTGAGGTCAATCATCGCCCAGGACCTCCCGCATCGCAGCCCGGCCCTGCGAGGCGAGCACGCGCACGGTCACCGCTTTCACGCCCAGGATCTCGCCGGCCTCGTCCGATCCGAACCCGAGCATCTCCACAAGGACGAGCGCTGCGCGCTGCCGCTCCGTGAGGCCGGCGAGCGCGCGCACGACGGCGTCCCGATCATCGGCCGCCTCGAAGGCGTCGGGCGTGGGCGCGGGACGGACGATCCGCCGCGCGACCCGGGCTGCACGGCGGAGCCGGCTCCGGAACGCGTTCATCCCGGTCCGGTACAGGTACCCGGTGGGGCTGTCCAGGCTCCGGACCCGGTCCCAGCGCTCCCAGACCGAGAGGAACGCCTCCTGCATCAGCTCCTCCGCCTCCTCGGCGCTCCCAGTGACGACGAACAGCGCCCGCAGCAGGCGAGCGTGCTCCGCCCGGAAGAAGGCCTCGAAGCTGTCGGCCTCTTCAGGCGGGAGACGCGGCCCTTGGGTCGCGGCGCTCACCGGCATCTCCATCCGCTCCATGAACGCTCCGAGCATGGGCGGCGTTTAGGGCCCGGGCAAGCCGATTTGTATCCGAAGCGCCCGGCGTGCTACCTAGGCCGAAGCCCGCAAGAAGGAGGACCCAGATGCAGAACCCTGACGCCTACGACGCGATCGTGGTGGGAGCCGGACACAACGGACTGGTCTGCGGCGCCTACCTCGCAAAGGCCGGCCTCCGAACGCTGATCCTCGAACGCCGCCCGATCGTCGGGGGCGCGTGCGTGACCGAAGAGGTTTGGCCCGGCTACAAGGTCTCCACGACCTCCTACGTGCTCTCCCTGTTCGCCGGTCGCATCATCCGGGAGCTCCGCATGAAGGATCACGGCTTCGAGCTGATCCCGACCGACAACCTGTTCGTTCCCTTCGAGGACGGGCGCGCGATGATCCTCTGGGACGACATCTCCAAGACCTGCAACGAGATAGCGCAGTTCTCCAAGAAGGACGCCGACGCCTACGTCGAATACGAGGCCTTCCTCGGCCGCGCGGCGCGGTTCGTCCGCGACATCATGTGGGTGACTCCGCCCGCCGGCCTGCGGCCGGGGGCGATGCGCGAGATCGGTCCGGTCCTGTGGCGCCTGCGGAAGATGGGGCGCGAGGCGATGCGGATAGTCGACCTCATGACGCAGTCCACCGCCGACTTCCTCGATCGGTGGTTCGAGTCCGACCAGCTCAAGGCGACGCTCGCGTACTACGGAAGCATCGGCACCTTCTCCGGTCCGAGCACGCCTGGATCCGCCTACGTGCTGCTGCACCACCTGATGGGCGAGCACGAGGGAGCCGGCGGCTGGGGCTTCGTTCGCGGGGGCATGGGGGGCGTCACTCAGTCCCTCGCGGGCGCCGCCCGGAGCTACGGCGCGACGATCGAGACCGAGGCGCCGGTCGAGCGCGTGCTCGTCGTCGAGGGTCGGGCGCGCGGGGTCGTGCTCGAGGACGGCCGCTCCTTCCGGGCCAAGGTCGTGATCTCCGGCGCCGACCCGAAGACCACCTACCTCAAGCTGATTGGCCGGGATCTCCTTGACCCCGAGATCGTCGAGGACGTGGAGTCGTTTCGCACCTACTCGACGGCGTTCAAAGTGAACCTCGCTCTGGACGGCCTGCCGACCTACACGGCCTTCGATCGCGAGAAGGTCGGGCTGCAGTTCCCCACCTATGCCCACATCGGACCCACGGTCGAGTACCTCGAGCGCGCCTACGACGACGCGAAGTACGGGCGTTTCTCCACGCGGCCGTTCATCTCGCCGGTCCTGCCGACGCTCGCCGACCCCGACCTCGCGCCGGAGGGCAAGCACATCCTCACGCTGTTCGGCGGCCACGCTCCCTACGATCTGGCGGGCACGACCTGGGACGACGAGCGGGAGCGTTTCGGCGACACCGTCCTCGAGACGCTCTCGGGGTTCGCGCCCGACCTGAAGGAGCACGTGATCGAGCGGCAAGTCCTTTCCCCACTCGACCTCGAGCGGATCTACGGGCTGCCGCAGGGCCACATCTTCCACGGGGAGCTGGCGCTCGATCAGCTGTTCTTCATGCGACCCGTCCCCGGCTACGCCGACTACCGGACGCCAGTCCGCGGGATGTTTCTCTGCGGCTCGGGGGCGCACCCAGGCGGCGGCGTCTCGGGAGTGCCGGGCTATAACGCCGCGCGACGGGTGCTCGCCGATCTCAGGCGAAGACGAGGTTAGTAGAGCTCGTAGCCGGCGACGCCCCAGAACGGGATCGCGTGCGGGCTCGCCGGCCAATCGGGCAGGAATCGCACGTCCAGCCGTCCGACCCTCTCGTCCCGGAGCCAGAGGTCGACCGCGTACCGGTCGCCGTCTCGCTCGGCTACCTGCCAGGAAAGGGCCGACTCGTGGCTGGTTCCCTCTTCCACGATGCCGCCCTTCTCCTGGTACCAGTCGAGCCACTCGTCCCGGAACGCCGGCCAGGGGTGCGCGGCTTCCGCCTCTGGCAGAAGGGCATCCTGCCATAGCTCACACAGGCGGCTCTGTCCGATCGCGCCCATGACCTCACCCATGCCCTCGTCCAGGTCGTCGCCCTGTATCTGAACGTCGCTCGGCGGACATTCTTCGGGAACGAACGACTTCTGCGTGCCGGCACAACTGTTTGGCGGCCAGACGTACTCGCGGGTGACGCGGAGCACGTTGTCCTTACCTTCTTCCGTCACCTGCTCGCCGGTAAGGTTCTCGAAGTGCTCGCCGAGCAACTCGTAGATCTCAGGTGGCTGGTTGTGCGGGTCGTATTCGGCCGGCTCCCCGTCCAAGGGCGCAGGCGCTGGCCCAACCGCGTAGTCGGGCGACTCGGGCGCGACGACGAGCGTCACCCGGAAACCGGCGCTGTCGCCGACCGCGCCTACGAGGTTGTAGCAGGAGGAGTTGTCGACGCCGACCACGACCCTGCCGTCTCGGACCGGCTGGCAGCAGCCGTAGCCCTCGGAGGAGTTCGCTCCCGACGGGTCCAGCCCGAACACGACGTCCTCGCGCGCGACGAGGGTGCCCTCCGGGAGGTTCGTCTCGACGACCAGCTTGACGCCGCCGTTCGGGTTGTCTTCGGCGACGGTGATCTCATCGGGCGGCAGGAGGTAGTAGCCGGAGGGAAGATCGCGCGGTACCGGTTCCGGCCCACGTGAGAACGCGCGCCAGAGCGTGAACCCCCCACCGGCCGTGAGGGCAAGCGCGACGACGACCGCGATCGCCCGAGTGGACGCTCGCGGGCCGACCGGGGCCCCGGGTCGCTCGTCCACACCCCCACACTAGTACTCGAGAAGCGCCGTTACACGACCGAGCCGGTAGGCTCGGAGCCGTGTTCCGCGGATTCGGGAAGGGCTGGAGGGTCGCGTCCATCGGGGGAGTTCCGATCTTCCTCGACCCATCGTGGCTTTGGTTCGCGCTCCCGCTCACGTACAGCTTCTACTCGCGCTTCAGCCATGCGCCCGGGCTGTCCGGCCCCGGTGTCGCCGGGTACGCGGTCCTAGGCGCGGCTCTCTTCCTCGGCTCGGTCCTCGTCCACGAGCTCGCACACGCGGGCGTGGCCAGGGCTATGGGCATCCCGGTCGCGGGCATCACGCTCCTCTTCTGGGGCGGCGCGACCGACGTGCGCGCGGAGCGCCGGGGACCGGGCGCGGAGTTCCTGGTCGCCGCCGCCGGCCCCGCCAGCAGCCTGCTGCTCGGCTTGCTGCTCCGGGCCTCGGGACGCGAGGTCGGATTCTCGAACGTTGCCCTGGCCGAGCTCCTACTCGACGTCGGGTGGGTGAACCTCGTCCTCGCGGTGCTGAACGCGCTGCCGGGGCTCCCGCTCGACGGCGGCCGTGCGCTCCGCGCCGGAGTCTGGAAGGCGACCGGCAGCCGCCGGCGGGCAACCGAGGTCGCCGGATGGATCGGCATCGCCGTAGGGGTCGCGCTCGGTGCCCTGGGAGCCTACGTCACCGCCACCGATCGCAACCTCGGTCGGGGCCTCTGGCTCATCTTCATCGCGATGTTCCTCGTGCAGGGCGCCCGCGCGATGCGTGAGCACGAGACGCTGCGTGAGTCGCTCGCAGAAGGGCGGGCGCGGGACGCGATGGGTCCGCCGCCGGCGGCCGTCGAAGCCGGGGCCTCGCTGTCGGAGGCGCTCGACGGCCACCTCCGCGGGCACGAACGCACAGCCTTCCCCGTCGCCGAGGGCGGTCGCGTAGTAGGCGTCCTCACCTACGAGGCCGCTCGGCGCGTGGGCATGCGCGATCCCCTCCGGCCTGTCCGCGACGCGATGCTGCCGCTCAACGACACCGTCACGATCGGATCGGAGGAGCCACTCGACGCCGCGATGGACCGACTCGCGGGCGGCACCTCGCTACTGGTGATGCAGAACGGGGTCGTGGCCGGCCGGCTCTCGGCGGGAACCGTGTCTCGCTGGGCCACGGCACGGGAAAGGCGCGTCGGCGTACCTCCCGACCAGGGTGTCGGCGGTCGGGGGTAGCATCCGGCCGATGATCCTGCGGCCCGATGCCGACCAGGAACACGCGCTCGCGCATGCCCGCGGGACGCTGCTACTCACCGGACCCGCCGGCACCGGCAAGACCACCGTGCTTCGGGAGCGGTTCGCTCGGCTGCTAGAGGGCGGGGCGGACCCCGAGAGGGTCTTCCTTGTGGTCGGCTCGCGCCGCGCGCGGGAGGAGGCCCGCGCCGCCCTGCTCCTTCGCCTGTCGACTTCGCTTCCGAGCCTGCGCGTCGGGACCATCCACGCGCTCGCGCTCCAGGTCGTGACGGCCCGGTTCGCCGACCTCGGCTACAGGGAGCCGCCGCGACTGCTTTCGGCGGCCGAGCAGTTCGCGAAGGTCCAAGAGCTCCTGGAGGGCGAGAACCCGAAGGAGTGGCCGGCGTACGGCTCGATGCTCAGGCTCCGCGGATTCACCGACGAGGTTCGGCAGTTACTGCTCCGCGCGCAGGAGGCGCTCGTCGCGCCGGAGGAGATCGCGGCGAAGGCCGACGCGGCCGGCCTGACAGGCTGGGGGGAGCTGGCGCGCTTCTACCGAACGTACCTCGACGTACTGGGTGGCCTCGACACCGTCGACTACTCGGGGCTGGTCTCGCAGGCCGTGCGCGCGGCGGAACACGGCCCTCCGCCGTTCGACCACGTGCACGTCGACGACTACCAGGACGCGACCTACGGCGTCGAGGCGCTCCTCGCCGCGCTCGCGCCCGAGACCCTCGTCGTGGCTGGGAACACGGGTGCGCACGTCTTCTCGTTCCAGGGGACCACGGTCGAGCCGCTGGAGCGCTTCGTTGAACGTTTCCCGGGCGCCGCTCACACCGAGCTGTCAAACAACCACCGGGCGGCCCAACTCGTGACTCTCGGAGCGTGGTCCGCCCGGCACACATCGGAGGAGCACGCGGCGGTCGCGCGCGAGATCCGCAGGCTTCACGTGGAGGATGGCGTCCCGTGGAGCGAGCTCGCGGTGGTCGTCCGTCGCCACGGTGTGCAGGTCGCCGGGCTCCTCCGCGCGCTCGACGACGCCGGCGTCCCTCGGACGGTGCCGGAGGCCGGCCTGCCGGTCTCGATCGAGCCGGCCGTCGCGCCCTACGTTGAGGCGCTGCGGTGGTCGGCAATTCCCGATGAACGCGACGCTCTGATAGAGCCTCTTCTAACCTCCGACCTCGCGAGACTCTCGCCCGCGTCGGCGCGGGCGCTCGTGCGCGAGGCGCGGGCGGACGGGCTATCTGGGGGTCAGGCGCTCGCGAGGTGGGACGCGGTCGACCCCGCGGAGGCGGCGGCGCTGCTCGCGCTCCGAGAGACCCTCGAGAGGGCCGAGCCAGTGGCAGGGCGCTCCGTCCTCGCTGCCTTCCGCATCCTCTGGCGCGAGCTCGCCGTGTCGTCGCGCCTCGTCCGCGAGGCCGAAGCAGATCCCGGTACTCACAGGGGTCTCGACGCCGTTGTGGCGTTCGCTCGGGCTGTCGAGCGGGCCGGCGACGTACCCACCGCGGAGTTCCTGGAGGGACTGCGAGCGCTCGAAGACGACGCGCCCTGGCATCGTGAGCGGGACGCGGTGCGCGTCCTCACCGCCCACGCCACGGTCGGGCGAGAGTTCGACACGGTCGTGGTCGTCGGCGCCGTGGAGGGAGACTTCCCATCGATCTTCCGCCCCGAGCCGATGTTCGACCTTCAGGCGCTCGAGCGACGCATCTCGCAGTCCGAGCGAAACCGGCTGCGTCTCGAGGACGAGCGGCGCTTGTTCACCACCGTCGCTTCGCGGGCCCGCCGGCGCGTCCTCCTCACCTCGAGCGACGTCCGCGGCGAGGGAACCCCCGAGGCCGCACGCTCCAGGTTCGCCGACGAGCTTGGCCTGAGCTGGGAACCAGCGCCCGTCGGCCCATTCGACGAGCCGATCTCCACCAGGGAGGCGGCGGCGACCTGGCGGCGCCAGCTCGCCGATCACGCCGCCCAGGCCGCACGCCGACTCGCCGCGCTCGAGGGGCTCCTAGCGCTCGGAGCAGACCCCGGCCGCTGGTGGTTCCAGCGGGAGTGGACAGACACCGGGCACCCGCTACACGAGACGATCCGCGTCTCCGCCTCGCGGCTGCAGACCTTCGAGAACTGCCACCTCCAGTTCGTCCTGGCCGACGAGCTCGGGCTCGAGGGCCCGGCCGGGTACTACGCCTGGGTCGGACACCTCGTCCATCGGCTCATAGAGGACTGCGAGGCCGGGACGATCGAACGTTCCCTCGAGGCGCTCACGCAGACGGCCCACGAGCGCTGGCGCCCGAAAGAGTTCCCCTCGCGCGCGGTGTCCGACACGTTCGAGCGCGTCGTCACCCGGGTCATGCTCCCGACGTGGTTCGCCGAGTACGGCGCGCAGCCGGCCCTTGCGACCGAGCAGCGCTTCGAATTCGAGTACGGGGGGGCGACCGTCGTCGGCTACATCGACCGGATCGGGGGCGCCGGCAACGGTTCCCAGATAACCGACTTTAAGACGGGGAAGAAGCAGTGGGGAAAGGCCCAGGAGAACCTCCAGCTGGGCGTCTACTACCTCGCGGTGAACCACGCCGAGACCCTCGCGCCCTACCGGCCGGTGCGCGCGGTCGAGCTCGTGTTCCTGAAGGACCAGGACAAGAGAAGCGGCGAGACGGGCCGGATGTCGCTCGGGTTCACCTCCGGCAACGAGCCGAGGTACCGGGAGGAGATCGAGGAACGTATCGGGAAAGACATAGCCGAGGTTCGCTCGCTCTACGAGACCGAGACGATCCGTCCGAGCTCGCAGGCGAACTGTCGGTTCTGCAGCTTCAAACCGCTCTGCCCGCTCCACCCCGAGGGGCGGGAGATCTTCCACGAGGCAAACAGATGAGCGCGAGCAGGACATTCCCGTCGGAGATCGTCGAGGCGCTCGGCGGTCGCGAGCCGACGGACGAGCAGTGGGCCGCGATCTCCATGCCTTTGGAGCCGTACGTCGTCGTGGCGGGCGCCGGATCGGGCAAGACCTCGGTCATGGCCGCGCGGATCGCCTACCTCGCGCTCGCCGCGCTTGGGCGTCTCGAGGGCGAGGGGGTCCTGCCCGGCAACGTCCTCTGCCTCACGTTCACGAACAAGGCCACAGAGAACCTCGCGACGCGGGTACGGCAGGCGCTCGCAGAGCTCGAGCTGGACGAGGGCGAGGAGCCCGTCGTCATGAACTACCACTCCTTCGCCGCTCAGGTCCTCGACCGCTACGGCCTGCTCGCCGGGATCGAGCCCGGCCTGAGGGTCCTCACCACCGCGCAGCGCGAGGAGCTGGCAGCGCGCGTGCTCGACGTCGTGGACTTCGAGCACATCGATGTCACGTGGCAGCCGACCGTGATCGATGCGATCCTCACGCTCGCCGACCAGGCCGCGAACCACCGGGTCGAGCCCGAGCGGATCGTCGAGTTCAACCGGAAGCGCCTGGCCGTGCTGGCGAAAGCCAGAAGCGGAAAGCCTCTGCCGGCGGCCCTCGAACGGATCGATCTGGCGAACGCCGTGCGCGCGTTTCACGATCTGAAGCGTGAGCTGGGCGTGATCGACTTCGGCGACCAGATAACGCTCGCGGTCGACATCGTCGAGCGATTCCCCCAGGTCGGCGAGGCCTACGGGGGGCGCTTCCGGACAGTGCTCCTGGACGAGTACCAGGACACGAACGTCGCGCAAGCCGAGCTCCTCGGCGCCGTTTTCGGCGACGGCTTCCCCGTAACGGCCGTCGGGGACCCCGACCAGAACATCTACGCCTGGCGCGGCGCCAGCCTGTTCAACCTCCTTCAGTTCCACGAGCGGTTCCGGAAGGCCGACGGCAGCGGGCCCGCGAAGCTCCCCCTCTACACGAACTTCCGATCGGGCGCGCGCATACTGGAGGCCGCCGACCGGCTCCTCGAGCCGCTCCCCGCGCAGCAACGCCCCGACCCCGACAAGCGTCTAGTCCCCTGGTCGGCGAACGGTGAAGGCGAGGTCGAGCTCGCGCGGTTCACCGACGAGGTCGCCGAGGCCGCGTGGATCGCCGATCGGATCGTGTCGCTTCACGACGCGGGCCAGCCCTGGTCGGCAACCGCCGTCCTCTGCCGTAAGAGCCGGCTGTTCACCCCGCTTCAGGAGGCCTTCCGCGAGCGAGGGATCCCCGCGGAGATAGTCGGCCTTGCAGGGCTTCTCAAGCTCCCCGAGGTCGGCGAGATCCTCGCCTACGCCCGAGCGGTCGCCGACCCGTGGGCCAGCGTGGCGCTCGCGCGGATCCTCCTCGGGCCGCGATACCGGGTCGGATTCAAGGATCTGGCGCGCGTCGCTGCCTGGGTGAGCACCCGCAACTACGAGTTCCGCCGGACGGAGTACGAGGACGAGGTGGAGGCCTTCCTCTTCGCCGAGGCGCTCGAGCATCTCGACGAGGTCGAGCACCTGTCCGACGAGGGCCGCGCGCGCCTCGAGGAGTTCCGCTCGGAGCTCGCCGAGCTCCGAGCGCTGGCCGGCCATCCCGTGAGCGACTTCCTCGCCGAGATCCTCCGAAGGATCGGGCTTCTCGCCGAGCTCGACGCGAACCTCGAGCGCGATACCGCGCTCGCGACGAAGCGGAACCTCGCCGCGTTCCTCGACGAGGTGAACGCGTTCACCCCTCTCGAAGGCGACCTCACTCTCCGGGCGTTCCTCGACTACGTCGACGTGGTCGAGCAGACGGAGCGGCAGGATTGGGCTCCGGTCCAGCCATCCGAGGAAGACTCGGTGAAGGTGATGACGATCCACCAGGCAAAGGGACTCGAGTTCGACTCCGTCTTCGTGCCGGGGCTCGCCGACGGGCTCCTGCCGGACACGACGATCCAGCAGAACCCGGCGGAGCGCGGGAAGTCGCTCGATTTCGAGCTACGCGGCGACGCCGCGATCCTGCCGAAGTTCGACGGAACGCTCTCGACGTTCAAGCAGGACCTGAAGCGCCAGGAGGAGTTCGAGGAGAGGCGGACGTGCTACGTCGCGCTCACGCGTGCGCGCGAGCGGCTCTTCGTGACGGGCGCGTACTGGTACGGCGAGGGGTTCAAGCCGAAGCCTCGGAGCAGGTTCCTGGACGAGCTGATGGGTTGGGGGGACGAAACCGGGCGGGGGGTCCTGCAGCCGGAGCCCGCGGAGGCCGGACAGGAGAACCCGCTCCTGGGCTACCGCGAGCGGCTCGTGCGCGACTGGCCCGGGGCGGCGCTCCTCGACGAGACCGACGATCTGTTCCCCCAGGGTTGGCGGCGAGCGGCGCTCGAGGCAGCGGCCACGGGAGGGGTCCCCGGCAGCTGGGTGGAGGCACTCGACGAGAGCGAGCGCACCGCCTACCTTGAACTCGCGAAGGAGCGGCGGTCGCTCGCCGTCCATCTCGTGGAGCGCGAAGGCGTGACCCGGTCCGTGCCAGAAGTGCCGCAGACGCTGTCGGTCAGCGGGGTGATCGACTACGCGCGTTGCCCGAAGCTCTTCTACTGGAGCGCCGTCCGGCCCCTCCCACGCTTCTCGGGTCCGGCTGCGCGGATCGGCACCGAGGTTCACCGCTGGATCGAGCGGCAGTCCTCAGGCCAGGCCACTCTGATCGAGCTCGACGAAACCCCCGACCTGACCGCCGAAGAGCTCGTCGGCGAGCCCGGCAAGATCGAGCGGCTTCGGCAGGCGTTCCTCGACAGCCGGTTCGGCGGGCTCACCCCGCTCTTCGCCGAGCGGCAGTTCCTCCTAACGGTCGAGGGGTTCTTCGTCGGCGGGCGGATCGACGCGATCTACGAGCGGGCCCGTGGAGGCTGGGAGGTAGTCGACTACAAGACGGGCAGGCGGCCGGAGGACGACCCGCTCGCCGGCCTCCAGCTGGATCTGTACGCGCTCGCGTGCGCCGAGGTGTGGGGAAAGATGCCGGAGGAGCTCACGCTTACCTACCTGTACCTAGCGAGCGGCGAAGAGGCGACGCGACCCGCGGGCGATCTCGAGGAGACAAGGGCGCGAGTCGTCGATGCATTGCGGGCGATCGCGGCCGAGCACTTCGACCCCACGCCGGGCCCTCAATGCCGCTGGTGCGACTTCCTCCCCTTCTGTGACGCGGGAAAGGAGCACATGTCCACGCGGTGAGACCGACAGTCTCTGTCGACGGGTCAGGCCAGCGGAAGTCGATAGCGCTACAAGGGCTAGCCGCTGATGCGGCGCTCCGCGCGACGGAGGCGGCGGGCGACCTCCTTCAGCATTTGCATCGCGATCTCGGGCTCACTCTCTAGCAACTTGACGAACGGCCGGCGCTTGATCATCAGTGTGGTCAGCGGCGTCTCGGAGACCACCGACGCGATCCTCGCGCCGCCGTCCAGGAGAGAGATCTCCCCGAAGAAATCGCCAGGCAGGAGCCGCGCGATCAGTCTGCCGCTCTTGCCGACGACCCTCGCCTGACCGGCGAGCAGAACGAAGAAGCTGTCGCCGGGCTGCCCCTCACGCACCACGGCATGGCCCTCCATGTAGATCGCTTCCTCAGCGAGGTCGAAGACGCGCCTGAGTTGTCGCTTCGAAAGCCCCCCGAAGAGCGGGACCCCGGCCAATATCTCAGTCGGCTTCGCCACGCTCGTGCACCCCTTCCTTCGACCGCGGGCAGTCTATCGGGAGTGTCACCCTAAGGTGCGTCAAGCCTCCACGAGGACCCGAGTACGATCCGTAGTGGGCGCCTCGTCGGCAGGTGGAGAAGACGGCGACGCCTTGCTCCTGACTCTGTCGCCGGGGCGTCCCCTCATGCGCTGAGCCTCTCTCGGCTGTCGTCGGGCGGCGCGGAGCGCGGCAGGGATCGTGTAGCGCTCGGTGATGATGCGCCTTGCCTCGGCGGGATCGACGACAGTGCCGTCGATGTCTCTGATGATGTAGGGGCGCTCCTCGCGAAGAGCCGCCACTAGCCGCGTGGTGACAGCGGTCGCGACCGCGCACACGGCCTTGGTGTGCTGGTTGCCCCGCTCGACCACCTGGCGGTGGTAGATGGCTGCAAGCTGCGGGTCGAGCCTTCGTGCCGTCTCAGCTGCCATGAACAACGCGTGGCGCAGGGTGTGGTCGCCGGCCTTTGTGAGCCGAGGCCTCGACTCGTGATCCCCGGACTGGTTCGTCCCGGGGATCACGCCGACGTAGGAGCGGACCTTCGAGGCTCCGGGGAAGCGGCGAACGTCACCGAGTCGTCCGGCCACCCTTGTTGCCGTTCTCTCTCCGAAGTCCGGAAACGACAGGTGGAGCCCGTCTGCGTCTATCTCATCGAGGAGCCCGGCCGCTCTTGCGTCGAGCTCCCGGAGCTCCGACTCGATCGAGCGGATGAGGCGGACCTCGGCGGGTCCTCGGCCACCTCGGTGAAGTCACATCCCTCGAGGTCCCCCCACAGCTCCACGGCAGCTCGGGCGGCAAAGAGGATCTGCTCTGCCTTGCGCTCTCGCCAGGCGCCTGTCGTGGCCTTGATCAGCACCTGGGCGAGGCGTGCCCGGCCCAGGCGGAGCATGTGGCGGGGATCGCCGTAGCGAGAGAGCACCGCGAGTGCTCCCTTGCCGAGCTCCTCGCCCGGCGCCTCTGGCATCTCAGGCATGGCCAGCTGCAGCATCGAGCGGACCCGCTGACGGTGCCTCGAGCACTCGCCGGCAAGGTGTCTCCGCCGCGCGACCACCGTTCGAAGCGTGCCCCGGGCACCGGAAGGCACTTCGGCCTCGCGCAGACCCGCGGGGTGAAGAAGCGGCAGGCGGGCGAGGAGCTTGGCGTCGATCCGGTCATTCTTCACGTGTTTGGCGTAGTAGCGCCGAAGGTCCGCTCTGCTCGGGCGGGACCAGGTGCACGAGCGCACCGCGAGACCGGAAGAAGGACGCGGGCGCTACCCAGGAGACACCGGTCGGCTCCATCACCACGACCAGGACCTCGCCACGCTCCATCCCTTCGGTTGCGGCTTCGTGCAGAGCCTCGAGGTCGGATCGTGTGAGGTGGAACCAACGCTCGCACAGCACCTTGCCGCCCCCGTCGGTGAGGCAGGCTCTGCTTTCCGCCGTGATCGCGAGGTCTAAGCCGAGCAGTCGTTGCATCGCGCCCCCCTTCCCCTTTCGGATCGGCCGCAAGCGGGCAGGACCCAGATCGCGTCCCCAGACATCTGAGGTAACAGGGGCACGCCGCGTGGACGTCCCCGGATCCCTGAACCGGGTCTCCCTGCTCGGGTGGCGTTCGACGCTCACGGGTTCGAAGCGGGCACCATGCCCCTTCAGTCACTGACCCTCAGCCGCTCGACACCCGATCCGGGAGGCAATCTAGGGCAGGGCCGACCTTAGATGTCACTGGGGGGAGGTATGGTCGTCGCGGACCATGGAAGAGGCGAGCATCCGGCGCCTCCCCCTCCATGCCGGCGGCACCCTGGACACGGTGGACCTGGCGTCGCTCGAGCGCTCCCACTGGCGTGGGCGGCCGATAGTCCGCCAGGGGGAACCCTGCGGGCGGCTGTTCCTCATACGTTCGGGCGTCGTTCGCGAGAGCTCCGTCTCGCCCAGCGGCAGGGAGGTCGTGCTCGGGCTCTGGGGTCCGGGCCAGGTCTTCGGTCGCCTGCCGCCGCTCGTGACGCTCCCCTCGCCGACTTACGCTCGCGCACTGACGGAGTGTCGGGTGATCGGGCTCGGCCCACCCGAGCTCCGGACGCTGCTGACGGACCGGCCTGCCTCCGCGGCCGCCTTGATGGCCGCGATCAGTGACCGGGCGCGCCGGCTGGCTGAGAACCTCGACAGGACGCTCGGCAAAGACGTCCCGGGCCGGGTGCTCGATGCCCTCCGATCGCTCGCTCGCGATCACGGGCGGCCGTGCCCGGAGGGCGCCGTGATCGACCTCGCCCTCACCCAGGAGGACCTCGCCGGGATCGTCGGGGCCTCACGCGAGGCTGTGAACCGCTCGGTAGCGTCGCTGATCGCCGGCCGGCGAGTGCGGATCGACCGGCGCCGCTACGTCGTTCTCGACCAGGATGGGACGTGGGAGGACCAATCGGACCAGGCCGGCTAGGACCCCTCGGGTTGCTCCTGGAGCACGGCAAGGCTGCAGCGGTCGCAGAGCGTCTGCTTGCCGCGAACCGGCCGGCCGCACCGTCGGCACGTCGTGGCTTCGGACCGGACGTAGGTCGCCTTCGTGCCGGTGCCGTTGTGGTCGGCCCGGCCCTCGGTCTCCAGCTTCAGCAGGTGCGCGAGCACCGACCGCGCCGCCAGCGGGCGGACCTCGGGCGGGTAGTCCGCGTATATCTCCGCCACGAGCGCATCGATCGTACGCGGGCCTTCCGAGAGCGCAGCGAGCACCTGCTCCTCGCGTTCGGCTCGGTGTCGGACGTACTCCTCGAGCTTGCCATTCGCGTCGAAAACGGTCGGCCCGTGTCCCGGGTAGATCGTCCGCGGCCGGAGTTCCCGCATCCGCTGGAGCGAACGAAGGTACGCGGCCAGGTCGCCCTCGGGTGGATCGATCACACTCGTCCCCCGCCCGAGTATCGCATCGCCCGTGAAGAGCGCGCCCTCAACGGCGAGGAAGATCACCACGTGGTCCGGACTGTGACCCGGCGCGTGGTGCGTCGTGACCGCGGTCCGCCCCGCCGATATCTCCTGTCCGTCGCGGACAACGTTCGCTCCGGCTGAGCGATGGAACGCGTAGATCGGCGCGCCCGTCGTCTCGGAAAGCCGCGGCGCCCCCTTCGCGTGGTCCTCGTGATCGTGTGTGACCACGATCGCTCCGACGCGGCCGGCGCTTCGCCGCACCTCCTCGATGTGCCCCATGTCGTCCGGACCGGGATCGATCACGATCGAGGGGTCTTCGCCGACCACCCACGTGTTCGTGCCCTCCAGCGTGTACACGCCGGGATTGGGCGCAAGCACGCGGAGGATGCGGGTCACTCGTCGTCCTGATAGAAGGTCGATCGCGGCATCCGCTCCTCGTCCTCTTCCACGGGCTCCTCCTGCTGGATCCGCGTGGCGAGGACCCCGTCGACGCTCACGCACCGGGCGAGCGCCTCCATAATCTTCATGGTCGGCCAGTACAAGCGGCACCGTTGAGCCGCCCACTCCTCCATGAGCACGGCGGGCGACGACCACCACGCGCGGGCCGTCTCGCCGCCGTCGGGACGCGGCTCGACGTCCTCCGGCGCTTCTAGTGCGAAGAAGCGTGCGTCGAACCGCACCGGAACGTCCTCGGGCGCCACCCAGTGCGAGATCTGGCGGAGCTGCTCCACTCTGGGGGGTTCCGCATCGACCGATTCGAGCCCTCCTGCGAGGAGGCCGCCGGCCGTAAGCGCAAGCCCGGCCTCCTCCAGCAGCTCGCGGACCGCGCATGCCCGTGGAGCTTCTTCGGCTGTCCCGAACCAGCGCCTGGCGTGCTCGTGATCCTCGGGGTCCACCGCGCCCCCGGGGAAGACCACGTATCCCGGGAGGAACCTGCTCGTGGGGCTCCGCTCGAGGACCAGCACCTCCACTCCCATCGCACCCTCCCGGGCCGCGATCACCGTGGCCGCTACCCGCGGCTCCTCCACTCCCACGGCGCGCATTCTCCCAGGGCGCGCGGCGTGCCGGATACTGCGAGCGGTGAGTGCGGCAGACGAGATCCGGCGTGTCGTCGAGGACCACGGTCCGATCACGTTCGCGGAGTTCATGGAACTCGCCCTGTACGGGCCGGGCGGGTACTACGAGCTGCATCCCGTCGGCCCTCACGGAGACTTCGTGACGAGCCCTCACGTGCACCCAGTGTTCGCTCGGCTCCTCGCCCGCGCCGTACGAGAACTCTGGGCAGCGCTCGACCGCCCACAGCCGCTCACCATAGCGGAGGTCGGCGCGGGAGACGGAACCCTCGCGCGCGAGCTCGCGCGCGAGCTCGAAGGACTCCCGCTACGCTACACGGCGCTGGAGAGAAGCCCCGGCGCCCGGGCGGCGCTCGAAGAGGTCGACGACCTGGTCGTGTCCGAAGAGCTCCCGGCCGGCGCGCACGTCGTTCTCGCGAACGAGCTGCTCGACAACCTCCCGTTCAGGCTGTTCCGCAACGGCCACGAGGTGCGGATCGGGCTCGAGGGAGGCCGACTCACCGAGACGGAGGCGCCGATCGATCCTCCGCTACCGCGCGCACCGACGGACCGGACTGAGTACGCGTATCCAGAAGCCGCGATCGTGTTCCTCGAGCGGATCGCAGGCGCGATCCGACCCGGATACGCGCTGCTGATCGACTACGGGTTCGAGGGCAAGAGCGGCGAGGTCCACGGATACCGGGCCCACCGAGTCGTCGAGGACGTCCTCGGAGATCCCGGCGGGACCGACGTCACAGCGGGCGTGGACTTCGCGTTCCTCGCGGCGATCGCCACCAACCTCGGCCTGGTTGCGCTGGGCACCGTGAGCCAGCGGGCCGCGCTGCTCTCGCTCGGCTTTGAGGGGTGGCTCGCGAAGGAGCTAGACCGCCAGCAGATCCTCCTCCACCAGGGCAAGGGACTGGAGGCGGTTCGCGCCTGGGGCGACCGCAGCCGCGCCACCCTGCTCGTCTATCCAGCCGCTCTCGGCCGCCTGCGCTGGTGGCTAATCGCCAGCCGGGGCCTTCGGCGCCCGGGTTGGTGGACCACCGCGATCGACCTCGAGCGCGGGATGCGACCACCGGCCGATTGACCCATCGTTCAGGTCCGCACTAGGGTCCGGTGCGTACCAATGATCGGGGAGGCGGATCAAGGTGCGGTCTCGAGGACGCGCGTTGCAGGCCGTAATCGGCCTCTCTTTGCTGCTAGCCGGCGGGGCGTCGCTCGGCGGGCCGTCGGGGCTAGTCGCCACGCGATCTCCGGCCCGCGGCGCTGCCGAGGAGCTCGAGGAGCAGCGGGAGACCACCGAGCAACGCCTGGAGGCGCTCGCCGCGGCCCGCGCGGCCGGCATCTTCGGCGCCCGCAGCCCGATCTCCCGCGAGCCCGCGCCCGGCTGGGTCGGCGAGCGCCTGTTCAACCCTAAGACCGACGACTGGGAGCCGGCCGTCGCCGCCGACCCCGAGAAGCCCTACGTCTACATCCTCGCCACACGATACGGGGAGGCCAAGCCCTGCCCCGGCAACTGTCCGACGCCCTACATAGCCCTGGAGATCTCGAAGGACGGGGGCAGCACGTGGAGCGACGGCAAGCCGCTCTGTGCGTGCAAGGGCGAGGGCCAGTACGACCCGATCATCGAGGTCGTGGCCGACACCGGCGACGTCTACGCCCTCTACATGAACGGCTACAACGTCGTCTTCATGAAGTCCTCGGACCACGGGAAGGTCTGGAGCGACCCGGTTCCCACCTACGGGAAAGTGTCCTGGAACGACAAACCGGTGCTCGCCACGAGCGACGATGGCAGGCACGTCTACGTCTCCTGGAACGGCCCGCAGGGCGGCGACCCCTGGATCGCACAGTCCCACGACTACGGCGAGACCTGGACGCAGACGAAGGTCCTCGAGAGCAAGCGCTACTTCTTCGCGTACGACGCGCGGGTGCTGGAAGACGGCACGATCGTGTTCTCCGAGAGCAGCCTGTCCTACACGGGCCCCGGTGCCGCGGCCGAGGGACAGGTGTGGCACCACGCGTTCATCTCCCGGGACCGCGGCACCACCTGGGAGAACGTCGTGATCGACCGCGTGGAGCTAGGCGAGCCCTGCGTCGCGTACGGCTGCTACGCGGACTTCTACGCCGGCCAGACCTCGGTCGTTCAGGACGCCGACGGGGATCTGCTGTTCGCCTACGAGGGCGCGAGGGTCTACTACGGCAAGCAGCGTATCTACGTCCGGACGTCCACGGACTTGGGGCACACATGGGGTCCGCGCCTGGCGCTCTCGCCGGGGAACGAGATGGCCACGGGGCCAAGGCTGGACGCCTTCAAGGACGAGATCCGTGTCTGGTACATGCAGACGAGCGAGGGGAACCACAACCGCTGGAACGTCTGGTACCGCACCTCGGACGACGGCGGAGCGACGTGGGGTCCACCCGTCAAGATCTCCGACGCGACCTCCGGCGCTCGCTACAAGTTCGAGGACGGGTTCAAGGAGGTCTACGGCGACTACGGCGAGATCGACGTGACCAACACCGGCAAGACGATCGCGGTCTGGGGCGAGGGCTTCAGCTGGATCGGTCCCGGCGGAGCCTGGTTCAACCTCGAGCGCTGAGCCGCGGGTCTCAGCGGTCGACGTCGCCGACGACGAAGAAGATCGAGCCCAGGATCGCGATCAGGTCCGGGACGAGGTTCCCCGGGAGCATCGCCGGCAGCACCGAGACGTTGGAGAACGACGGCGTGCGCATCTTCAGCCGGTAGGGCGTCTTCTTGCCGTCCCCCACGAGGTAGTAGCCCATCAGCCCGAGCGGGTTCTCGGTCCGGACGTAGATCTCACCCTCGAGCGACAGCTTCTTCGGAAGGCTGCCCGCGCGGAACTCACCGGCCGGGAGCTTCTCCATGCACTGCTCGATGATCTTGCAGGATTCGTGCATCCGCTGGACGAGAACCCACAGCCGGTCGTAGCTGTCGCCGTTCATGCCGATCGGCACGTCGAACTCGACCTCCCCGTACTTCTCGTAGGGCGAGTCCTTGCGCGGGTCCATCGGCATGCCGCTCGCGTGCAGCACCGGCCCGGAGCACCCGTACGAGATCGCGGTCGCACCCGGGAGTATGCCGACGTTCTTGGTCCTCGCGTGGATGATCTCGTTGCCCATCACGAGGTTGTCGAAGTCCTTCAGCTTCTTGCGCACCCACCTGAGGACCTCGCCCGAGTGCTTGAGGAAGCCTCGAGGGAGGTCGTCCTTCAATCCGCCAACGCGAGCGTAGGAGTGGTGCATCCGCGCGCCCGTCGCGGACTCCACGAGGTCCTGGATCATCTCGCGCTCGCGGAAAGCGTAGAACATGGGGGTCATCGCACCGAGCTCGAGCGGGAACGAGCCGCAGAACATGAGGTGGTTCAGGATCCGGTTCCATTCGGCCATCATCGTGCGGATCCACTGCGCCCTGTCCGGCACCTCGATGCCGGAGAGGCGCTCGACGGCGATCACCCAGCCGAGCTCGTTGTTGAACGCCGACAGCCAGTCGTGTCGGTTCATGAGGACGAGTACCTGGCGCGCGTCGCGGTGCTCGGCCAGCTTCTCGGCGGCGCGGTGCATGTAGCCGATCACCGGCTGCGCGCGGGTGATGACCTCGCCGTCGAGCTCGAGCACGACCCGGAGCACGCCGTGCGTCGACGGATGCTGCGGGCCGATGTTGAGGATCATCTCCTCGGTCCGAAGTCCCCCCTCGGCGATCTCGATGTCGAGGCCGCCGCCGCGCACCATCGAGGCGACCTCGGCGCTACGCGTCGCGGGTCGGACCGGCGTCTCCACGGTCGCCTATTCTCCCCCAAACGCGGCCGGCTGCCCACGCCGGCGAGCGGGTACGCTTCCGGCGATGGGGGCCTCCGCCGGACTCCGCAGGAAGATCCCCTCGGTCGACGCGCTCCTGCGCTCGGACCCGGGGCGCCGGGCGTCGGCAACCCTCGGACGCCCGTTGCTCAAGCGCTGCATACAGCAGGTGCTGGACGAGACGAGAGCCGCGACCGATCGCGGCGCCGAGCCACCCCCCGACGACGTCCTGCTCGCCCGCGCGTTGGCGATCGCGTCGCGGACGGCCACGGGCCTCACGCCCGTGATCAACGCGACCGGCGTGGTGCTTCACACGAACCTCGGGCGAGCGCCTCTCCCCGAGGAGGCCGTGAAGGCGGCGGCCCGCGCGGCTCGCTCCTACACGGATCTCGAGATCGATCGTGAGACGGGAAAGCGGGGGAAGCGCTCAACCCGAGCCGAGCTCCTGCTCACCTCCCTGACGGGCGCCGAGGCAGCGCTCGTCGTGAACAACAACGCCGCTGCAGTGCTGCTGGCCCTGGCCGCGCTCGCCAAGCGCAAGGATGTGCTCGTCTCGCGCGGCGAGCTAATCGAGATCGGCGGGGAGTTCCGGATCCCCGACATAATGGCGGCGTCCGGGGCCTCGCTCGTCGAGGTCGGGACGACGAACCGGACGCGGCTACAGGACTACCGGTCGGCACTCACCGAGAAGACCGGTCTCATCCTGAAGGTACATCCGAGCAACTACCGGGTCGTTGGATTCACCGCCGCCCCCTCGGCCGCAGACCTCGTGCAGCTCGCGAGGAAGAGCGGCGTTCCGTTCCTCTACGACCTCGGGTCGGGGCTCCTGGACCGCTGGAACGGTGTCCCGCCGGACGAGCCCGCCGCGACCGAGGCGCTCGAGGACGGGGCTGACCTGGTCTGCTTCTCGGGCGACAAGCTGCTCGGCGGCCCTCAGGCGGGCATCGTCGTGGGGCGAGCCGACCTCGTCGGGCGACTACGACAGCACCCTATCGCTCGAGCGGTCCGCGTTGACAAGATGCAGGTCGCCGCGCTCGAGTCCGTGCTCGCCGCGTACGCCGCGGGGCACCACGATGACCTGCCCGTCCGGCGGATGCTCCGCGAGCCGGCGGACCGCGTGAGACAGCGCGCCCAACAGCTCGCCGGTGCTCTCGACGGCGACCTCGAGGGCGCACACGTGCGCCCGGTCGAGTCGGCTGTGGGTGGCGGCTCGATGCCTGGACACGCGATCCCTTCGTGGGGGGTCGAGCTCAAGACCCGGGGGGCGGATGTCCTCGCCGCGCGTCTGCGCACCGGCAGCCCGGCCGTGTTCTGTCGCGTCGACCGCGACCGCGCGATCTTCGACGTGAGAACAGTTGCACCGGAGCAGATCCCCCACCTCGCCCGCGCGATCCTCTACGCGCTCGAAGGCGATGACCTCGACGACGAGGGGTGAGGCGGGCCTCCAGGTCGTCGCCACCGCGGGGCACGTCGACCACGGCAAGTCCTCACTGATCCTGCGCCTCACCGGGATCGACCCCGACCGCCTCGCCGAGGAGAAGCGCCGCGGCCTCACGATAGACCTCGGTTTCGCTTGGTGCGCTCTACCGTCGGGGCGCGAGATCGGCTTCGTCGACGTCCCCGGCCACGAGCGCTTCGTGAGGAACATGCTCGCCGGCGTCGGTCCCGTCCGCCTGGTGCTCTTCGTCGTGGCCGCCGACGAGGGATGGAAACCGCAGTCCGAGGAGCACCTCGCGATCGTCGACGTGCTGGGCGCGCACGCGGGCGTCGTGGCCCTCACGAAATGCGACCTGGTAGACGAGATGGCGCTCGACCTCGCCGTCGAGGAGACCCGGGAGCGATTGGCCGGTACCGCACTCCAAGACGCTCCGGTGATCCCGTGCTCGTCGGCCACCTCCGAGGGGCTGGACGAGCTCACGGACGCCCTGGACGCGATGGTGGCAGGCGCGCCTCCGCCAGAGGACCACGACCGCCCGCGCCTGTTCGTCGATCGCGTCTTCACGATCAAGGGCGCCGGGACCGTGGTGACCGGGACGCTCACCGGTGGGACGATCGAGGTTGGGGAGGAGGTCGAGCTCTTCCCGACAGGCCGGCGCGCGCGCGTCCGCGGCCTCCAGACCCACAAGCGCGCGATCGACGTGGCACGGCCGGTGTCGCGCGTAGCCGCGAACCTCACCGGGATAGAACGTACCGCCCTCGAACGCGGCGACGTCATCGGCCTGCCCGGACAGTGGCGCGCGACCGGGGTCCTCGACGCCCGCGTGAGACCGGTTCGAAGGCTCGCCCATCCGCTCACCTCGCGTGGCGCCTACAAGCTCTACGCGGGCTCCGCGGAGCGCGACGCGCGCGTCCGTTTCTTCGGCGACCCCGCAACGGGAGCATTCGCCCGGATACGGCTCTCCTCGCCCGTCATCCTCGACGCGTTCGACCGGTTCGTGCTGCGCGACGTGGGCCGGCGGGAGACCGTGGCGGGCGGGACGGTCCTCGACCCGTTCCCGCCGACGAGACCCGGCCCCGACGTCGATCGCCGGCTGGGGGCGCGCGAACGAGCCTCGCGCGACGAGCTGGCGGCGCTCTTCGTGTCGGAGCGGGGGGCGGTGCGCGCCGACGAACTCGCGGCGTCGGGCGACGTGCACGGCGCCCTGCGCGTGCACGCGTGGTGGATCCACGAGACGGCGCACGCGGCGGCGGCAGACCTTCTAGAACGAGCGCTGGCGAAACACCACGAGGCCAACCCGCTGCTCGAGGGTGCAGATCTGTCCGAGGCACGCCGGGCCCTGGCCGAAGCGCTCGCCGCGCGAGGCATCCGCGGTGCGCCGGATCTCGTCGACGCCTTGCTGGACGATCTCGAGGATCGTGGGCTCGTCGCTCGCTCGGCTACCTCGATGCGCCTCGCGACGCACCGGGTCACCCTCGCCGAGGAGGAAGTCGATGATCTACTGGCGGCCGTCAAGGAAGCGGAGCCGTCGCCGCCGACGGTTCCCGACCTGGTCGTCGCCGGCTTCCCGAGTGAGTTGATCGAGGCGGCCTCCCGCGCCGGCACCCTCGTACGCGTGTCCAAGGAGCTGGTGTTCACACACGAGCTCGTAGCAAGGGCGGAGGCGATCGTCCGAGGCGCGCCGCAGGGGATCACCGTGAGCGCGTTCCGCGAGCAGCTCGGCACCTCGCGCAAGTACGCGCTCCCGCTGTTGGAGCACTTCGACCGCTCCGGCGTCACGCGGCGGGACGGCGACCTGCGCTACCCGAGGTCCTAGGCCGAGACCTCAGCGACGAGAGCTACCTCGACGGGCGCGCCCAACGGCAGCTCTACGACGCCGACCGCGGCACGGGCGTGCCTGCCGTCGTCGCCGAGGAGCTCCACGAGCAGGTCGCTGGCGCCGTTCGCTACCTTCGGCTGGTCGTTGAAGCCGGGGGCGGATGCGACGAACACCGTCACCTGAACGATGCGCGCGAGTCGGTCCAGCGACCCCAGCTCCTCGCGGAGCGCGGCGAGCGCCTGCAGCGCGCACCGGCGTGACGCCTCGACCGCCTCGTCGAGCGAGACCTCGGCGCCGGCGTGCCCCGGATGCCGGACCTCGCCGTCCACGAGCGGGATCTGGCCCGCCACGAACGCCAGCCCGCCGACGACTCGCACCGGCACGTACGACGCGACCGGTCTCGCTGTCGGAGGCAGCTCGAGCCCGAGCACCGCCAGCCGCTCCAGGATCGTTGCCTCGGACATGGCGCGGATACTGCCACGAACGGGATGAACGAGGCGAGCTCGCACCGAGGTGAGCTACCCCGGCCGCCTACCCGGCGCGCCGCTCCCGCGTGCGGAGGAGCGCCCGACGTTCCGCCTCGTTCAGGCCCCCCCAGATGCCGTGCGATTCCCGAGTGCCCAGCGCGTACTCGAGGCATTCCTCGCGGACCTCACACCGGGCGCAGATGACCTTCGCCTTGGCCTCCCGAGCGTCCTTCTCGCCCTTCTTCTCGAAGTACCCGGGGGCGAAGAATAGGGCCGCATCCTCGCCTCGACATGCGGCACGGAACTGCCAGGCGGTCTCCTCGACGAGCGATTGCATGCCTGCCGGCCGCCGGAACGGCCGCTCCCTCCTCAAAAGGGTGTTCGTAATCCGACGCCCGTGCGGTTCGGGCGGTTCCGTTGAGAAGGTGTTGCGCCCGAGTCAGTCCTCGTCGCCCGGCTCCGGCTCGACCCGCAGGATCAGCCCGTCCACGCCCCGGACGCGGACCCGAGTGCCCGGCGGGATCGGCCCGTCACCGCTACGACCGCGCCAGAGGGCGCCCTTCACGTAAACCGGTCCCTCCGGAGAGAGCTCTCCTCGGGTCTCGCCGAGGAGCCCCACGAGCCCGACTTGGGTGGAGGTGATCCGGTCGCGGGCCTGGAGGGCAACCGTGAGACCGAACCCGTAGTAGAGGAGGCTCGCAACGACCGCGAGCCCGATCGCCCATGTAGAGACACGGATCGGATCCGCCGCATCCCAGAAGGCGAGGATCGATCCGCCGAAGAACGAGAGTAAGCCGGTCCCCGTCGCGAACCCTAGACGCCGTAGTCGAACGTCCAGCACCATGAGCCCCACCCCGCCGACGAGCAGCACGAGCCCCGGCACCGAGACCGGCACGACCGTGAGCGAATACACGGCAAGACCGAGCAGGAACACCCCCGAGAACCCCGCGAAGCCGAACCCGGGCTGCGTGAGCTCGAAGGCGAGCGCCGCGAGAGCGAGCACCAGCAGCAGGTACAGGGACGATGGGTTCGAGATCGCGTGGAGAACCGCCCGGATCGGTCCGAGATCGTGGAAACGGAGCGTCACCTCCCCGACCTCGGTCTCCTTGGTTGCAACGTTGGTCTGCAAGGTGACGGGTCCGGCGGGAGTCTTGACCGTGCGCCCGTCGATCTTGCCGAGCAGATCGGGCACAGAGATCGCCGCGGCCTGGGCTATGTCACGGTGGCGAGCCTCCGAGGCCGTGAGCGGTCGGTCGTTCCAATCGGTGACGGTCTCCTTGCCGCGGGCGGCGACCCACCCGTCGATCGTCGCGCGGAGATCCAGGAGGTCCACGGAGCCATCTGCAAGGTCGAGCGGAAGGAGCGGGCCGGTCTGCGAGCCCGGAGAGACCGCCGCGAGCGAGGACGCGTACATGAAGAGCAGCCCCGCGCCGCTCGCCCGCGCCGGCGGCGGCCCTACCCAGACGATCACCGGAACGCGAGCGTCGAATATCCGCTGCGCGAGCCCGACGGCGTCCTGGTCGAGGGTCCCGGGGGTGTCGAGCTGCAGCACCAGGACGTGCATTCCACGTTCGGCCTCGTCGATTCGCTCCTCGAGATAGGCGACGAGCGGCCGGTCGAGCGGCCCACGCACCTCGACGATGTCGACAGTGGTCAAGGCGGCCGAAGCGGGCTCGGGCATGAGCCCGAGCGCGACGAGCACGAACGACAGAAGGACCGCGCGACGCATCCGCCACATGCTACCGGCGCCGTCGTCCGGAGGGGGCCACCGGGGTATGCTGGCCGCGGTTTTCCCATGCGCACCGCGCCACCCGTCGAACCGAAAGCCTCCAGGAAGCGGCCCGCCCGCCGGCGGCGTCGCGTTCGCAAGGCGCCGGTCCCGCTCCTGCCGGTGCTCTTCGCGATGTCGATCGGTCTGGGAGGGATGCTGATCGCGCTCCTCCTCTTCCCGCTGTTCGCGGGCGTGGGAGCCGGCGTGAGCATCGTGAGCGACAGGCTGGAGCTCGAGAGCGACTGGTTCAAGCGGATACCGCACTTCCCCGAGCGCTCGATCATCTACGCGGACGACGGGAGCGTGCTCGCGCGCATCTACCTCGACGAGAACCGCCGCGTCGTCCGGCTTCAGAACGTGAGCGAGGAGGCTTGGGACTCGGTGCTTGCGATCGAGGACGACGGGTTCTACGAGCACGGCGCCCTGAACTTCACTTCCCTCATCCGCGCGACGCTCGCGAACCTGGCGGCCGGCGACATCGTTCAGGGCGGGTCCACGATCACGCAGCAGCTCGTGAAGAACCGCGTGATCGCCGATCCATCGCGTACCTACGAGCGCAAGTTCAAGGAGGCGGCGCTCGCGATGCGGGTGGAGCAGGAGTACACGAAGGACGAGATATTCGAGCTGTACCTGAACGACGTCTACTTCGGCAACGGCGTGTACGGGATCGGAACGGCTTCGCGCTTCTACTTCCGCAAACCGGCGGCCAAGCTCTCGCTATCGGAGGGGGCGACGCTCGCAGGGCTGATCCAGTCTCCGGAGACCTTCGATCCGCTCGACGAGCCGGCGGCCGCTCTCGTTCGCAGGAACGAGGTGCTCGAGCGTCTGGCCGTTCTGGGTTGGTATCCACGCGAGCAGATCGACAAGCTGAAGGCGCGCCCGATCCGGCTCCCGAAGAACGCCGGCGTCCGACAGGAGCTCTTCGAGCCGTTCTTCGTCTACTACCTGAAGAACCTCATCCTCGACGAGGACAACCCGGAGTTCGACGCGTTCGGCAAGAGCTACGAGCAACGGCGCCAGACGCTCTTCCAGGGCGGCCTGCGCGTCTACACCACGCTGAAGCCGGACTGGCAGCGCTTCGGCGAGCGCGCGGTGCGCCACGGCATCACCGGACCCGAGGGGCTCGACGCGTCGCTCGTGTCGGTGGAGACTTCGACCGGCGCGATCCGGACCATGGTCTCCGGCCGCGACTACAAGCACGACAAAGAGGACCTCGTGTGGCGGGGTCGCCGCCAGGTCGGCTCGGCGTTCAAGCCGATCACGCTCGTCGCGGCCTTCAAAGAGGGCATCTCGCCGCACCGCGTCTACTCGTCGCGCTCCCCGCTCCCGCTGCCACAGTGGAACAACGACTGTCACTGCGTGACTAATGCCGAGGGCGCGTCGAACCGTGGACTGCTGGATCTATGGGAGGCCACGGCCGGCTCCGTGAACGTCGTCTTCGCGCAGCTGGCGCTCGACGTAGGCGCGACCGACATCGTCGAGACCGCGCACGAGCTCGGGATGACGGCCCCGATGGACGCCGTTCCGTCGATCACTCTCGGCGCCGAGGAGGTCTCGACGCTGGACATGGCTACGGCCTTCTCGACCCTCGCCAACGACGGCAAGCACTGCGAGCCGTTCGCAGTCGCGCTCGTCAGGTCGCCCGATGGGGTGCTGTACCGGCATCCGCCGGATTGCGAGCAGGTGATCGAGGCCGACATCGCGCACCTCGTCACGGCGATGCTGCAGGGAGTCGTCGACCACGGTACCGGCACGGCCGCCGACGACGGGATGGAGTTCCGCCCCATCGCCGGCAAGACCGGCACGGCCCAGGACTACACGAACCTGTACTTCGCGGGCTACACGCGCCAAGTGTCGACGGCCGTATGGGTCGGTTTCCGCAAGGGTCAGGTGCCACTGAACGCGTACTTCAGCTCACCCTTCGGCGGTTCCGTGGCGGCCCCGATCTGGAACGACTTCATGGTGCGCGCCACGGCGGGTATGCCGGTCTTGGACTTCCCCGAGCCCCCTAAACCGGAACGCAGGAGGCTTCCCCGCCTGGTCGGACTCGAGGAGGACGAGGCCATCGACAAGCTCGAGGAACTCGGCTTCGAGGCCACGATCTCAAGGATCAACTCCCTCGAGGATGAGGGGATCGTGGTCGCGCAGAGCCCGGCACCGGAGTACCGGGCGATCGTCGGCACGCTCGTCCGGATCTCCGTCTCCACGGGCATCCCACCGACCGTGGAGGTACCCGACGTGGGCGGCATGGACGCCGAGGAGGCCCGGGCGGTGCTACTGGAGGCGGGGTTCAGGCCGCGCGCCGTGCAGAGGGAGGTCGTCGACCCCAAGAAGGCCGGCATCGTGCTGATCCAGTACCCGCGCGCCGGCGACGAGGTCCAGCAGAACTCCATCATCACGATCACCATCGGGAAGCTTGTCCCCGAGGACGGTGACGGCGGGGGCGGGGGCGGAAACGGGAACGGCAACGGGAATGGCGGTGGGGGCGGTGGGGGCTAGCCCCCGCCGAGCCTGCCCTTGACCTTCTCCTGCACGAGGGAACCGTCCACTCGGCCCTTGGCCTTGCCCATGACGAGGCCCATCACCTTCCCCATCTCCTTGGGCGACGATGCACCGGTCGTAGCGATCGCCTCGTCGATGAGCGCGTCGACCTCCGCCTCGGAGAGCTCCTCGGGCGCGTAGGCCTTCAGCACCTCGCGTTCCTCGCGCTCGCGTGAAGCGAGGTCGACACGGCCGGCCGGCTCGAAGGCCTCTATGGACTCGGTCCGCCGCCTGACCTCCTTCGCGGCGACCTGCCGGACCTCCTCGTCGTCCAGCTCGTGGAGCACCTCCTTCTCGCGGTTCGTCACCTGCGTCGAGAGCATGCGAAGCGCCATCAGGCGCGTCTTGTCGCCCGACCTCATCGCATCCCTGATCTCGGCCGCCAGCCGTTCCTTCAACGTCGTCACCGTAGACTCGGCTCCATGCTCTTCACCGTGCTTCTGATCCTGCTCGGCGCCGGCGCCGTCTGCGTCGCATACGGCGTTGTCGTCGAACGACGCTGGTACCGCGTGGTCCGCCGCCGCCTCGACATCCTACCGGCCACCGGCCCAGAGCCCCTCACCGTGCTTCACCTCTCGGACCTTCACTTCGTGCGCGGCGACGCCGCAAAGGCGCGATTCCTGGCTGGCCTTCCGCCCGCCGACGTCACCGTGGTCACGGGCGACTTCCTCGCCGAGCCGGAGGCCGTCGCGACCGCGGTCGAGGCGGTACGGCCGGTGCGGGGGCGCCTCACGTCGTGGTTCGTCCTCGGGTCGAACGACTACTTCGTGCCGCGACTGCTGAACCCGCTGCGATACCTCCTGCCCAGGCGGCGACACAGGATCGGCGTCCGCGGGCCGTGGAGGGAGCTCGAGGCCGCGCTCGAGGGCGACGGCTGGGAGCATCTGCGGAACGTCCGCATGGAGGCTTCGCTCGACGGATCGCCGATCGAGCTGCTCGGCCTCGACGACGCGCACCTAGGCTGGCACGATCTCCGCGTTGCCCTCCGGGAGTCGCCCGACCGTTTCGGTGTCGTCGTCGCGCACTCTCCCGATCCCGCCCCGGAGCTCGCCGCTCTCGGGTACGACCTCGTGATTGCCGGGCACACGCACGGAGGCCAGGTGAGGCTGCCGTTCCTCGGCGCGCTCGTCACCAACTCCCACCTGCCGCGCCGGCTCGTATCGGGTCTGTTCCGGCTTCCCCCGGCTTGGGTTCACGTTTCAAGGGGCGTGGGCACCGGCAAGTACGCGCCGTTCCGCTTCCTGTGTCGCCCGGAGGCGACTTTCCTGGAACTCCGGCGTCAGCCGGAGAGGGCGCGATCGAACACCGCCTCGTAGCCGGCGACCATGGCATCCTTCGAGAAGAGGCGCCGCACGCGCTCGCGGCAGGCGCTCGGGTCGATGTCGGAGAGGCGCTGCAGCCGATCGGCGGCTTCGCGCGCGTAGTCCTCCACCGGAACGATCCACCCGGTCTGGCCGTCGGCGATCACCTCGGGCACGGAGCCCCGCGGCGTCGCTATCACCGGCGTGCCGCAGGCCATCGCCTCGGTCATCACCAGGCCGAATGGCTCCGGCCAGTCGATCGGGAACAGCACCGCCTTCGCGCGGGCCAGGAGCTCGGCCTTCTCCTCGTGGGTGATTTCCGCCAGGATCTCGGCGTCCGGAGGCAACACCGGCTTCACGTCGCGCTCCCAATGCTCTTCCTCGATCGGGTCGGCGATCTTCAGCGCCGCGACGAGCTTCACGCCGGCCTCGCGGGCGGCGAGGACGGCCCGCAGGAGTCCCTTCTCCGGCGCCGCACGCCCGAGGAACAGCACGAAGTCCTCCTTCTCCTTGCGCAACGGGTACCGGTCGAGGTCGATCCCGTTGTAGACGACGCCGCCGTATCTGAGCTCCTCCATTCCCCGCTTCTGGGCCTCGCTGATCGCCACGAACCAAGCACGATCGGCAACCGCCGAGTAGAGCTGGCGCATCTGGTCCGTGAAGGGCCCATGAAGGGTGTGGACGGCGGGAACCGGCGTCTGCACCGCCGCTGCCAGGGCCGAGAACGGCGCGTGCACGTGGAGCACATCGAACCGCGATGGGTCGCGGAGCGAGACGAGCGTGTGGATCGTGTCCAGGTAGATGTCGTTGATCGTCTTGGGACCCGGGGCGACCTCGAACGCGAACTCCAGGCGCGCCTTCGTTAGGGAGTCGCCGGTTGCGAAGAGCGTCACCTCGTGCCCCCGCTCAGCGAGCCCGTCCGCCAGGAGCGCGACCACCCACTCGATGCCGCCGTAGCCCTTCGGGGGCACGGCCAGCCACGGAGGAGCGACCTGGGCGATCCTCATGAGCCCGAAGCCTACCCCGGGCCGGGACCGGGGGTTCGCTACACTTCCCGGGCACGGGACGTAGCGCAGCTTGGTAGCGCGCAGCGTTCGGGACGCTGAGGTCGCGGGTTCAAATCCCGCCGTCCCGACGGAACGGCAAGAGGCCCCGGGACTCCCCCGGGGCCTCTTGCCGCCATCTGCTTCCGCTCCGGCTTTCGCGGGGTTTGACGCCCCTACGGGGGCCGGGTAGCCTCGTCGCGGGGCTGCTTCAGGCAGCCTCTTGCGTTATGTGGAGGCAGGAACGGATCCGGGGGAGGTTCGCGCGGCTCGCACTCGCCGCCGTACTCGTCGTTCCCCTGGCCTTCGGATCCGCGCCTTCTTCGGCCGCCCCCTCCAAGGCCGACCTCGACGCCGCGCACGACAAGCTCCGCGAGCTCAACGAGGATCTCTCGCTGCTGGTCGAGCAGTACAACCAGGCTCGCCTGGCCCTCGACGAGGCTCGCGGCAGGCTGGCCGCCGCTCGTCGCGACGTTAGGGAATCGCGCAACGCCGCGGATGCTGCGCGCGAGTCGCTGTCGGATCGGGCGGTCAGCGCCTACACGGACGCGGGCTCCGAACTCGGGATTCTGCTGGGGGCGGAGAGCTTCGGCGACTTCGCCGACCGCATCGAGTTCCTCGGACAGCTGGCCGAGCACGACAACCAGCTCGCGCTCGAGGCCCAGTCCGCCGGGCAGCGGGCATCGTGGGCGGCCGACCGGCTGGCCGACGCAGTCGACGCTCGTGAGGACGCCCTCGCGGCGGTCCACCGCAAGACCGGCGAGATCAAGGGGCTGATCGCCGAGCAGGAGGCGTTCGTCGCCGACCTAGAAGAGGAGCTGGCAGAGGCTCGACGCGAACGTCGGCAGGCGCTGCAAGAGGCGCTCGAGGAAGCTAAGGAGTCCCCGCCACCCCAGCCGACGGGGCCGCCGCCGCCCGCTCCAAGCTCCGGGGCACAGGCGGCGATCGACGCCGCGTACTCGGTGATCGGCACCCCCTACCGGTGGGGCGGCTCGAGTCCCTCGACCGGGTTCGACTGCTCGGGCCTGACGATGTGGGCCTGGGCTCACGCAGGCGTGTCGCTCACACACTCCTCGGCCGGGCAGTACGCGTCGCTCCCGCACGTAGACCGGAACCAGCTGCAGCCGGGCGACCTCGTCTTCTTCTATTCACCGATCCACCACGTGGGGCTCTACATCGGTGGCGGGAAGATGATCGACGCGCCGCACACCGGGGCATACGTCGCGGTACGCCCGGTCAACTGGCCGGCGTACGTGGGCGCGGCTCGTCCCGGCTGAGCGAAGCCCTCTTGAAGGGCCGTCCTCGCAGTTGCCAGGGGTAAGCTCCGGCCGTGCAATCGGGGACCGATCGCGATCTCGACCTCCTCGACGCGCTCCGCGCCGGCGACGACGACGCCTTCATGGAGCTCGTGGAGCGCTACCAGGCCATGATGCTCCGGATCGCCGCGATGTTCGTGCCCTCGCGCGCCGTGGCGGAGGAGGTGGTCCAGGAGACCTGGCTCGGCGTCCTCCAGGGTATCGACCGCTTCGAGGGGAGGTCGTCCTTCCGCACCTGGCTGTTCCGGATCCTTGTCAACATCGCGAAGACGCGCGGGCAGCGGGAGCGGCGGAGCGTCCCGTTCTCCTCGCTCCTACCCGGAGACCCGGAGGAGTCGGCAGTCGACCCCGATCGCTTCCAGCCTGCGACCGGCGACCTGCCGGGTCACTGGGTGACGTTCCCCGCCCACTGGGAGCAGGCTCCCGAGGAACGCCTACTTGCCGGCGAGACCCGAGGGGTCGTCGAGGGCGCGATCGAGGGACTCCCGCCCGCGCAGGCCACGGTCATCCGGCTGCGCGACGTCCTCGGGTGGTCGTCGCAGGAAGTGTGTAACGCCCTGGACATCAGCGAGACGAACCAGCGTGTGCTCCTGCACAGGGCGCGCTCGAAGGTTCGCCGCGCGCTCGAGCGCTACCTGACCGAGGAGATGGTCGAGACGTGACGGCGCCCGCCGAGCTGACGTGCAAGGAGCTCGTGGAGCTCGTGACCGAGTTCCTCGAGGGCTACCTTCCCGAGCCCGACCGCGAGCGCTTCGAGGCCCACCTCGCGATCTGCGATGGCTGCACGGCCTACGTGGAGCAGATGCGCACCACGATCCGGGTGACCGGGACGCTCACCGAGGAGCAGGTACCGCAGGAGGCGACGGATCGCCTGCTCTCAGCGTTCCGCTCCTGGAAGGATCGGTAACGCCGGTCCCCGAGCAGCGCGATTCCCCCTCAGTGGGTCAGGCGCACGTGACCGTTGGTTCTTACCGCCTCGAGGTCCCAGTGCGTCCCGAACGCGTGCATCCCGTGGATGAAGATGCGCCCGACCTCCTCGGGAACGCGCGGGTCAAGCCGCACCTCGCCGTCGCGGACGTCCAGTCCCAGCATCGTCTTCACGAACACGAACGGCGCGCCCGTGGCCCACGCCTGCGGCCTACACGCGGTCGGGTACGGGACCGGGAACCGGCCCACGCTCCGGTCGAATCCCGCGAACGCCTCCGGCAGCCGGAAGTCGCTGAACGACGCGGCCTCGAGCTGCGCCCTCGCGATCCGGTTCGCCTCGTCGCGGAAGCCGTACCGGACGAGACCTTCGACAAGGATCGAGTTGTCGTGCGGCCAGATCGTGCCGACGTGGTAGCCGATCGGATTGTACCCGCCGTCTGACCACGACATCGTTCGGACACCCCACCCGGAGAACATGTCCGCGGACATCAGGTGATCGGCGACGATGCGCGCGCGATCCTCCGGCACCATCCCCGACCACAGCAGGTGCCCCATGTTCGAGGTCATCGAGTCGATCCGGCGCTTGTCGCCGTCGAGCCCGACGACGTAGTAGCCGCCGCGCTCCTCGCTCCAGAAGTCCCTGTTGAACCGCTCCCTCAGCTCCTCGGCTTCCTTGCGGAGGCGGGAGGCAAGCTCCGCGTCGCCCATCAGGTGCTCTGCGATCTCGGCCGCGCGGAGCTTCCCGTCGTACACGTATCCCTGGATCTCGGCGGCGGCGATCGGCAGGTACGGGATGCTCCCGTCGGAGAACTGGATAGCGTCCCAGGAGTCCTTCCAGCACTGGTTCCCCAGGCCCTGCGAGGAACGGGTCTGATACTCCACGTAGCCGTCGCCGTCGCGATCTCCATGCTCGTCGATCCAGTCCAGAGCCGCCAGCACCTTGTCCCAGCGGGCCCGCACGAAGTCGTCGTCGCGCGCGTACCGCCAGTACTCCGACATGAGCACGAGGTACAGGGGAGTGGCATCCGCCGTCCCGTAATACGGGCTGTGCGGCTTCTCGCCCATCACCGTGAGCTCGCCGCTCCGGATCTCGTGGAGGATCTTGCCCGGCTCCTCGTCGCGGAACTCGTCGACCTTCGTCCCCTGGAGCGCGCCGAGCAGGTGGAGCGCGCCACGCGCGAGCTCCGGCCCCACCCAGAGGGTCTGGAGCGCCGTGATCAGAGTGTCTCGACCGAACAAGGTCATGAACCACGGCAGCCCGGCAGCCGGCAGGACGTAGGCCTCCCCCTGGAACTCGCCGGCGATGCGGAGGGCAGCGAGGTCGACGATCGACTTGTCGAACACCGCCTTCAGCACGGCATCGTCCGACCGGAACCGCGGCACCTCCTCGAGCCAGCTAGTG
>Ga0209341_10000609_pt1 | contig 36762 bp, 63 predicted proteins | sample RifCSP13_2_FD_184020 | JGI IMG/M metagenome (GOLD analysis project Ga0209341, IMG submission 184020) | Soil microbial communities from Rifle, Colorado - Rifle CSP2_sed 13_2 (SPAdes) (version 2) | ecosystem: Environmental > Terrestrial > Deep subsurface > Rock core/Sediment | place: Rifle...
AATCGGCTTTATCCTTGAAGTGATATTTAACCTGGAAGATACCATAATCGTATGGATAATTGAGCATGATTAATCCATACTTTCCCAAATGTCCACAGATTCTGTTTATCTCTTTTCCGAATAAAAGATTTATTCCTGGTACTTGAACACACAGCTGATTAGCTGCTCCCCTTCCCATCACAAGAGCTCCGTCTTTTCTAAGAAAGGAATTACCAGTAACTACTCTAATTCCTTCTCTCCAGTTCCACATATTACCGTGTAGTAATTGCATATGCTCTCCTAAGGTAGTCTATCTAAAATCTTCCAACCATTTTTCCATACATTAATTTTGACTGTATTAAAATCTCTCAAGCTATGCTCAATCCTAGCTCTGAGCTCGCTATAGTTACCTTTCTCGTCTCGCTCTAATGTTTGTACTCCTACAGTCTCATCATCCATTTGGCAGTAGCGATTAAATCTATCTCTGTCTATTTGTACAATCATAGTTGGATTACGTCCAATACAATTTCTGACTTCCGCAGCTTCCCAACCACTAGTTTCGGTCTTTGAATAACTAATAAAGAAAGTTATTACAGCTCCAACTAGTAACAATATTATTAGTAACCATCCAAATCTTGTACTATTTTCTGAATTACTATCTATATCTAAAGCACTCATTATATTTTCTCCTTTCCTAGCACCCTTGATAGGACTCGAACCTACACTCTTTGGCTTAGAAGGCCACCGCTTTATCCATTAAGCTACAAGGGTTCAGTCGGAAGTGTAGGATTTGAACCTACGTTCTCTTGTTCCCAAAACAAGCGGATTACCAGACTTTCCCAACCTCCGTGAGCCTACACACAGGTTCGAACTGTGACGATCTGGTTGGAGGCCAGAGACGCTACCATTACATCATGCAGGCATATTTCTGAAATCGCTCCCCCCGTCTACTTAGTAAATGATTTCAGGGGTTTTATTAATTGAGATAATTTAGTCCCATGTTCATTATCTCTAGTCCAGTTGGTGGTATTCCCTGAGCCTGAACTTCACACTCCCATCAGGATTCGAACCTGAATTTCAATGGTTAACGGCCATTTGTTTTACCTGTTAAACTACAGGAGTCTGATAGATACCGTACAATTTTGTTTATTAACATCCGAGCTTATTTCGGATACCACTGTACAAGTTAGTCCACTACTCTAGGTAGGATATCTATCAGTAGACCAGAAAGGATTCGAACCTCTAACCTGCACCTTATAAGAGTGATGCACTAACCGTTGTGCTACTGGCCTGTGGGCTGACAGTAGGAATTGAACCTACAACCTGACGTTTACAAAACGCCTACTCTACCAGATTGAGCTATGCCAGCACTAACTCCTTCTTTAGATCATCTATATTCCAAGTTTTATCGATGCTTAATGTCATAGTAATATCGTGCCAGTATTCCATAGCTAATTCTATTGCCCTGTCTTCGTTTCCAGCTACTACAAAAGTATGCTCAAAAGTATACGCTGGAGTGTGAAGATAATTATTAATAGCTAAGACTTTATATAATTTCATTTAGGTCTATCTTTTATAATTAACTTAATAACTCCGACTAAAGTTATAGGCCATAGTATTGAACTATAAACAAATTCTATAAAACTTGGAGTTGGCATAAGTGTAGTAGTTATAGTTACTCCAATAAATATCCATAACATTATTCCCAATAATATCATTCTGTTTCCTCCTTTTTACCTGAGTAGCTTTCCTTAGTAATTCTTTCTATGAATTCTTCTTTTGTTTTTCTTCCCTTAGCAATAGCTTTATCTCTTCTCTTCTGCTGTTGCTTTTGAATTACTTTAACACTATCACCATCTCTACGCATACCATAGCGTCTTTTATTTATCTTTCGATCTCTTTTAATTGCTTTATTTATATTTGACACTTTCTACTTAATATCAACCTCTACATTTTCTTTAATAAATATTGATGGTAAAGAAACTCCACTACAATACCAATTAAAAGCTATTACTATTCTACCACATCCGAAGCATGGAAACGGATTTAATAAATTACATAGATGGATTAAACCATATTCAGATTCATAGTCACCTTGATACATAACAGCGAGATCTCTTCCACTTAAATTGCATCCACAATCATCACAAGAAAAGTTTAACTGCTCTTTCTTCAACAAATACTTCTTTCCAAATTCTAGATTGTGTTCACACACTATAAATCTTCCTTTCTGTAATATGGAAATGAATCAACTGTATAATAAATTCTTTTGAGTCCTCTACTTCTTAGAAATTCTAAACAATGAGGACAAGGTTTAGCCATGGCGGGTTTACCGTTCTTTAGCCCTCTATATATAAACATAGTGCATCTGGATAAATCTTCTTTATTGCTATTAAGTACTGCTCTGATTTCTGCGTGGATTGATCCACGTATAGAATTATGTGGGTTTGCATAAAGTGGATGTGTTCTAACTCTATTAGAGGCAAATCCAATTGGTCTTTTATTGCACAATACTGCACCAACCTTGACTCTGTGATCGCTGTACTGAGAGGCCTGTCTTGCCATTTTGAAATATCCAACATTCAGAAAATCCTCCATATCATTTACCAAGGAATTGCATCCCTTTCTTTTTTCTGCTCATTGATTTCATTAATAATATTCTCATCTTCTGTAATTACTAATTGCTGTACTGGTACAACTCTATAGTATTTTATGCATAGATCGCAGAACAAATATAGGACTCCTTCTACATAATAGTAATATAGACAAGACCTACAAGTAGGACATTTGTATCTCATACTATAGCTTCCTGTAACCAAAGTTCTTCAATACTTTTTCCGAAATGTTCGCATATCCTAGAAGTAATGCTGTCTACATCAAAATCACACTCAGCTCCTTCCTTTACTGCTTTAAGATCTAAAATGGCAGTTTGGAAATCTAAATTTTTCAGCTTCTCGGAGTCGGTCATCCAATCACAAACATAACTATCATCTTCAAACAGATCTTCATAAGTAAACATTATACATACCACATTTCTACACTGTCTAATACTTCTATTCCTTTTGTATATCCTAATAATCTTAGAGTATCAGTCATCAGTTCATCAATTTGTATATGAACAGCTTCCGGATCATGTGATAATCTATCACACAATTTTATCATTTCCTGCTCAAATTCTTCGGGGGTTAGCAATTTTGTATCCATAGTACTATTATATGTCCTCTATGTTAGAATCACGTTAACATTAGATGAGAGTTACATTAACGTCCTATTACCTTCCTCCTAGAGCGTATAGTCCCACAGCTATAACTATTATTCCAGATGCAACTAAAATTGCATGTGGTACTAAATTTACAAAAGTGTTTCCATCATTTGCTGTAGCAATTCCCTCTACAACTCCAGTAGCCACTATAACAGCTCCTAAAATTATAGCTAGTACTCCTGCAAGTCTGTCCATTTTTATAATCCTTCCTGGGAGGGGTGATTTAATCACCCCTCCACTATTTAATTATTTAATTATCTAGCAGCTTTAGCAGCTGCAACTGATCTAACTTCGGGGCTGATAGAATACACACCCTGACTTGCGATAACTGCAAGCAACAGATTTTCTAGTAGTGACTGTAATCCAGCTTGATCACATACTAAAGCAATACCCCAAGCAGCTCCCCAACCAAGACAAGATAACCCGTAAACAGCTCCAGCTGATAAAGCTAAAAGAGCAAGTAAAACTAATCTTTTAGCAGTAGAACTGAGAACTGCAAACTTAGCATTTAGTCCTGGAATATAGGAAAAAGCTAAAGATAAAACTGTTCCCGCAATTAGAGACAAAGACTCAGCAGACATTTTATACCTCCTTTTCTATAAAATTGATTAACACTTCTTCTAATGTTTCCATAGACCCTGTATTGTCTATGATCAAATCAAAATCTTTATATTCATCTAATGCTATTTCTGATTCATCAAAATATTCTTTTGTTCCTTTCAAAGTTTCTCTATTTGGAGCTACAATTTTCAACCTCCTAACTGAATACAAATCGTCTTGGAGAAAGTATTCAGATTCATTTGGAAATCTCCAATCATCTATGAATATAAAACTAGGTAAACTTCCTAAATTTACAGCGAGAATATTCTGTTCCATGTATTTAACCCAAATAAGTGAATCATATTCTCTACCAACCTTACCAATATCCTGTAATAATTTTCTACCTCTAAAATCTTTATTACCATTCCACATAAAACATTCACGAGCTGCATCCTTTAATCCTATGGCGAAAGAAAATATTCCAGAATTAATTCCAGAGTTTATACAGTATTTCTGTAAAATTCTAGCAGAAGTAGTTTTACCAACCCCGGCTTTCCCACTGATAAGAACTACTACACACTTTGTATACAGATTTCCCCACTCTTCAGTTAATGCTTTTACTGCTGTTTCTGCATCAAACTTATCCATTTCAATAGTAAATGAATCTAACATGAAAACTCCTTTCCTAATCTCTTAATTCTGATACGATACCTTCTAAAACCTTTATACTAATAAAATCATTCTTCACTAAGTACTTAATCAGTCCAGAAAAATTAGGCACACTAATGATAAAACTATCAGAAGTGGATATAAAATATCTACTTTTCGGGGCTAATTTAACAATAATAACATTTAAATTAGGTATTCTAGATACAATGATTTTATCATTATCAGTCATAGTTCCACATTAACCAATCTATAGCAGGTTTACCTTTGTATCCTTTTTCCCACAGATAAATGCCATATGCATTATCGTCAGTAGCTCTGCTATTTTCATCTCCTAAAAATGAAGGTCTGCGACTCAATGCCCAAACTTTCTTGAGAGGAAGTTCTTTCCATAGTCCAGCTCCTCTAGCTTGTCCCTCTAAAAACGCCAACCTAAGAAGAAATAAAATCTTTCCTCTTTTGCCCAACATAGAATAACTATGTCTTACAAACTCTTCTGCTAAGGAGTAGGGTGGGTTTCCCATAATAAGATCAAAGGTAAAGAATCTGTTATTCCAAGATAGAAAATCCACAGTATCCCAACTGTCATAAACACTCTTTAATGGTACAAGATTTTGTATCTCTACTCCATAAAGATAGGCATACTTGTTTATTTTCTTTAATTCAGTTCCCCAAACTCCATTACCAGCTCCAGGATCAAGTACATACGCCACTTTATCCATATCAATTAGATTCAAAGCTGCTCTAGCTGCTTCCGAAGGAGTTGGATAGTAGTCTGATTTACTGCGAGGTCTGAGTCTTTTATCAGTTCTGATTATAGTCATAGAGTTATTTCTTTATTATCTTCTGTTAGAAACAAATCAAATTTAATAGAAGTTAAATATTGATCTAAAGTAAGCATAGCTTCTAACATAGCCTCCTCTACTGTAGAACCAGTGAAGCTAAACTTAGATTCTTTCTCTTCCCAATTGATTAAATCTAATGATCTTCGATGAATAACAACTTGGACTACTTCCCAATAGTCACCTAGATTAGTTACCTCAACCATTGACTTATATTCCTGTCCCGGATATTCAGATGTTTTCATTACGCTATATCCTCGATAGGATAACCAGAAGGGAGAATATCATCTTCAGATTTTAAGTAAGGCCCTTCACTTTTATAAATTTCTAGCCCATCTAGTCTCCATTCATTTATGTACTGAGGATCGACCCACACATCAAATACCCATTTACATTTGTCGCCTTTAACAATTAATGCATATAGCTCCATTTCAAATCTCCTTTCCTATACTGATTTTCTAGTCCATCTTCTTGTAGCTGATAATTTATTATGTAATTTTTCCAAAATAATTACATCCCATTTGTTATGATCCAATACTTCCTCCAGAGATTTTACATCACCATATTTAGCGTGTCTCCATGCTTCTTTGTCTATATGTGTTTTACCAGCTATATTCAAATAACCACAGGCGGAATCTAAACTTTTTCTAGATATCTTTAACTTTGATCTTACAGTCCAATATAGATCCCAATGATATAAATCTCCATAATCAGGAAAAGGTATATCAAAGTGCATAGCTTTAGCCCTCATATAAGGCATATCAAAGTTATCTGAATAGTATCCCATTACGATATCAAATTGCTTTAAAGTTTCTACAAAACTATTAACTATTCGTTTATCCTGTTCTCCGTTGAATAAGTCCTCCTTTGTAATAATATCACTAATAATCTGACCGTCTCTCTCTTTTATACACCAAGATAAAACTGTACCAAAATCTGCATTTAGATTATCAACCTCTATATCAAAATATCCCATTTTATATCCAGGGAAATTATACCACGGAAGTCCAGTAAGTTTTTCCCATTCTCTATCATCCTTAAACTCATACTTTACTAATCCTTTTAGGAAACATTGGGGATGCTCTGCTAACGTGTGACGATGAATACATCTTAATTGCACATTCTCTTTTTTATATATCATTCATTATCTCCGATCTTTCTCCATGAATTGTAATAAAGTTTGGGACTGCTCTGAAGTAAGATTATACTTTTCTACCATATAATTTATATAACCATCATCAGTATAGCCTCCTCCTAAAGCGAAAGCAAGTTTATTACATACTTCTTCAAAATCCTTTTTTAAAGGCCTAATGTCTTTCTTACCAAAATCATTTGCTATAGAGGTAAAAGTTTCTCCATCCATTAATTTAGAAATCAAGGAAACTTCATATTTAGATATGTTACCAGATAAGTACAAGTCCTTTATCTTTTTGCACAGGAGGAGAAGATTGGTATAATCATTGTCCTCAAGATCAAACTCATGGTATGTTATATCGTCCATTTCAAAAGATAAATCTAAAGATATAACTACTGGTAATTTGAGAAGCTCAAACACAGTAAGTATATCATTTCCTACAATGTCTTGAACAACTGTCCCGGCTTCCTTTGAATCTACTACTTGACTTGGTTCAGAATTGGATATACTAGACGCACTTAATAATAGAGTCCTTACATACCAGCTCATAACATCTCCTTTCCTATTCCTAGATTATTCCAGCATATATTCTTAAATACACAACCACCACATATATTTTTATAAAGTCCAACGGGAGGAAATTTCTTAGATCTAATTCTAGAAATCATGGTTGGTAAAATATGAGTTAATAAAATATCCTCTGCATCTTTTTTGTAATCAAATCTAAATAGTTTTGAATCATTTAAAGACACATAAAATATATCTGATGGTGGATTTCCATAAAGATACTTAAACGCATATCTGTATAGAATAAATTGTGGATCATAACTAAGATTTTTGGGAAAACTTTTTGATGTTTTCCAGTCTAGAATCAGTGTTCCGGAAACTATTCTGTCTATTTTACCAACCAGTTTCACATTCTTTCCATAAAGAGGGATGGAGAAATACTTTTCAATTTCATCCCCCGGAGATAGCATGGATCTAAAGCTATTAAAATAATTATCTAACATTCTCTCTGCTAAACTAATATCAAAATCAAACAGCCTGTATTCGTCCTGTAAGTATTCTAGTCCAGCGGGAAGATTATCCCAAAACTTTTCTATAGCTGCATGGATTACCTTACCTAAGATCATTTCAGGTGTAGATATAGATTCATCTGAATGATACCTTCTGTAATACCACTTAGCATCACAAGCTATGAAATCCTTTATATTAGATGCTGACAATAAAATATCATCCACTATAATAAACCAGCTCTCTTATTGGATGATTCAGTTTGATAAATAGAAACTATATCTCTATAAACTTGAAAAGTTAACTTGGCTTCCTCCAAGCTAGATGTAACTTGAACAAGTCTAGAACGGAGTGGAAGAATCTCTCCATTTATTCCAGTATACTTAACTGTAAGCTTTAAGTATTCCATAGATGGGGGCTTCTTATCTCCTGACATAGCTATCGCTGTTACAATACTTGCAGCTTCTTTTGCTGATATTTCATTATCTAAAGATAGCTTTTCTAAAGTTAGTTGTCCAATCTTAGATGCTAATTTAGTCATTTCTTCAAAATCTGGTGGTCTTACAGTACTCATTTTATTTCTCCTTTCCGTAGAGTTCATTTAATTCCATAGACATAGCTGTGATTAAATTAAGTAAATCAACTAATACTTCTAAGTCCATAACAGCAAAATTTTCAACTCCTGATCTTGATCCTGAAAACCTACACATCAATAAGGGAATATCATAAGTCATAGCTGCCTCATCTGCAATCTTATCTAACCACTCTTTCTTAAGAGTTAGTTGTTTAGATCCTCCATACCCTACTTTAGCTTCTATCCTAAAGTTTTGACTAATTCCTTCTACCTTTCCTTTTACATCTGAAGTCAAAGCTGGTTCTCCTAAAAGTGTTCCCATAGCTCCTGATGCTGGAATTCTTTTGAAGTTAGCCTTCTGCAACTTCTTGTTGAGCAGGTTCACTAACTCTCTTTCCCAATTGCTTCCCTTGATTTTTTGTTTGTTCATGTTTATCCTTAGATAGATATAATGGAATACCCGACATTATATCTGAAATTCTATTTGTCTCCTCGTTGAATATCAACATAAGTGTTCCGGTTGGCCCATTCCTCTGTTTCATAATTATATGTTCTATTTCATCTGATTTGGAATTCTTTACATAATACTTTTCTCTATACAATCCAATAACAACATCGGCATCTTCCTCTAAATTTCCGGACTGTCTTAGATCGGATAGAATTGGATGCTTATCATCTCTAATCTCCACAAGCCTGTTTAGCTGTGAAACTATAACTATTGCAATATCTAATTCAACAGCTAGAAGCTTTAATCTTCTAGAAAATTTTCCCAATTCGTGTGTAGAATTGGAATCCCTTTCTGCCAAAATCTGTATATAATCTATATATACAATATCTACATCATACTGTCGTTTATATTTTCTAATCGTATTTTCTATATAATCTATTGATGGAGTAAATTTAGTATCTAAATAAATAGGATATTCTTTAATAGTATCTAGGGATTTTATAATTCTTTCCATCTCATGTTCTAATAAAATTCCAGATCTAATTCCTACAAATAAAGATACACCAGATTCAATTGCTACTAATCTTTCTCCTAATTCTTGCTTACTCATCTCTAGAGAAAATACTAAAGGTTTATATCCTGCTCTAGCTTGATTAACAATAAGATTGCAAACACTTGCTGTTTTTCCCTGCCCAGGCCTACCACAAATAATCCATAAGTTACTTCTATTTATTCCAGAAGTAAAAGCATCTAGTTGTTTATATCCAGTAGTAATTCCTCTGATAACACCTTTATGTTCTGCTCTATATTTGATCTCGTCTAGTATTTTAGGAACAATAGACGACATTGGAACAACACTTTCACTTCCCAAATTCTCAGATAATCTATCCAACTCATTCCTAAAACCAGCAATTAATTCATCTATCTTGGGAGTCGAAGTTACTTTATTATAAATATCTGATGTAATTGTTATTAATGTTCTGGCTTTAAAACCGTTTACTACAATGTTTTCGTAAGCAGGAAACGAATTAGGATCTGCATTCATTCCCCATAAGTAATCTATTTGTTCCTTAGGATCTATTTGTCCTCTATCTTTAGAAAAATAATATGGATAACTTTTAAGTAAATCATAAGTTGGTGTGGTATCACTTCTATGATAATCAATAATAGCTCTAAATATATCTCTATTAGGCACAGAGCTAAGCATTTCTGGTTTCAGAAAAGAAATTTCAAAATATTTCTCAGGATGTTTTATTAAAATACTTAATAAATTATTTTCAGCATAGATACTAGAATCAAATAAGTTTTCACTCATAGTTGGCTAGTATCCTTTTTCCATATTCCGTATTTGCCAAATCCTCATACACTGTCTCCTGTTTTTTCTCTTTAGACATTCTTATTAACATGCCATTAAGTAATTGTGGATAATTATCTACTGTTAAGTTTGGGTATCCCAAAACTACAAGTAATCCATTAAATGTTTCTACTCTTCCATACAATCTAATAAGTCTCCCAAAAATTCCTATATCTTTTGTAGATACCTTATCTGTAATATTTAAGGACACATATAGAAATTTAGCTAGAGCAAATTGAGGTTTCTTAGATTCCTTTAGTGTATTTTCAAAACCGTAGATAACAGATTCTTCCAAGTTTTCTCCTTTATATCATCTAGAGAGGCAGGGATTTACGCCCATTTCTTTATAGTAAGCACCTTTACGTATGCCTCGGTTCGTTTGCCTTTTCCGTCATACAACTTCAGTACGCCTGTTACGCTCTCTCCAAGTAGATAGGTGGGATTTGAACCCTGTACTCCCAAGTTGGTTAGTATCCAGTCTGATGTGGGCAATTTATGGGTCATGACTCCCTACCAACTAGCGGATTCCACATCACTATCTACAGCAGTCTGGCAGGTGGGGTATCTGGCTACGGCTTTACCAATATTTCCCACAACCGACTAGGCCTCCCATTCTCCTTTTACTTTCCTTACCAGACTCTAGACAGATTATCGAGCCGCTGAAGTACAGTGTACTTCCATTCTAAACCAGCTAAGATTGTTAGAGCTGCCACCCTCTACTTAGCCACGACCCAATATTTCTTATGCAAACAATTCATCTATTTTCTTTTCTACTTCTTCTACGGTTAGTTTTGATTCTGCTACTTCTGGTTCATCCATCATGATATTTCTAGCTGCGAAAATATCTCTTACAGACACTCCTCGCATTCTTTTTTCCATCTCATCAGCGGAGAGTCTTAATACAACATTATCCAAATCAAATAGAGCATCATCTGGAACTTCTACTTTATCTCTTCCATCTCCAGGTAAGGGTAGGGTTGTATTGCCTACTACATGAAGATTTAGATCAAAGTTATTAATTCCTAAAGGTTCTTTATTTGCATCAAGTGTAGTTAATTCTAAATTAGTAATAGCATCAAATACACTTTTAGCTCTTGAAAATACTTTAACTTGGTTGAGTGGTTGGACTGGAACTTCTGTCAATATCGTACCACATTCAGGACATACAGCAGAGAACATGCTATTCACTGACTTATTTTCCTTACCGCACTTGGGACAGATTTTAGTATTAGTTCTGTCCAATACATTTACAGCTCCTCTAGTTTGTCTCCAGTTAAATCCGTTTACTTTCTTAGCTGCGTTGAAATCTCCATTTACCTGAGCTAGAATCTTTCTGTTGTGCTGGCATTGAGGGCACTCATCTTCCCCCAAACAAAGAATACCACCACCGATCCAATGCTGATCGTATTCAACATAATCAGAGTTTAAGACTCTAACCACATGCTGTCCAGCCGGTAAATCCATAAATTGAGTTTTCTTGAAGTTTTTAGCTTCTTTCTTTTCGCTAACATGAAATGGCATTTTCTAATCCTCCTTGATCATTTGTTTGATTTTTTCCATTGTTGAATTTCTATTTGCGTCTAATAACGCTAATGATTCTTCTAAATCCATTTGATCTAATTGTCCTTTTAGTATTAAGTATCGTCTATATGTTCTCTCCAATTCTAGAAGCTGTAATAGTTTTACCTGCGATATAAAATCCTCCTTCTCCAGAAGCCTATCTGGAATCTCACTTAATGATTCTGAAACTCTTAGAGTATTGAATTCACTTAGTTTGAAAACCCTTTCCGTTGTAACAGACCTTTGCATAATTTACTCCTTAGGAAAAATGCTAGTCATATAAGTCCCAACAATTCCAAGAGCTAGTAAAGAAAGTATACCTAAAAATACTCCAAATTGTTGAAAGACGAGTATAGAAAATAATCCCGCCAATATAAAATATGCAATTAGTAAAATATATTTCATTCAACATCTCCTTCCAAGATTTCATCATTATCTGGTTGAATTCTAGTGTAACGATTAGCTATATTATAACATGCTTCTCTAATCTTGTCAAGTACTTCCGGATTATCTCTTATATAATTCATAGATTTGATCATACCCATCCCTAGCTTCTCTTCACCAAAATACATATAAGCTCCTCTAGCTTTGACAACTCCCAGTCTCTTAGCAAATTCTATTGCATCTCTGTAGGTATCTATTCCGGAATCAAACATCAATGGAAAAGAACCAGATCTATAGGGAGGGGCTAGTTTATTCTTATTGATTACATACTTGCATTGAACTCCAGTTATTTCTTCTCCTACTGTATATTTCTCTCCAACTGTTAGCAATATTACTACAGATGAATAATGTTTAAGTGCATACCCTCCTGGATAATCGTATCCTCCGTGATAACTACCAATCTTAGCTCTGACTTGATTGACAAAAATTAATGCTACATTACTATTCATAATTCCATACATATTTCTTCTAAAGAATGATGTAAGAATTCCAGCAGTTAGAGCTATGTTTCTATCCTCTAATTTCTTTTTCTTTTCAATCTCTGGAGCTAAGGCAGCTACAGAATCAACAATAATAACATCAAAGTAACCCGATTCTAAACCTAATTCTTTATCTCCATGAATAAAATCTTCTGCTAAATTGAGAGCATCCTCAGCTGTTTCTGGTTGTACAATCAGTAAACCACTTGTATCACCAACAATCTTTTCAGCTCGATCATACTCCAAACTATTCTCTACATCAATATAAGCTACCCTTTCCCCGTTAGCGATTGCATTTCTAGCTATCTCTAAACATAGAGAAGTTTTACCAGAACTATAAGGCCCAAAGATTGTAGTAACTTTCCCTTTAGGAATTCCACCAATTCCTGTAGAAACATCTAAAGAAAATGATCCAGTAGATATAGATTCTACACTGGTAGAATCGGATAAAATAATTAGACTTGGAAACTTCTTAGATATTTTATCTACTAAAGTATCCGTCATTTTACTTTTTATTCCTTTTTAGGTATTTTCTAGTGTGCCAACAGATGAGTATGTCTCTGATCGTTGGAGTTTGCTCGTTGCTCCACTCACCAGCTATTGCGTTTTCTCCAGCACGAACGACAACATAGTAAACTAGGTCGTGTGGCAACCTGTATGCTAACCACTGCCAGAAGCTAGCCAACAATTCTTCTAACCATGTTCTATTTGACATCTGATCCTCCAGTTTCTCCCAATCTTCCATAGAATCAAGGACTGGTAGTACAATTTTTAACCAACCTTTATATGCTTTTCCTTCCGGAGAAAAATCATTTGAACCTCCGCACCAAATGAGTGCTTCTTGCATTTTACGGATTAAACCTTTAACATCACTAGCATCAATTACTAAATTTTGTTTCATTTCATCACTACAAAGAATCTTTCGTCTGGTTCTTCACCCAGGCTTCCAAGTCGTTCAACAGTCACAATTAAATCATCTAGATTATATTCTTTAATGTTTGTAACTATTACATCATTCCACATTCCTAATGTGAAGGGAACTAACTCTCCCGTTCGTTTACTTTTAACTACACAGACTGGAATATCATCCCTGTTCATACATACCTCCTTTATTTTTTAATCCATCGATCACTTATATCCCCATCTACAGCAGGAGAAATACTTTTTAGAAATCTTGATTCTGCATTTAGCATACATCCAATGATAAAATCTAAAGCCCCTTCTGCAATCTCATTACCAACTTCAGCGACAATTTCATCATGTACTATTAAAATTAACTTTAGTTTATCACCAAATGGATTATTATAATAAATATAATTACAAGCCATCTTCAGCATATCAGCACCACTACCCTGAATAAGATGATTAAATCCCTCTCTTCGAATAGCTCTGATTTCTTTTCTATATTCCCACTTGTCAATATACAATCCTTTGGTTCTAAAGTATCTTCTTCTTCCTGTAAGAGTAACTGAATAACCTTTATCAAGAACAGTATCCTGAAATCTATTCATAAAGGGAGTAAGAGTTGGATAACCTTCTCTTACAGATTCTAGCATGGATCTGGCTTCTTCAATCGGAATTCCTAGATTGTAGGACAATCCCCATTCTGTAGAACCATACAAGATTGCAAAATTTACTGACTTAGCTAGATTTCTTTCTTCCTTCACAATCTCTGCAATACTCTTACGAGTAACTGTAGTTGCTGTGGATGTATGCATATCCACACCATTAGCATAAGCTTCAATAATTACTTCGTCACCAGAGATATCTCCAGCTAATCTATACTCTTGTTGATTATAATCCACCACAATTATCTTTTTTCCTTTTGGAGCTACGAAACATTCCCTATAATCACTTTCTCTAGGAATATTTTGCATATTAGGTTCTTTACTACTAGTCCTTCCAGATAGAGCTCCGAATGGATGAATATCTGAGTGTATTCTTCCAGTCTTAGGATGGATATGTTCTAAGAATTTAGTACCATAAGATGTATCTTTTTTATCATACATTCCCATTTCTATAGCAGAAACTAGAATGGGAAACTTATCTTTAAGTTCTTTGAGTACTTTTTTATTTGTAGCTTCAGCTTCAATTCCAACCATGTTCAATAAATTCTTTAACTGTTGAGGAGAATTTAAATTTATATTTCTTTCGATAAAGGTAAGAAAAGCACTTGGATCTGTAAGCATATTCATAGCAACCTTGGACTTTTTAGTTGTTAAAGATACACCATCAACATCTTTTCTAATCTCAATTCTTTCAACAATCTCAGCTAGGTTATTAAACTTCTTCCAATCTATGTTCTTGATAAAGTAATCCAGTACTTCTTTTCTAACATCTTCATATTTCTTAGCAGATTGGGTATCTAAATCTAACCATTTACTTGAGTCTAATAAAATCCCATTTAACATCATATCCGATACTACAGGAATAAACTCCATATCAATTTGATAAGCTTCCAACTGTTTAGATTCTTTAATTAAATCTAATTGTTTGTGATAAATTTCCTCTAGGTATTCTACATCATTAGCTGCATACTCTAACTGTTCCAAAGTAAAATCATCTTCTAAATTATCAACAAAAGATTCTTGTTCAGATTTATCTATAGTAATATTACAGTATTTATCCACTAGATAAAGCAAGCTGAAGTATCTTCTTCCTATTCCATTAAGAATCATTACTTCAGCTATCATTGTATCATGCACATTTTTAAGCATGATATTAGTATTATTTTTTATAACTTGTAAATCATATCTAGCATTTTGAATAATTATTAGTTTATTTGTATCAGATATTAAACTGATAATATATTCTAAGTATCTATATCCCAATTTCTTAAGATCAAATATATAAATTTTATTATTTATTTTTACTTGTAATAATCTAACTACAGCTTCTAACTCATCTAGAGAAGTAGTTTCTGTATCTAAGCTAATAATATCCGTTAAGATCAGATCATTTTGAAAATTTACTATATAGCTTTGATTCTCTATCAAAGTAAAATTCATTTATTATCCTTTCTTTTATAAAAAATTTTATATCAAGACTCCTCAGCTAGAAATATTTTTTTCAGCTGATCTCTTAATCATTATAACAAAGAAAACTATTTTAAACTTTGTATTTATTGTTTGAGCTATAACCATCTAATTTAATAGAACGTGCTGTGGGTAGCTCTTTGTAGCACCACTCGCTCTAAGAGCGAGATGACTCAGGTCTAGTTTTACTCTAGTGCCACACTCCATAACTAGTACAGTCCAGGCATAACGGATTACTCCGTACTTTCCTAAGCTCTAAAGAGCAGTAGTACTCGCTAGTCTTTTCACCTGTCATCTGAGTTTTATAGTTTTTAAGTAAAGGATAAGAAGCTCAATCTAAGAAACCAGTTATTCAACTTCCAGCTATCAATAGATAGACAACATGTTAAACTTTTAGCTTCTATCCTTCATTATGAGTATAACAGAAAACTAGGAATTTAAGCACGATTTTGGAAACTCTAATCTTCCTTTAATGTTCTTCTAATGTTACCTTAATGTATTCTTGCTTAAAAATGGTAAGATATGTTATACTCATAATGAGAACTGTAGCATAGAAAGGAGGTACTGTCAAGAGTGAATATACCAACAGACTTACTGTATAAGACTTATTTTTGGTTAGGACTATCTGGAATAATTATGTTTTTCGCTATTCAAATTCTTCTTTGGAGGAAGAATTGGAGAAAAGCTTTCAATCAATCTTCTGTTTGGATTATAGCATATTTGACGATGTATGCTATACTAAAGCTCACAGAATACTATACTCACATGGAGAGGATACCTAGAATTGGAAATGCTTAAACAATTAATATATACTGTGCCTAAGGGATATGTCCGAGTTACTTTACACACATCTAATGATCATACATCTGAAATAAGTATGCAACTAGTAGATAAAGATGATGAAGTTTTATTTGAATCACAGCATATTATACTAAGGCCTGAAGATAGTGCTATACTTAGAGGAGCTAAACTGGAATTGGAGATCACCTTGCATAATGGCGCATAAATTATCAGACGGAAGATATAAGTGTAGTTGGTGTAATAAAGTTTATCCTGATCCTACTAAAGCAGATGTCTGTAGGGATTCACATAACTTAATTTTAGTACCCATGCTACAAGAAGATATTAACAGACTAATTCAATTTATAGCTACTAAGGATGATAAATTAATTACGGAGACACTATGGAAAAGTTTATCGAAATATCAGGGAAAGTTTATAAAATGATCGGCTGGTGTTGGCAACTGGATATGAAAACACTAGTCAATAGCTTTGAAGAAGGAAGAGGAGAGTACTTTAAAAAGTTTGGAAAGTATCCTAACCATGCATACATGCACAAAGATACTATCAAAACTCTACTAGAAAATTTTGTAGATACATCTCAATATAAAGTAATAGTAGAAGTAAAAATTGAACTTCCCTATAATATGTTTGGTGGTGTAATACTAAACCCAATAGAAAAATGGGTTCAACCTAATTTAGTTTACTTTAGTGCGGAGACAGAAAATGATTAATTATGCACCAGAAATAACAAAATATGATATACTCATAGTGAGAGAAGAAGATAAAATACAAAAAAATAACAATGATGAAGTTAGAAACCCCTGTCCTATTTGTGGTGAAGAACTAATAATAGAGGGTAGATGTAATACTTGTTTGAATTGTTTTTGGAGTAAATGTGATATCTAAAGAAATAATATTTTACATATTTAAAAAGATATTGGGGGCTTTGATATTAATTGGAATTTTTGCAATCCCTCTTGGTATTATAAGTGGATCAATGGTCGAAGCATTTGTAATTATTATTTCTTTATTTCTTTTTGGGGTGATAGCCACTTTTGGATTATGCTTAGTTTTACAATAGGAGAATAGAATGGCTAGGAAAAGAGTAATAGATTATTTAGATCAATTTATGGCAGCTCTGGCAGATCAGTTAGATGAAGATGAAAAACATTGGGGAGATGCATGGAGAAAACTTCCAATAGAAGAACTGGAAGAAAGAATTTTTGATAGATTTGATGAGTACTATTTTAATTATTACGAAGCGGAAGAACCTTATCCCTGGTTAAAAGTAGCTAGTCGTGCCGTGGTAGCTTGGATTAGAGAAAATTTTGAGGATTGGAGATTAGATGAATAAATTTAAATTCCCCTGGCGTATTGAAATAAGGAATGAACATTCTTGGGACAGGCGAGGACGTTACGTTTTAGTAAACTCAGCGGGAGATAGAGTCGCCATAATCTCTCTTAATGGAGCTCCGAAGGGAGATGATACTCTAGCACAAGAAACAGCTGAATTAATTGTTGGTTTAATTAATATTCATTGTTCAGCATTAACAGAGGAAAGAAAATGATTATAGGTGTGGATGTAGATTCAGTATTAGCTGATTTAGATCGTGTTTGGTTAGCTTGGTATAATAGAGATTATAACGATAACTTCACCAGAGAACAAATTAAAAGATGGGATTTTCATTTGGATTTAAAACCTGAATGTGGTTTAAAGATGTATGACTATCTAAAAGATTATACACTTTATGATGAGGTTCCAGTAATTGAGGGAGCTCTGGATGGAGTACTAACACTAAGAAACTTGGGACATAGAGTTGTATTTATTACAACCACACCTATAGAATGTTCTGGTAGAAAGTATCTTTGGTTAAAAGAGCATGGATTTTTTAATGGATCAACTTATAAGAATGGTGGAGATTTTATAGACTACATAGAAGCTTCTGATAAATCCTTAGTTAGAACTGATATGCTAATTGATGATAATCTACATACAATTAAAGCTTATCCCTGGATGGGAGTCTTATTTGATCAACCTTGGAATCAAAATTGGGACTGGCCTTATAGAGTTTTTGGTTGGAAAGACTTTCTAGAAAAATTTTCAATGTTGGAGATGTTTACAGATAATGCCTAGACAGAAAACTGGATACAATAAAACAAGTCTAAAAAATCTCCCACAGTATAAAGACTTGGATGATGAAGAATTAGACATAGTTATATCTGAGCATCTAGCAGAACTGGATGTAGAAACTTTTGAAAATTTAATTGCTAACAGAATTAAATCTTTTGAGAATGATTATGATCTATCTGATATGAAGATTAACGATCTATTCACTCTTAGAGCTTTAGCCCAGGCTGTAATTGCTTTAGACGAATTAGAACTTCTCATCTTTACAGAAAGAAAGAAAACTAGTTTAAATAATATCACTATCATAGAGAAGCTCGGTAGAGCAGCTTCAGATCTAAGATCGGATATTTCTAAATTACAAAACGATTTAAACATTACTAGAAAGACAAGAAAAGGAGACAGAGAAGATTCTATCCAGGCTTACATAGAAAAACTAAAAGGACAGGCTAAAGAATTTTACGAACAGAAAATGTCATATATATTTTGTGATAAATGTAATATGTTACTGGCTACAATTTGGTTTCTTTATCCAGAGGAAAACAATACAATAACTTTAACTTGTCACAGAGAACTAGATAGTGGCGAGATTTGTAATAATATAACTAAAGTAACATCTAAAAGTTTAATAGAAGTTGGTACAAATAAAGCAGGGATTATGCCGGAGGCCATAAGATGAAAAAACTTACGGAAAGGTTTTATATGTGGTTAGCTTGGATATTGCCAGAAAGATTAGTACTCTGGTGTGCTGTAAGAGTACTTTCTTTTGCTACGTCCGGAGAATATTCTAATACTGTAGTTTCAGAATTAAAAGCTATGGATGCCTTAGACGTGTGGATAAAGGCTTTTGACAGTGAAGAATAAATATCTTTTAGGAACAGCAGCTTTTAGCAACTTCGATCTTCTACAAACTTGTGTCAATAGCTGGCCTACTTGGATAGATAGACTAGTTGTATTTGACAGATTTAATAGAGTTAACGGTACTAATGTCCGAGAAGATGTTAATGTAATCTCCTATAGAGAGCACATAGGTTGTGCTACTGTTTGGAATAGAATAATCTTAAATTCTATGGCTAGTGGACATAATGCAGTAATCATAGTAGGATCAGACACAGAGTTCAAAGAAGATTTCTTAGAAGAATGGATTAGAGAATTTGAGGACGGTAATTATATCTTTGCTACAACTAAAGATCAAGGATTCAATTGTTTTGGTTTAACTGTAGAGTGTGTTGAAAAAGTTGGAATGTTTGATGAAAATTTCTTTCCCGCTTATTTCGAGGATAACGATTATTGGATCAGAGCTAAAATGTCAGGAATTAATATAGGAGATATAGGAGATCAAACTAAACTTGAGCATTACGGTTCAGCTACAATTAGAAGAAATACTCTATGTAATCAAGCCAATGCCTTCAGCTTTGGTTTAAATCAAAGGTACTTTTGGTCTAAGTGGGGAGCTCATCAAGATTCAGCCATTAGTAAATTCTATACTACACCGTTCAATTCTGGCAATCCCCTCAGCTGGTGGGAGCTAGACGAGGAATTTATCAAAGTAAAAAGAGAGGCATGGGAAAAATGTTAACCTTTTTAGATTTAGGTAAATACGGAAGATTGGGAAATCAAATGTTCCAGATAGCTAGTACTATCGGACTAGGAGTTGAAAATGGGCATAGTATTTGCTTCCCTGTTTGGCCTTATAGTGATTTCTTTAAGAATCCTGTGTCACAAGATGAAAATTTATCCCAAAAATATTTCTTCATCCCAATCATAGAAAAAGGTACTAGATATAGAGAGTATATCATATCATCCATAGGTGATTATAATCTATCTGGTTACTTCCAAAGCTGGAAGTATTTTGATCAGCATAGAGATTTAATTAAATTCTTCTTTGAACCTAAAGTAGAAATAGTTCCGGCTAATCATAATAAAGTAGCTGTGCATATCCGCAGGGGAGACTATATAGATTTACAGCATGTTCATGTTAATCTGTGGGAAGATGGATATTATCACAAAGCTTTTGAATTTTTTGGAGATAAAACTTTTAATATTTTTTCAGATGACATTAGTTGGTGTATAGATACTCTACCAGATGAATTTCCAGATTTAGATTTTCACTTTATAGATCCGTATCGTGATATCAATGATTTATTTTATTTATCTTCTTTTAAGAATATGATTATATCTAACAGCTCCTTTAGCTGGTGGGCAGCTTATCTAAATAAGTGGGATGATCCAAATATAGTAGCACCAGATGTTTGGGTTACTATTGAAGATACAGTAGAAGATAGAATTTTACCAGAGTGGACAATTTTATGAATCTGTTTGAATACCTATTCAAAGATAAATTAGAATTTATAAAATGGTTATTTCCTATTAGATATAGGTATTATGAAAAGAAATGTAAAGAATATGGAATCATCCCTATATCTTACTGGAAATGGGAAGATCATATGAGAAAGTGTAAATATACTACATTCAAATTAATAACTTTTTATAAGATATAGAAAGGAGATAATATGTTAACCAATTCTGGAGGAGGGTATACTTGTCCACAGTGTAATCAATTTGTTCCTTTTGGAATTTATCATTCATGCGTAAAGATCCAAGGAGCTGAATTTGTTGAGGATTCTAAAACATTAGCAATATTAAAAGAAATAAAAGATTTACTTTTAAAAATTAATTCCGATCTGTCCGAAATAAAAATGAGGGGTAATCGGGGATGGTAGAAATTAGTAACACAGAATATTGGATCGGAGAAGGTTGGATAAAATTTAATGGAGAGTAATGTGTCAGAAAATATGTATGCACATGAATTTAATAACGAGATTTATGTAGAATTTGTTAAAGATGGTAGAAGTTCTAACTTACATATGACTAGAGAATTTGCTGAAAAGTTAATGAAATCACTGGAAAAAATATTAAAAGTAGGTCAAAATAGTGACAGAGATTGGATAAAGTTCGATGAAATAACTCCACCAAAGTCAGATGATCCTACTAATCCTGGAGGTGTATATTATGAAGTTATGTTGAATAGTGGAGAGATATCTAGATTGTGTTGGTGGCTTAATCATTGGTACTGTTCATTAGATAATGGTAATGTACTATATTGGAGGCCTCTTGAAAATAAATCCTAGGGGTTTTTGGGAGAACGATACAGAAGAAGGTCATGGGATTGATCCTAATCTAGCTCAAGGTTTGATAGAATTTTTTACAAGAGAATACTTTAATTTTATCCTGGATTATAATGATTCTAGTGTATATATAGCAGATGTTGGTTGTGGTACTGGATACTATACTAAAAAATTAACCAATAGAAGTGAATTATTTTGTAAGGGGTATGATGGAAATCCAAATACTCCACAAATAGCCGGAGATAATTTTAAAGTTTTTGACTTTACTCAAGACGCTAAGTCTTTGGGAATCTATGATTGGGTATTGTGTTTAGAAGTTGGAGAGCATATACCAGAAGAATATGAGCAAATCTTTCTAGATAATCTGGCCTATTTAGCTGATTACGGAATAGTTTTAAGTTGGTCTATTCCTGGATTTGGTGGAGATGGGCATGTAAATCCAAAGTCGAATCAGTATATAATCCATGAAATGAAAGAAAGAGGATTCAAATACAGCAAAAAAGATACAAAGGAACTTAGAAACTCAGCCTCCGAATACCCTAGTATTGGGTGGTGGTTTCGTGAAACCTTAATGTGTTTTCGTAGAGAAAAAGATTATAGAGGAACTTCAATATTTGAACCGACAGCGGATGAAATTATGGAAGGACTTCAGAAGGATTGGGAGGAATCACATTGATAATTTATACAGGTGCAACTTTCGATATTTTACATGCAGGTCATATTAACTTTTTGCGACAATGCAAGGAATACTTTCCAGACAGTTATTTAATAGTCTCTCTAAATACAGATGAATTTATTGAACAATTTAAAGGAAAGATGCCGGTATTTAATTTTGATGAAAGAAAAAAACTTTTAGAAACTGTGGAATATGTAGATGAGGTTATCCGTAATATTGGAGGAGAAGATTCCAAACCAGCTATATTAACTGTTGAACCTGATGTGATAATTATAGGAAGTGATTGGTTAAATAAAGATTATCTAAAGCAAATGAGTCTCACAGAAGAGTGGCTAAGAAAAAACCATATAGCTTTAATATATATTCCTTACACAGAAATAATTAGCACCACAGAAATAAAGAAAAGACTGTCCAATGCTTAAAGATACCATAGTAGTTACATTTTCTGGAACTCCAATTCACAAAGAATATCAAGAAGAATTTGATTCCTTGTATGGAAATAAGTTTCACAAACATATTAAATGGACTTCCAGTTATCTAGAACAAACTCTATACTACCACGCTCATCAGGATATTTTCAAGTATAAAAAATACTTCGGATATTTTCTATGGAAACCATTTATAATATTAGATGCAAGATTTCGTTATCCAAATAGAGTTATACTATATTGTGATAGTAATATAAGATTTAAAGATATATATGGATTTGCAGAAAAGTTTGATTATTGGATAAATAAAGAGCACTTGTTCTTAGTTAAACATGATCATTACTTTAACGATGAATGGACTAAAAGAGATACTTTTGTAAACATGGATGCAGACTCAAGTTTATATTGGTCAGGTAAACAAAGATGGTCTGTACTATTTGGCATTAGACCGTCTGAGTTTGGTGGAAAATTCTTGAGAGAGTATCAGCAATACTGTGAAAACCCATCTAATATTACTGAAGAATCTAATATCTGCGGGTTAGATAATTTACCTCTCTTTAGAGGACATAGATGGGAACAGAGCATTTTGTCTATACTGGCAGAAAGATATGGAATAGACGGGCCTACAGATATTGAAATGCTCGAATACTATGATAAAGTTTATAGCTCAGAATTAATAAAATATAAGGAAGAAATAAATGCAAATATCTCCTAGTTGTCAGATACCAGAATTACTTGGAATTTATAACAGAGTTTTTGAAAATAGAAAATGTTTTTTTATAGATATTGGAGCTTTTGATGGATATGTTTTTAGTAACTGTTGGGGATTAGCAGAAGATGGATGGAGAGGAATCTTTATAGAACCTAATCCAGATTTGTTTGACCTGTGTAATCAAAGATATAAAAATAATCCAAAAGTAACTACAATTAAATATGCTATTGGAGATGAGAATAAAGAAAATGTTACTCTATATACGGGCGGTACTCTTACCACGACAAGTCTAGAAAGTCTAGAACTATATAATCAAATAGAGTGGAGTCATGGATTACTGAATAAAGATAGATTTATTAAATCTTCTATGAGAACATTAAATTCTATTATAGGTGAATTTGGTGAAGGATACATGCCAGACGTTATATCTATAGATACAGAAGGAAATGAGTTGGATGTACTTAAAGGATTTAATATTAGATTTTATCTTCCCAAAATAGTCATAGTAGAGACTCATGAACTTAGCAAGGATACAAGACTGAGCAGAAATTTTCCAGCAATTGATCAATATTTTAATGATACAGAGATATATACTAAAGCTTTTAGTGACGAGATAAATACCATCTATGAAAGGATTCAACTTTTTCGATAAAATATTTTATATCAATTTAGACAAAAGAATAGACAGATTAGAAGCTTGTAAGGGGGAATTAAACAAAGTGGGAGTTATAGCAGAAAGACAACCAGGAATAATCTACGATGGATTTGAAGATAAGCATAGAAATGCTTGTATAGGAAATCATTTAGCTCACGCTCAATGTCTGATTAAGTCTAGGGGTTTTAATAATGTATTAATCTTTGAGGATGATATTGAATGGCTATTAAATCCCCAAGAAGTATTAGAAAATTTAAATCAATTCCTAATCGAACTCCCTGAAGATTGGGATATATTCTATCTTGGAATTAATATGGATATGTACGAAGCCTACAGAGTTTCAGATCATGTAGCTAAAATTAATGGAGGGTTTTCCACCCATGCTTATTGTGTGAGATCTAATTTATTCGATCTACTTATTGATATTAATTCTGACAAAACTATCACACATAATGATGTTACTTATACTAACGATGTAATTCCAAATTATAATGTTTATATTCCGATTCCACTGCTAGCTGGACAAAGAAAAGACTTCAGTGATATCCAGGGGGTTATAATGGATTCAAATCCAATGTTTATTCAAAGATTTAAAGATAGGATGATAAAATGAAACTCACTACTATATTTATTTTAGTTAATTGTACATGGAAGTAACTTTTCTGATCCCCACCTTAGGAAGATATTCTATTCATCAGGCTTTAGGAAGCTTAAGGGATCAAACTAATCCTAACTGGAAAGCTATTGTGGTATTCGATAATCACGACATTACCATAAGTACGGATGAAAAAGTATCTGCATATAGATTTGATAAACCGTTAGGTCAAGGGCCTGGAATAGTAAGAAACTATGCATTTCCATTTGTAGATACCGATTGGATTGCCTTTTTAGATGATGATGATTATGTAGATAAAACTTATGTAGATAGAATATTTCATTATGCTAAAGCTAATTATGATTTAATTAACTTCACATATAGAGATGTTAACTCTGGAAATACTCAACCATCACCAGGAATGAAAGTTCCACAATACTGTCATATAGGAATGTCTGTAGCTGTGAGAACTTCTTTAGTTCGGGATAATAATATCCAGTTTATTCCAGGTTCTTGTGAGGATTGGTTTTTTATAGATGATTGTGTTCAAGCCGGGGCCAAGTATATTCTAACGGGGGAGATTTTATATTTTGTTGGTAAGAGGAGTGGTTGGAGATGATTAAACCCAAAATCTCTCAAGAAGATTTACAACTATACGAGATATTAAGAAATCCTGCATTATGTACAGAATTTATATACAACTTAGATAAGACTTCGTGGGAAGAACCTTTTGAATTTACATTATACCAAAAAGAAATCCTATGCGATTTTCATGATCATGTTAGTGTTACAACAGCTAGAGCTGTAGGAAAGACTGTATCCCTTTCATCTTTGATCATATGGATGCTTATTTTTAATGTGTATGGCAGAGATTATATTGTGTACACAGTTCCAAACAGAGCTCACTTACAACCTGTTTGGCAGAATCTACAAAGAAGCTTCAGATCAAATTCTCTATTAAAAATGTTCATCCCCACGGGTGGGGGGTTTAATAGTTCAGTTTTTGAAATTAACTTAACAAATAACGCAGCTCTTACTTGTAGAATTGCCGGTATGACTGGAACAGGAGCTAATGTAATCGGCTTACATACTCCTGTAGTTTTACTTGACGAAGCTGGGTACTATCCTTGGGGTACTTGGGTAGAATTACAACCAATTCTAAATACATTTACTGAAGGACACAGGCAAATAGTTTCTGGAGTTCCCACCGGAGTTAGAGAAAAGAATGTTTTATTTACGGCAGATCAAGAAGATCCATCCTACACTAAACATAGAGCTACAGCTTTTGATAATCCTAGGTTTATGGAAAGTGATCATCAACATGCTATTGAACAGTACGGAGGAGAAGACTCTGAGGATTATATTCACTTAGTTCTAGGTAAACACGGAGCTCCTGTTTATGCCCTATTCGATAGGAATTTATTTGAAATATCTAATTACAGAACTTATAAACTTATTATCAATGGTATTGAACTAAAAGATAATATAGCTAATTATATTCCAAAATTAGCTATGTTTCCATTAATGGGAAATGAAAGAAAGGGAATAGTTTTATTTGGAGTAGATTTAGGATACACAGATCCGACAGCCATAACTATTATGTATGAAGATATTAATGGAAGATTAAAGTTTCATGGAAGGGTTCAGCTAAATAAAGTATCCTACAATCTACAGGATAAAATTATTGACTACCTGGATTCTAAGTTTGATCCAAGCATTATAGCTATTGATCAAGGTTCGTCTGGTATTGCAGTAATTCAAAGAATGCAAGAAGCAGACGAATACCTGCACAAAAATTATGCTAAAAGAATTATACCTATTAACTTTTCCGCATTTATTGATCACGGTGTGGATCAAGATGGAAAAGAATTAAAGACAAGAGTACGACCATTCTCGGTTTCAGTTCTACAAGAATACTCTAATAGCCACAGAATAGTTTATACTTCTACAGATATGGAGTTAATTTCGGAGCTGGAAAGAATGACATATACAAAAAGTCCATCAGGAGAGATATCCTATAAGACTCTAACTCCTAGAGGAGGCAAGAGAGGAGAAGATCACTTTACATCTTCTTTACTTTGTGCATCTTTAGCTTATTATTTGGAAAAAGATTTTACAAACTATAAAAAGAGAGTTAAAAAGCTAGCAGCCCCTAGATGGATCACATGAGGTAAAACACTATGACAGAACCAAGAAAGTTAGCTCAAGCACAAATGTTTACCAGCGTTCTTCCATCTGCGGGTAATCCGTGGTCTACTACAGAAGTAGATAAAATGGAAGTAAAGGATTTAAATACATTTGCTAAAATAGTAGATGCATGTAGATTCTTTTATAGACACGACAGTATTGTTTCATCCGTTATTAATAAAAGTATAGATATTGGGATTAATGATTTAGTTTTTGATAGTAAAGATTTAACATCTAATGCCAAGAAAGTTGTAGAGGGGTTACTTCCAGAACTTCACGACTTTGCTGAAACTATGGCATTAGAATTTTTGGTGTCAGGATTAGTAGTTCCCGAAATAAAATATGCTAACGTAACTAGAGATCAATTAAAAGAAATGAGCATCAAGAAGTTTGAAACTCTAGTTATGCCTGTAGCTATGTGGGTTCGTGATCCAACATCTATAAAAATAAACTATACAATGGTAATGGATAAACCGTCCTACTATGTTAAAGTTCCAGAGAAACTAATCCAATTTATTTTAGGTAAAGGAACGTATGCAGACGGAACAAAAGATCCAGAATTATATGCTAAATTAAAAGCTTACTATCCAGAATTTATATTAAAAGTAGAAGAAAAACAAGAATATATTCTAATAGAGGACGACAGTTTGATCTTCAGGAACAGGCCTATATCAGATTCTCCCTACCCTACTCCTTATTTATACGCAGCTTTAGAACCATTAAAGCACAAGAGAAATCTAAGAAGAATGGATTACTCTATTGCCGCTAGAGTTATCGGAGCTATCCAGCTATTTAGATTGGGTAATGATGAGTTTCCAGTAACAGAAGATCAAGACGAACAGTTCCAAGCTATTAAAGATCAAATGTATTGGAGATTAACTTCCCAAAAAGATATAGAAAGAATCTTCCAACTATTCGCTAACCACACTCTACAGATCGACTGGATATTTCCTCCAGTAGAAGCTCTTCTAAATGAAAATAAATACAAAGAAGTTAATGAAGATATCATGATAGCTCTAGGATTTCCTAAAATATTAATTACTGGAGAGGTAACAAAAACCGGAACTTCTAATCCAGAGTTTGCTACAATGGCCCCAACTAAAACTCTAGAAGCCATGAGAAAAAGAATACTAAGAGTTTTGAATAGAGTTATTGATGTTACTTTTGAAGAGAATGGATTTAGTGGAGATACCACTCTAAAGTTTACTCAAATGAATCTATCAGAATTCAGTACTCTAGTAGAGGGTCTAACTAAACTGTATAACACTGGAAACCTTTCTAGAAAATCCTACTCAGGAGCTTTTGGATACGATATAGAAGAGGAAATGAAACAAAGATCAGATGAAAAAGAATTGTTAACTCAATACGGACTAGATGAATTCAATCCACAACCCTTTACTCCTTCAGCAAATAACAACAATACCGCCCCTCCAAGTAACAAACCCAAGATAAATCCACAGGAAAATCAGAAAAATCCTCAAAAATAGTATAGTTATGCACTAAATGTTGCATAATGTGTTATACTCACAATGAGGGGAGGAATATATATTCTATTCCCAGGAGCTTATTATGGAAGATGAAAAAATAATTATAAAAGAATTTCAGTTAGAATTGGTCGAGCTTTCAGAAATGGAGGCTGAGGCAGCTGTTACTACTAACTCACAGTTTAACTATCTAAAGTTTATTCTGACTGATAACAAACCAAACGCTAATAAGCAAAGAGTTCCAACAGAGGAATTCCCGAACTTAGTAAAAACTGGATATTTTGCGCCTTTAAAGATGGCACTAGGAACTATCGGTGACGGCCATGCCCAGGCTGTTCCTCTAGGAGTCATCACACACTTGAAACAAACAGAAAATGATATCAGAGGTATTGCAGCTTTATGGACTAAAGAAAGACCAGAAGATGTTGCTCTCATTAAGAAAGCTTATGCTGAAAAAATTCCATTGAATGTCAGTTGGGAAATTTCCTATATAGATTCTTTAATGGATGATGAGGGTATTGAAAATCTTTCAGGTACTTCTTTAAGAGCAGCTACTATAGTAGGAATGCCAGCCTACCAGGGTAGAACTCCCATTTTTGCTGTAGCTTCTGACAATAAGGAGGATAAAACCTTGGACGAGCTAGAAACCTTAAAAACACAGCTCCAGGAAGCACAGGATAATCTAATCAAAGCAGAAGCAAAAACTGTTGAATTAGATAATAAAGTTAAAGAAATAGAAGTTTTACTTCCAGAACTGGATATTCTCAGAGAGTACAAAGCATCTATTGAGAAGGTACAGGCAGAGGAAGCTAAGCTAGATGCAATTAAAGCTAGATTCAAAGAAGTTGGTATTGCTAAGGAAGATGAGTACTTTGCATCCAACAGAGAAAATCTAATTAATATGCCAACAGAAGCTTTAGATTTTATGCTTCAAGAGCTGGTAGCTTTTTCTTCTAAAAAAGAAGAGAAGGCTGAAAAGAAAATAACAATTCCAAATCTTGAAGGAGACGATGATATAGATTTATCCGATCCCAAAGAGATTGCGAAAGCACTCAGAGAACTAAACTCTCGTAAATAGGAGAATGTAAAAAATGGAAATCAACAAGTATACTGATATTACTGGTGTGGTAACTGTTGAAGATGTTGTAGAAGGTAGAATGGTTCTGCTAGTTAATTCTAGCGAAACTCATGACTATGGTTCTAGAGAGGATTTACCAGGAGTAAGAATTCCTGCTGATTCCACAGAAGCTGCGAAAGCTAGATTTTGTTTAACTTGGGCAGTCGATAATACTCAACCTCCAATCTACAACCCTTACCCAACAGTAGCTAATACTTCTTTACGGTGGGGATTTGACGGAGCTGCGAATGTTCCATTTGCCGCTACTGTTTATCTGTCCTCACTAAGCAATACCGAAGGATTAACTATCCCATCAGGTACTCTAGCTTTAGCTTTTGGCCCTGGTGTATTTACTATTCCTTCCGGTGGATTTGTTTATAGTGCAAATCTAGTCGCAGGAGCTTACCTAGAAGTACTCAATACAGCTGACGATGGAGCTGATGCGGGTAAACTTAACTACACAGCCTCTGTTAGTTTTGCCGAAGTTATGGAGTTGGATGCAGATCAGAACCTAACCTTCCGCATCCTTTACTAAAATTCAGGAGGTCACAAAAACATGGATGAATTAAAATTAAAGGAAGCTATTGCGTCATTGGCTGAAGATAAAGGGAAAAGAGATGCATTAGCTGAAATGTTCGTGGAGTATATCCAACCAAATCATATCGTTGTAGATTTTGTTGGTATGCTTCTAAATGCTAGAGCTCTAAAAGAGGGCGACTCCCTAGTAAAGAAACTAAGAAGTCAAGCCAGAGTTAGAACTCTAGTTCCAGGTTCTATCCATCTCAAAGACGAGATCACCGTACAGGCCAGAGCTAACTATATGTTAGACGGTGCTGATGTTGGTGTAACTTGGAATGAGTGGGAAATGGAAGCTGGAGATATTGGAACAGTAGAAGAAATTAGAAGTGAAATGCTAGCTCAACTAAGGGACTACTACCAGACTAAAGTCTTTACAGCTCTTTCTACAATCTGGACAGCTGTCAATACTCCTAACAACTTCGTAAATGTTGGTGGAGCTATTAATGCTACCGTTTTGAAAGCTGGTATTGATTATGTCAATCAGACTACTGGTGGAGTAAAAGCTGTAGTTGGTGCTAGATCAGCTCTAACTCCAGTTACTGAATTCGGTGCTTTCTGGAAAGATGATTTCTCTGCTGTAACTCCAACTACAGTTGGAATTGATTCTAGACTTGAGCAGGTTATGAGAGAGGGTTGGCTAGGTACTTACTACGGAGCTCCTCTTGTAGCTATTAATCAGGTTTGGGATAATCCAGCAGGTCATAATGCACTAATTCCTGTTGATAAGGTTCTAATTATTGGTGAGAATGTTGGTGAGTTTATTACTTATGGTGATGTTAAACAAAAACAATATAGTGATCCTAAACCAACTCCCCCTCAATGGTTCTTGGAATTCTATCAGAGATTTGGTCTAATGATCTGGAAAGCCGAAGGTTTGTACGTATTGGGTGGATTAAGTTAACTCCCAGGCTGCTGAACAGATGTATACAGTCTGTTTACTGTAAGTGAGAGGTAGCAGAGTGCCTGTTAGTGTCTATGCTAGTCATTCATAGAACTCTCATCTTTTTAAATTAAAAGGAGGTTTGGAATGGTACTTCAAGATATAGAAGTTTTCTCGGCTATGCAGACAAGTAAACCGTACCGCACGTATAGAAAGACCGTTTTAGGTCAAGTATATATAACGGTACTTAATTCTTTCTCTGGAGCTCCCGAAGGAAAATTGTTAAAGGGAAATAAAAATGAAGAGTCTTCTTTAGTAGATGTTTGGTCTGAAAAAGAAGATGTATTCTTCAAAAGATTAAATGTTAAGAATATGAAAGCTGGATATGTAGTTGAGTATACCAGACCTGAAACTGCGCCTATATCCGGAGAAGAGAAAATGAATACTCTCTCTGATTTAGAACTAAATAAGATTCTTAATAATAAATACATGGCTTTAACAAATGCACTTAATCAAATGACTTCCCCAGCTCCCGTTTATAGATTACTTGCTATGGCAGAGGAACAAGAAAAATCTGAAAAGATTGTTGAATGTCTTAGAAAAAGATTATCTGAACTTCAGGAGTAATTAATGGCTAGATTATTCACAGACGGCGCTGAGTTTCAGGATCTTTTGTTCTGGAATCTTGTGCAAGGCGGGCCTGCCATAACCACAGTGGGCTCAAATGTCCGTTCTGGATTGGCGGCATATAGATACAGTAGTGGATCTCAATACAGTGACAAGATTCTCCCTGCCACTCTATCAGAGTTCTATTTCAGGCTAGGGTATAAAAGAGACGGGGCTACATCAGCGGGAACTAGAATACCAGCCTGGTTTGCGACTTCGACGGAGCTGGGATCGATCCGGCTGAACACAACTACCCATTTTCTTGAACACTATGTGGGTACAACACTGACAACGATGGGAACAATTCAAATCCCAGTAAGTGCTCACTGTGTGGTTGAAGTCCATGTAAAAATTGGTGATGCTCCGAACGGAATTGTTGAAACTAAGGTAGACGGAATACCGGATATCAGCTTTGCTGGAGATAGCAAACCGGGAGCTGATGCCGCTGCCAATATGCTTCGAGTCTACTCTATGGTGTCGTCTGGTATGAACATTGACGATCTAGCTCTCAATGACATCACTGGAGCTGCGGACAACTCTTGGTGCGGGGAGGGTAGAGTTGCCCTGCTCAAAGGGAATGCAAATGGAGATGTCTCCCAGCTCGTAGGTCAGGACGGAAACAGTGTAGATAATTATCTGAATATCGATGATGTTCCTCATGATGGAGATACCACCTACAACCAAGGTATTCTCAGTGGAGAATACGACCTATATAACCTACAGGCAAGTGGCCTGAGTAATGTTTCTATTCTCCGAGGGTGGATAGAAGCCAGAGCTAGAAAGCTGAATGCATCTCCCGAAACCGTCCTGCTTGGCTTGAAAACAGACGGTACTGAATACTGGAACGACAGCCACAATCTAATGACAAGTATTACCAGTATCAGAAGGGATCATACGATCAATCCTAAAACGGGTTCTCCCTGGACTATAGCCGATTTGGATGCCCTTCAGGTAGGGTTCAAAGTGGAGTAAATTATGAGAGTATTTACAGATGGAGCTGAATTTGCCGATTCGTTGTTCTGGACAGTTTTCCCAAGCTGGACAGTATCTAATCTTCTTCCAAGATCGGGTGTTTACTCTTATAGAAATGCCCTAAGCTCAGCAGTTGTCATCACAAAAACGATAGCAGCTCTTTCAGAATTTTACTGGAAAGGAGTCTATAACTATCCTTTAAATAGCACAAGGCTCTTCGTTTGGTATAACGGAACAACAGAACTTGGCTCAGTCCGGCTCAATACTGGCACAGGCTGTCTTTCTCTTTATACAGGTACAACAACTCTCGTCGCATCTGGAACGATCCCATTCCCAATAAACGCTCATGTAATGCTAGAGGTTCACGTCAAAATAGACGATGCTGCTGGTGTTATCGAAACTAAGCTAGACGCTATATCTGACGTATCTTTCTCCGGTGACACAAAACCGGGAACAGCGACCGACGTGGATGTTATTGGAGTCGCTGCCACAGGCAGTACTGCAGAACCGGGCTATCTAGATGATATCGCTCTCAATGATACGACAGGTGGGGTAGATGATGGTTGGTGTGGAGATGGAAAAGTAGCTTTACAAATGCCTGACTCAGCCGGTGATGTAACAGGTCTTTCCCCCTCCGCTGGAGCTAATTGGGAGTGTGTGAATGAGCTCCCTCATAACACCGACACCGACTACGTACAAGATACCGTGGTAGATGACTACGATCTCTACAATCTATTACCGTGTGGTCTTTCTGGTGTAACTATTCAGCGGGTTTGGGCAGAATCCAGGGCTAGAGATACAGTAGCAGCCGGAGGATTGTGCCAAGTAGGACTGAAAACCGTAGCCACCGAATACTGGTCTGGAGATCTTAGCCTTCTAACAACCTATACCCCAAAGATTGGGGTTGATCATACTGTAAATCCTAACACCCTAGCAGCCTGGACTACAGATCAGTTGGATGCTTTACAAGTGGGGTTCAAGGTGCGCTAATGGCTAAACGAGCTACTAATATTGGAACTCAAACTGAGTACATCGACTCGGACAATCAGAAACGAGCGACTAATATCGGTGTTCAGGTCGAGTATAAGGATATCGACAACCAGAAACGAGCAACCAACATTGGTGTCCAAACCGAATATTTGGGAGAGCAAGCTTTTAGAGTTACCCAAGAGGGTTTTGGAGTGGAGTATGCTGACGATCAAGCTTTTAGAGTTACTGCTATTGGCTTCCAGGTTGAGTATATTGTAATTAGAGGCAAACCGCCCAAGCCCCCTAAACCACCAGGAGGAGGTAAATTTTTACCCCCATCGGAAGGGCCGGACTTAATTAGCTCTTATCCATCTATACCACATTTGAGGATTTAAATTTATGGCTAGATTTTATGGAATCGCACAAACCGCAGAAGTAGTTTTAGTTGCAGCTACAGCAAAAACAGTTATTCAATTAATAGCTCCAGCAAACCATAGAGTAGTTTTAACTGGTTGGGGGGTTTTCTTTGACGGAACATCTGCTAATGCCGAACCAGTTCAAGTTAGATTACTGAGACAAACTAGTGCTGGAACTATGTCCTCTTTAACTCCTGTCAAGATGGATGGAAGTCTAGCAGAAACTATTCTAACTACATCTCAACACTCTGCATCAGCAGAACCTACAGCTGGAGATGTTGTAGACATTATTGAATGTCATCCTCAGGGAGGATTTGAAAAACTATTTCCACTTATGCAAGAAATAATTATTCAAGGTGGAGGTAGAGTGGGTTTGGAATTAACAGCTCCGGCTAACGTTAATGTAAGAGCTAAGTTTATCTTTGAGGAATAGAAATGTTATTTATAGGGCGTAGAGCTGTTTACATAGCTTCTATACCCGTATCCTCGGGAACGGCAGTAGCAGCTTCTTTAACTGGAATTGGAGATTTAAGTTATTCCGCACTTTTAAATATACCAATATTTTCAACTCTTTCTGGACAGGGAAATTTATCTTTATTAGTGGATGGAATTAGAATAATTTCCAGTTCACTATCTGGACAGGGAAGCTTATCATCAGATGTTGATGTAAATGTGGTTATTAGTTCAATATTATCTGGAACTGGAAACTTAACATTTGATATTATTAAAAATATCTTTGCACAATCAATTCTATCCGGAATTGGGAATCTTACTGCGAGTCCAATAAAAATCATTTCAGTAACTTCTGAAATGCTAGGAGTGGGCGATCTATCTGCCTTAGCAATTAGAGGGGTAGTTATATCATCAACTCTTTCTGGTGATGGCAGTTTATCATCAGATGTAATTATACAAGAAGTAATTAGAACTGTTTTATCTGGATTAGGTGATCTAGATTCTAATGTTATAAAATTAATTCCAACAATCTCCCAATTTTCGGGCCAGGGAAATTTAATTGAATTTGTAATTCTTTTGATACCAATAGAAGCTAGCATAAGTAATATATCAAGTTTATTGACATTCCTAATTAGAAAGATAAAGCCACATAAAAGAATCTATCAGCTAGAAGATAACCTAAGAACAGTAACATCAGAAGATAACAACGAAACAGTATATATTCACGGAGAAAGAGAAACAAAAATAGGCGAAGAAAGAATAGCTTTTGTCCATAAAATCGGAACGAGTACAAAAGTTTAGGAGAATTCAATGAGTATTAGTGACTACTTAGAAGATAAAATTTTAGATCATGTGTTGAGAAACACATCTTATACGCCGCCAGCTATTGTATATATGAGCTTACATACAAACGATCCCTTAGAAACCGGTGCTGATGAGGTTGTTGGAGGCAGTTACATTAGAAAGGCTATAACTATGGGGCCTGCAGCTAGTGGAATAATTTCAAACTCGGCTCAACTGTCTTTTACTAGTATGCCCGCTGTTACAATTACACACGCTGGTATTTGGGATGCTGAATCTGGAGTAAATTTCCTTTGGGGAGGATCATTAGTAGCTCAAAAAGTTGTAAACGCCGGTGACACTGTACTTTGTGGTATTGGCGATCTAGATGTAACTTTGGATTAATCCGATGACATCGATCTGGTTCACTAAAGACCCCGAAGCTCTTTTAGATTATACAATAGACTGGTCTGATTGGATGGAGACTAGTGATTTTATTGTAGACAGTACTTGGATTGCACCAGCTGGAATAACAATTGATCATCAAGTCTTTACTGAGAATAGGACTACTGTTTGGATTTCTGGAGGTACATCCGGAGAAAGCTATGATCTAATTAATAGGATCACAACCAATGACGGAAGAGAAGATGAGAGAGATTTAACTATTTATGTTAGAGAAATTCCATATCTTCTATCCAGACTGTTACCAGAATTAAGATTACATCTAGGAGATATAAATTCAGCTACTTACAGATATCAAGACGATTGGCTATTAACTGCTCTACTATTATCTGTAAGAAGTTTACAACGTTGGTGGAATTTTAAATATCTAGTGGACTTTACTTCTCAGGATGTTTATAGAAACCCAAGCACAACCTTTATACAACCATCTCCTCCGGTAATTGAAGATGCGGATGTTAGACCAATTATCCTAATGGCGTCAATTATTATCAAAGAGGGGAGTTTACAAGACAGCTCATGGAATTCTGTAGCTTGGAGAGATGCTGAAATTTCTTATTCTAACCTAGAAGGATCGAGAGCTAAACAAGAACTATTAAGATCTGATTGGGAAGAATTAAAAACTCTTATCTCCCCTCCAAGTAAAAGATTAGCATTTCCTAGAAAGGGAAGTCTACCTGGATATATCAATAATGCATACGAAAGAACCACAAGATTTTAAATAAAAGGAGAATTATAAGGACAGGATGAATAAAATAAGAGTACTTTGGATTTCAGACGGTGTAATTCCAACAGGTTTTTCTAGAGTATCACATTCAATAATTAAATATCTACCAAAAGATAAATACGAGATCCTCCATCTAGCCATTAACTATGATGGTGATCCTCACCCATTCAATCATAAAATATATACAGCTAAAAACAAAGGAGATATTTACGGAACGAATAGAATTAAAGAATTCTCCAAAGCTGGAGTAGATTTAATTTTTATTTTGAATGATCTGTGGATAACTACTATGTATTTAGAGGAAATTAAAAATGTATTTAAAGAAAATATTCCTCCAGTAGTTGCATACTTTCCGGTAGATGCCAAGGGATATGATTCCGAGTGGTTTAGACATTTTGATATAGTTAAAGAAGCTGTTGTATATACTAAGTTTGGTTATGATGTAGTTAAGGAAGAAGCTCCAAGAACTTTTGACTTCAAGATAGTTCCTCACGGAGTGGATACTAGTATTTTTTACAAAATGGATAAGACTAGAGAAGAATTAAAAAAGGAATTCTTCCCTCCAAGAGAAGATTTTGAAGATTCTTTCATAGTACTCAATGCTAATAGAAACCAACCTAGAAAGAGAATTGATATTGCA
>Ga0209341_10000610_pt1 | contig 36718 bp, 43 predicted proteins | sample RifCSP13_2_FD_184020 | JGI IMG/M metagenome (GOLD analysis project Ga0209341, IMG submission 184020) | Soil microbial communities from Rifle, Colorado - Rifle CSP2_sed 13_2 (SPAdes) (version 2) | ecosystem: Environmental > Terrestrial > Deep subsurface > Rock core/Sediment | place: Rifle...
GGTCCCCTCACCCTGGTCCTACCGAGACGTCCGGAGGTCCCGGCGGAAGTGACGGCGGGGCTCGACACGGTCGCGGTGAGGATGCCCGCGCATCACGTGGCGCTCGCGATGATCGAGGCGGCCCGCGCGCCGGTAGCCGCGCCCTCGGCGAACCGGTTCGGGCGCGCGAGCCCGACGACCGCGCAGCATGTCCTCGACGACCTCGAGGGAAGGATCGACCTGGTCCTGGACGCAGGGCCGACGAGCGTAGGTTTGGAGTCGACGGTCCTCGACCTGACGCGCGAGGTCCCCACGATCCTGCGGCCCGGTGGCGTCGCCCGAGAGGAGATCGAACGCGTCGTCGGCATGGTCGAGGTCTCGGGATCCACTGCCGGGCCCGCACCATCGCCGGGGATGCTCGAGTCCCACTACGCGGTCGCCCCCGAGCTCGTCGTCGTCGAATGTCCAGACGCGCGAGCCACGCCGGAGGTGCTCGCGGAGATGACCTCGCTGGCGAGGCGGTACGGGGCCGCCGGCCGGGGGGTGGCGATCGCCGCCGCGTCCGATGACGTCCTTGGCCCCGACGCCGAGGTAAGCCGGCTCGGCTCCTCGAAGGACCTGGACGAGGTGGCCCACAACCTCTTCGCAGTCCTTCGCTCGCTCGAGGCCGGTGGGGCGGAGGTGATCGTTTCCCGTTCCTTCGGCGAGGCCGGCCTCGGGCTCGCGATCGGCGATCGTCTCCGCCGGGCCGCGGCGCAGATCGTCGTCCCGAGCCAGCGCCCGCGCGGACCGGAATCAACTTGACCGGCTCTCGCATCCGGGGCAGGCTGCGTACCGCATGATCGTGCTCGGACTCCTGCTCATAGCGCTCGGTCTCGTCGGCGGGGCGCTCATAGTGGACCTCCTCATCGCCGGCCCGCTATCCGGCCGGGTGGACCTCGATCTCATCGGGATCCCGCTCGAGGCGCCTGCAGGCTCGGTCCTTCTGGCGACCGCAGTCCTCGCGGCCGTCTCGACGCTCCTCGTCGGGTTCGGTATCGCGATCGTGGCGCGGCGCCGCGCTCGCAGGACGCAACCGGCCCCCACGCGCCGGCCGGCGCTCAGCCAAGCGGACGACGAGGAGTTCCACGCAACCGTGCAAGCGCGCTTGTGGCAGGCACGGATCGAGGTCCTCGAGGAGCGCGTCCGCGACCTCGAACGGCGACGAGACGACCTCCTTGCCCAGCGGGGCCTCCTCGAGCACGGCAAGGTGCTCAGCCACGTGACGGCCGAAGACGGCTCCACTGAAGCGATCCTGCTCGTGCCCGAGCTCGAGGAGGAGCGGAGCACCGACTAGGGCCGGCCAACCAGCCTCCTCGCTATCGACAGGACCGCCCGCCGCTCACCCGGCTTCAGCCCGATCGCGACGAGCGCCGCCGCGTAAGCCGCGGCGCCAACGCCACCCGATACCACCAGGTCGACCAGCCACTTAGCGCCGGGTAGCACCGCGTGGGTCGCGATCATCGCGATCGCTCCGATCGCGGCTGGCGGGAGCAACCGCAGGAAGTACCGGTCGAAGGGCCAGATCCCGACGAACCGACGGACGAGCAGGAGCCGCGCGAGCGCCGAGAACCCCAGCGTCACCGCCTGAGCGATCGCGGCGCCGCGGATACCGAGCGACTCGGGCCGCGCCAGCGCCAGCGCCAGCCCGACGTCGATCCCGACAGCGGTGAGGTAGACGACGAGATCCCACCCCGTGCGGCCGACCATGATGAGGATGAACCCGACGGTGCCGACGCAGACCGGCACGACCATGCCGAAGATCAGGATGCGGAGAGCCTCCCGCCCGCCGGTGAACTCCGAGCCGAACACGCGGAGCACCTGCTCGGGAAGGATCGCGAGCGCGAGCAGGACCGGGATCGTCGCGGCGAGCGCCCAGCGCGTCACCGACTTGTAGAGGGCGTCGAGCTTGTCGTGCTCGCCGCGGTGGTGCAGATCGGCGACGAACGGGCTGAACATGAGCGACAGAGAGGTCAGGAACAGGAAGAGCGTCTGCCCGGCCTGGAGGGTCGCGGCGTAGATCCCCGCGGCGCGGTCGGAGACCAAGCTGGATGCCACGTAGAAGTCCGTCCAGAACACGAGGTGAGAGAAGAGCGCAGCAGGGGCGCGGAGCGCGCCGAATCGCACGAGGGCGCCGGTGTGTTCCTCCGGGATGCCGCCGTCGTCGGTCATCTCGGCGAACCCGCGAGACTCGCGCTCCCATGCCCACCATGCGACGAGAGAGGCAAGGGCCCACGAGGCCGCGTACGCTCCCACGGTCATGCCCGCTGTCCTAGCGAGCACCCACCCGCCGAGCGTGAGCGCGATCCAACCGAGGGGCTGCCCGATCCAGAACACGTAAAGGGTGTGGCGCATGATCTTCAGGCCCCTCGTCGCGCCCAGATACGTCTGTGTCATCGCGGCGAACGGGAGCGCCACCGCCGCGGCGGTGAATGCCGGGCGCGCGACATCGGGCAGGCCGGAGAGCCGCTCGGCGAGGACGCCGGCGAGCGCGAAGAGCACGAGCGCTGTTGCAGCACTGACCGAGAGTGCGATCAGCGCAGCCCGCGAGACGAGCCCGCGGACGCGACCCGACTGCCCCCGGCCGATCAGGATCGCGACCAGTCGGATGTTCGCGACGTCCATCCCGAAGCGGGTGGCCGTCGCCCCCACGAACGCGATCTGGACGGCCTTCGTAACGATGCCGTAGCGCTCCGCGCCGAGCGTCTGGCTCATGAGGATCTGGGCCGCGGCGGCGGCGAGCGCGCCGAACACGAGGCCCACGATGTTCTGGGCGGCACCGCCGAGGATGTCCCGCTGATCACCGAAACGCTCGCGGGGCAGGACGTGCTCCAAGGCCGCGCGGATCCCGCGGACCTTGGGCGTGGGCGACACGGTATCGGGTTCGGCGCTCACGGGCTGAGGGTCTTCCTCCATCGGTGACCCCCCAGTATCCCGAACCGATCGGCTCACGCCCGCGAAGCCCTACCGGAGCACCGGTTCGCCCTTTCTGAGGACGCGCTCGATCAGATCCGCGCCTCTCACGCTGCCCGGGCTCGCCTGGACGCGGTCGGAGATCTCGCGCATGCGTCCCCGCAGGGACTCGTCCGCCAGGAGGCGGCCCACCGCGTCGACTAGCTGCTCATCCTCCCAGTCGTAGGAGGCCAGACGCACGCCGAAACCGGTCTCGTCTGCACGCTGAGCGTTGTCGTATTGGTCCCAGAACAGCGGCAGCACGATCATGGGGAGTCCGAAGTGGAACGCCTCCCCGAGGGTGTTGTTGCCGCCGTGGGTGATGAGGAGGTCGCACTGCGGCAGGATCGATGGCTGGGGCAGGAAGCGCTCCCCGTACATCCGCTCCCCGAGCCGCATCTGGTCTCGAAGCGGTCCCATGCTCACGACGACTCGGTGTTCGGTCTTGTCGAGCGCATCGATCAATCTCTGCATGAGACCGAGGTCCATGCAGCCGAGACTCCCAAGGGAAAGATAGATGACCTTGCCCTCGCCCGGAACCTTGTCCGCGACGTCGAAGGGCTCTTCCCCGGTCCGCACGGTCGTGTCCAGGCGATGCCAGGTCGGGTCCAGAGGCCGCGAGCGCTGGTAGTCGACCTCGGCGGGATACAGGTACATGTTCAGCCACGGCGAGTCGTACTGGAACTCCCCGCTTGGAAGCGGGTCCGCCCCCACGGAGACGTTGAACTCGGAGAGTTCCTCGAGCAAGGGGTCGTGAAGCCTGCGGTACTCGGCGCGGAACTCCTCCCAACCGGTTCGGTCGGCCGACGGGTAGCCGGAGAACACCGGCGGGATCTCTGGGTCCTGCATCTCAAGCGGGTTCGCCGAGACCATCCGGACCCACGGCACACCCGAGAGCGGTATCGCCGGGAACCCGGTGACGTTGTCCGACACGATCAGGTCGGGACGGACCTCCTCCCAGATCCCCATCAGGCGCTCGTGGGCGTACTTAGCCCCGGCCACGAGCTCCGCCCAGATCGGCATGGTCACGGTCTCGAGCTGTACGATCGTTGGCTTCCGGAACTCCGGCGCTGTGACCCGGATGAACTCGGCCCATCCCTCGCCGACGTCCTCTTCGTGCTCCGGGGGCGGGGTCATGCGCATCAGCGCTTCCTCGAAGCCACGCCTATCGAGCTCGCCTTTGAATGACTCCTCGACGATGAAGACGACGCGAACACCCCGCTCCCGGAGATGGGCGGCCATCGCGGCCAGGTTGTTAGTGGGTCCCCAGGCCCCGGGCTCCGGGAAAACGGCCACGGTCGGCGGATCCGGCATCCTTCCCTCCTCCAAGCGGGCGGTTCGACTCACCGAAGGTGCGATTATGCTTCAGCTCACCCAGCGCCGCGCACGCCGAACGCGCGGAGCCCAATCACCCCACATGGAGGTAGCCGTGAACGGAGGGATGCTCGACCCGTTCCGCCACAACGCCTGGGCTACAAGGGAGCTCCTGGCGATCTGCGGCAAGCTCTCGCCCGAGCAACTCGACGCCACCGCGTCCGGCACATACGGGAGCGTCGCTCGGACCCTCCACCACCTGATCTCCTCCGAGGACTACTACCGCTCCTTGCTCACGGGCACGGAGCGGAGATGGAGGTCCTCCGATGCTACCCCGTCGCTCGCCGAGCTCTCACGGCGTGCGGACGACCTGGCGGCCACGTGGGAGGACTTCCTCTCACAACCGTTCGACTCCGAGCGCGTCGTGACCGATGAGGACGAAGATGGTGTCAGCGAGATCCGGGCCGGGATGATCATCGCGCAGATCCTGAACCACGGCACCGACCATAGGACGCAGATCCTCACGATCCTCACCACGCTAGGGGTCGAGCACGCCGATCTCGACGGCTGGGACTACGGCGCGGCGACCGGCCGCGTGGTGACAACAGAGCGGTCCTAGCCCCCCGGCAGTTCGACGCCCAGAGGCTAGGGCGCTAGGAACTCGACCAACTGCACCAGCTCCTTCGGGCCCTTCAGCGAACGCTCGAGGACGACTCCCACACCGGGCGCGTAGTACTTGTGCTCCAGAAACTTCGTGTCGAGCGGCGTCCAGTCCTCCGTGACGAGCACTTCTTCGAACGCGCCGTACGGGACCGTCACGGCCGCGCCGAGCTGCGTGACCTGGCCCATGTCCTCGGCATGCCCCGCGTAGTACTCCTGGCGGTACGGGACACCGATCTCCGGCGTGCCGAACATGAGGATCCCCGGCTGCGCCCCGTCGACTCCGGCCTCCCACGAGCCCTCGGTGGTCTTCACCTTCCCGTTTTCGTACTCCGCGGTCTCCTCGCCGAAGTACCAGACGCTGCCCTCTGCATCCTGCGCGTACCAGTCGAAGGTGAGCTCGGCGAGCTCTCCGCCGATCGTGACGGCGTCGCGAACGACCACGCAGGTCACCCCCATCACCTCCCGGGTGCGGTCGGTCACCGTTACGACGATCCGCTCCTGCTCCCCCTCGGACTCCCCCTCATACACCCACCGACTTCCCGGAAGCAGCGGCAGGTAGGGGTTGTCGATCACCGAGGTGAACTCCGTCGGGTCGATCGACGGCTCGTACGCCGCAGGCCCGGTGGCCGGCGCGGGAGCGCCGTCCCCCTGCCCGCATGCCGCGCTCGCGACGGCTAGGGCCCCCACGACCACCTTGGCTCCGATCCTTCCGCCCATCCTCTTCACCCCCGTGGTCTCCCTTCGCCGTGATCCTGGAATCCCGACGGTGAGAGGACCATGAGAGAGGCCGCCGCAAGCGACGAGGTCGTCCCCACGTCTCTCATCCTTTTCTCATCCTGGTGGCGTACGGTGGTACCGACGATGCGCGTGCTCGTGGTCGAGGACGAGATCAAGATGGCGGCGCTCCTCCGCCGCGGCCTCCAGGAGGAGGGCTACGCGGTCGACGTCGCCCCGACGGCTGAGGAGGCCCTCTGGCTCGGCCGTGAGAACCCCTACGACGTCATCCTCCTCGACGTGATGCTCCCCGACGGCGACGGCTTCGAGGTGTGCCGCACGCTCCGCGGGAGTGGACAGTGGGCGCCGGTGCTGATGCTCACGGCTCGCGATGCCGTGAGCGACAGGGTGACGGGGCTCGACTCCGGCGCGGACGATTACCTCACCAAGCCGTTCTCCTTCGCCGAGCTCCTCGCCCGGATCCGATCGCTCCTGCGGCGCGGCGAGCTGGCCGAGGGTAGGGCGGCGGTCTTGGAGGTGGGCGACCTCCTCCTGGATCCCGCGACTCGGAAGGTGACGCGGGGCGACCGACCGATCGCCCTCACCGCGAAGGAGTTCGCGCTGCTCGAGTTCCTCATGCGCCATCCCGACGAGGTCCTGACACGGACGCGCCTGATCGAGCACGTTTGGGACTTCGCCTACGAAGGAGATTCCAACGTGGTCGACGTCTACGTCAGATACCTACGCGAGAAGATCGACCGCCCATTCGGCCGGAGATCGATCGAGACGGTGCGCGGAGCCGGCTACCGCCTCCGCGCGGAGTCCTGATGCGCCTGCCGATCCGTCTCCGCCTGACGCTCGTCTCGGCGGTTCTCATGACCGCCGTCCTCGGGGCGGGTGGCGCGATCCTCCACTCGCGGTTCGCGGCCGGGTTGCGCGAGGCCATGGATGCCGCGCTGCTCTCGCGGGCCGAGACTCTGCTGGCGGCGATCGACGCTTCGGGGAACGGCCTCGGCAACGCCGGAGGGATGATCGAATCGGACGAGGCCTTCGCGCAGGTGCTGGACCGGGACGGGACCGTCTTGGACACGAGTGCCGGCCTGCCGGCCGGAGCGCTCCTTACGCCCGCGACCCTCGCCGAACTCTCGGGTCCGGCCACCTCCGAAAGAACGGTCGCGACGGGAGAGGAGCAGACGGAGGCGCGACTCCTGGCCGTCCCCGTGCCGGAAGGGCGGGTCGTCGTGGTGGGGGCCTCGCTCGAGGACCAACACGAAGCACTCTCGCAGCTTGCGGCGCTGCTTTGGATCGGAACCCCCGTAGCGGTCGGGCTCACCACCCTCCTCGGGTGGTGGCTCGCCGGCGCGGCGCTGCGCCCCGTGGAACGGATGCGCTCCGAGGCTGCCGCTATCTCGGTGAGCGAGATGGATCGCCGCTTGTCGGTTCCCGACACGGCCGACGAGGTCGCCCGGCTCGGTGAGACGCTGAACCGGCTCCTCGAGCGCCTCGAGGAGTCGGTCGACCGCGAGCGGAGGTTCGTCGACGACGCGAGTCACGAGCTGCGGACGCCGCTCGCGAACCTCAAGGCGGAGCTCGAGCTCGCACTCCGGGCCTCGCGTTCGAAAGAGGAGCTGGAGGCCGCCCTCCGAAGCGCCGCGGAGGAGTCCGATCTCCTCACTAGGCTGGCGGAGGATCTACTCGTGCTCGCCCGTGCCGAGCGCGGCCGCCTACCGCTCCGACGTAGCCGCGTTGCGGTGGACGAGCTCGCGGACGAGGTCGTCCAGGCCTTCACGGCCAGAGCGGCCGCCGCCGGTATCCGCATCGAGCGCGCGGGGGAGCCCACCACATGCGAGCTCGATCCCGTCCGGATCCGCCAGGTGCTCGCGAACCTCGTGGACAACGCGCTCCGCCACACTCGCGCGGGAGGCACCGTGGAGCTCCGGGTGTCCTCCCAGGACGGCGCGACCCGTGTCGAGGTGCTGGACACCGGAGAGGGATTCCCGACGGAGTTCCTGGAGCACGCGTTCGACGCCTTCGCCACACCCGACCGTGGAAGAAGGAGCGGCGCGGGACTCGGTCTCGCGATCGTGAAGGCAATCGCCGAGGCGCACGGCGGCTCTGTGCAGGCCGGGAATCGGCCCGAGGGCGGCGCGCGGGTGACCGTGACGCTGCCCGGCGCGTGAGCCGTCCCCGGAAGGCCCGGCCCTAGTTCGGGATCCAGAACTCGACCGTGGTTCCCGCACCCGGGGCGGTGTCGAGCCGCAACCACCCCCCGGAGAGCTCCGCTCGCTCCCTCATCGTGAGCAGCCCCAGATGGCCGGGGAGACCATCGCCGCTCTCGGCGGGACTGAACCCGGCACCGTCGTCGCGCACGCGGATGAACACACCGCCCTCTCGCGACTCCACGAGGACGTCCACCCCCGAGGCTCCGGCATGCTTCCCGACGTTGGTGAGCGCCTCCAGGGCGATCCGGTGGCAGATCGCCCGCGTCTCGGCGGACGGCTCCTCAGACACTCGCTCCTCGAAAGCAACCCGAGCGCCGGAGTTCTCACCGAGCCGGTTCAGGTGCTCTCGCAGCACGGTTCGGAGGCCGCCGGGATGCGCGAGTGCGGGAGGGTGGAGCTCGAAGAGCAGGTGGCGAAGCCGCGCGATGGAATCCGAGATCACTCCCTCGATCTGAGAGAAAGCCTCGCGCGGCTCGCGTTCCTGCGGCAGGTGCCGACGGAACGCCGCCATCCGCATCCCTGCGGCCGTCATCGCCTGGATGGTGTCGTCGTGGATGTCCATGGCGATCTGCTGTCGCTCCTCCTCCTGCGAAGCCACAAGGAGCGCGTGCAATGCTCGTCGCTGCTCGTGGCTCGTCCGTAGCTCGCTAACCAGTTCCTCCAACTCCGCCGCTGAGTCGGAACTGCTCTCGACCTGGGCCTCTTGATCCTGCCTCGCCACGCTCATCTATGCCTCGTCGGGGCATGCCGGCTTCCCCTCCGAGAATCAATCGGCCTTACGACCTCGGACCTTTAGGTCGTGCTCATTCACCCCGGGCCAGGCCGGAAGACCGGTAGCCGATGCTTGCCGGCGCGTGGAGCCGTCTACATCGGGGGCATGAAGCCCAGCTGCATCATCATCCCTGCGACGTCGGGGTGGGAGCTGAACTCGACGATCTTCCCGTCACGAACGCGCGCGATGTAGGAACCGCGCCCCATCACGGTCTTGTTCGTCGGAGGCACCTCGTTCCCGGCCATCATCATCGGGCCGGTGTTCGTCCCGGTGAACTCCACCTCCCCGGCGACGGCATCCTCACCGACCACCCGGTTCGTCTGCTTGACCCGCATGTCCGGGAACGCCGTGGTCCACGTGCCGAGGTACCGGCGCACTCCCTCCTTGTCACGGATGGGCTCGGGGATAGTCCAGTCGTGCAACACGAAGTCGTCCGCGAACAGCCTCGCGAACGCCTCGGCGTCGTGGGCGTCCCAGGCGGCCATCCCCTGGTCGTCGAGCCTCTCCAGCTCCTCCCTATTCATGGCCCTCCCCCTCTCGAACGGTCTTCCCCCTTCGCGCTAGTCCTCGCCGTAGTCAATCCGGGGTCCCGCGCCGCCCCGAGTCAGGGCATCACCAGAACGCACCTGATCTGGGGGAGACCCGACGCGACCTCGCCCCAGCTCGTTCCCTGATCCGTGGATGCGAACACGCGTCCGTCAGAGGTGCCGATCGCGGCCAGATCTCCTCCAGGTAGGGCGTCCAGGCAGTAGCTGTCGATGTTGCCGTCGAACCACTCGGGCAGGCCATCCCGGCAGCGCTCGAGGGTGCCTCCATCCAGGCGCCCCCGGTAGACGGCGCTCTGGTTACCCTCCGAACCCATCGAGGCAGAAAACAGAACCGCGTCGCCGCACACAGCGACCCCCCTGCAGTACTTGGCGTGAATGCCTTCCGTGCGGACCTGCCAGGAGTCGCCCCGATCCTCGCTGACCGCAAGCCCCCATGCACAGGCCGCGAGCACGCGCCCGGGGCTCGTCATCACGCGGTGCACGTCGCTGTGGATGTCGATCGTCGGCTCCCACGTGTCGCCGTGATCCGACGACCGAACGATGCCGCCGACGTGCACGTTCACGTAGACGGTATCGATGTCCTCCGATATCGAGCGCGCGTCGGGCGGGCCGCTCCACGGCGTGTACCACTCGCCGCGCCCTTCCACGTCGTCGAACGCCGCGACCTGCTCGAGCCCCTCGCCCGCCACGCGGAACAGATGTGCCTCCGAGGTCCCGACGATGACGCCGGCGCGCGTATCGGCCAGGCAGTTGCCTCGGAGGCCGTCGAGGGTGCCGACGTGGAACCACCAGTCGACGCCGGCCGTGTGCCAGACCTCCCCGCGGTCGAGCACGGCCCAGAGCTCCGCCCCCTCCGGCGCGAGCGCGGCGACATCGCGACCGGCATGCTGCACCGTTCCCGGCCGGCCGCCGTCGTCGGAGCTGTGCAGCCCGTCCTTCGTTCCGACGAGGATCCGTGGCATCGCCGTGATGCTCTCAGATCCCGGGCTACTCGGTCGGCAGGGGGTATGGGTCGATGAACCAAGCATAACCATCGCAGTCGGGCGTCTTGAGCTCGGCGGTGACATTGGCGTTGGAGAGGCTTTCCCGGACAGCACGGGCTGCGACCAAGTCTTGCGTAGCGACAAGCCACGTCTCCGCGGCCGGCACAACGAGGCCGCCATGGGGAGCCGCACACCATTTGCCGCTGCTTCAAGCTCGACCCCTGTGGCCCCGAACTCTCCTCGATGCTGGCCGAACGGGAGGCCTGGAGCGACGGGGACGGGCCGCTGCCGGCCTGTACCTGGGCACGGTGCGCCCACGCTCGTCGACGATCCGCTTTGGACGTCCCAGCTCGCCGGGTGGGCCGCGGACCTTCCGAAGCCACGTTCGATCCTGATCGTCTCGGCCCACTGGGAATCGGCGCCGCTCACGCTCGGAGCCACGGAGAAAGACACCCCCCTCACCTACGACTTCTACGGCTTCCCCGAGCGCTACTAGCGTATGACGTATCCGTCGCCGGGAGCCCCGGATCTCGCCTCCCGCGTCAAGGCGCTGATGCCCGACACGGAGCCGGTAACCCAGGAACCGAGCTATCGCCTGGACCACGGCGCGTACGTTCCGCTGATGGTGATGTACCGGAAGGCGGAGATCCCTGTGCTGCAGATGTCGACACCGTCGCTCGATCCGCATCGCCTATTCGCGATCGGCAGGCGACTCGGGCCGCTGGCGTGCTGATCATCGGCTCAGGCTTCCTCACCCACGGACTCCCCTTCCTGCGCGAATGGCGCGCCGACGCACCGCCCCCCGGCTGGTCGAAGGACTTCGACGAGTGCGCCAGAGAAACGCTCGCGCGGGGTGACGTCGACGAGCTGATGGACTTCCGCACCCGCGCGCCGGGAATGCCGTACGCGCACCCAACCGTCGAGCACTTCGCGCCGCTGTTCGTCGCGCTGGGCGCCGCGGCCGACCCTGAGGATGCTCCGGATACGACCAGCGAAGGCTTCTTCCTCGGCCTGGCAAAGCGCTCGTTCCAGGTACGGTAACGGAGTCCCTCTCTCCGCCACGCCCAGGAAGGACGCCTCTCGCTCAGCGCGCCGGTACGCGTGCCGGCAACCGGCCCTTCCGACGCCGGGAGGCGAAGTGCTCGGCGACATACGCCGCGTCCCGCCCGACACCCGGAAGCGTGTCGGACGACAACGCGTACTGGAAGACCAGCCCGACGAACGCGAGCCCGGGCTCCGACGAGACGACGCCGCGCTCGTGCAACGGCAGACCGTCCCCGTCGAAGATGGGGAGATCGATCCAGTGGAACCCGTGCTGGAACCCGGTGCACCAGATCACGTTCTCGACCTTCAGCACGTTGCCGTCCTCAAGTATCGGCAGCCCGTCCCGGACGCCGAGGACCCGGGGAACGCGTTCGACGCCGGCCGCAACGAGCTCTTTCGGACGGACCCGGATCAGCGGAGCCGCCCTGTGCGCGAGCTTCGGGGCGACCCTGCGGCCGATCGCCGTCGACCTCGTGAGCATATGGTGACCGACGAAGCGCACGACGCGGAAGACGGTTCGCGCCATCGTGGGCCCATGTCGCACCGGGATATGGCCCGATTCCTTACCGGCGAGGAGCGTTCGGCGCTCACGCGACAGCTCGAAGGCGATCTCGGCACCGGAGTTGCCGACGCCGACCACGAGCGCTGCACCCTCTCGGAGCTGGGACGGACGCCGATAGTCACTCGAGTGGAGCTGGACGATGCTCGGATCGAGGTCGAACGCGAACGGCGGCACCTTCGGGACCCGGTACGCGCCGGTCGCGACGATAACGCTGTCAGCCTCGAACCGGTGCTCTCCCGAACTGACGACGTACCGATCACCCTCGCGGCTAAGCCTCGTCACCCTGACGCCGGTGCGGATCGGGAGCTCGAACTTCTCGGCATACGCCTCGAGGTAGTCGGCGGTTTCGTCCTTCGTGGGGAAGGTCCACGGCGGAGCCGGGAAGCGCCAGCCCGGCAGGCCGTCGTAGCGCGCCGGCGTGAACAGGCGGAGCGAGTCCCAGCGGGTGCGCCATGCGTCGCCGATCCGGTCGTTGGCGTCCAAGATCACGAACGGCAGACCACGTTTCGCCAGCTGGTGCCCGGTAGAGAGGCCGGCCTGCCCGCCGCCGATCACAATCGTCTCGAATCGCACGCCGCCCATCGCGCACCACCCCTGACCGTCACCGGGGAAAGACGCTAGGCCGTGTCGGGGACTTCCTCATCGACCGAACCAGCCAAACGCGGGGTAGACAACGTGGTGAGAACGCACCACGGCCTCGATCTCAGGCGAGGCCGTGCTTGAAGGCGAACGCGGTCGCGGCGGAGCGGGAGGAAACGTCCAGCTTCGCGTAGATGTTCTGCAGGTGACGCGCCACGGTGTGTTCGCTGATGACGAGCTCGGCGGCGATCGCACGGTTGGACTTGCCGGCCGCGACCAGCCGCAGCACCTCCGCCTCGCGCGTGGTGAGACCGCGCGGCAGAACCCCGCTCTCCATGAGGAGCGCGGCGACTTTCGCCTCGTCCGGGGCGGCCCCCATGCGCTGCAAGGCGGCCAGGGCGACGCGGAGCTCCGCCTGCCCGGCCTCCTCGTCGCCGGCGGCACGCACCGCCACCCCGCACAGCATCCGCGCACGGGCGGTCTCGTAGGGCATCCGAAGCTCCTGCCATATCGCACACGCGCGGCGTAGGCGCTCGAGGGCCTCGGCAGGGCTGCCCTGCGCAAGGAAGACCGTGCCACGCGCCGACGCGGCCGCGGCCTCGAGGGCGGGAGTAGCGAGATCCGCGGCGATCTGCTCGAGCTCGCCGGCCGCGGAGTCGGCCGACGCCAGATCGTCGGCTGCGAGCTCCACCTCGACCTGCGCCGCCAAGAGCCTCGAGCGGCGAAGCGGGTCGCCGGGGTCGCTGGTGATCGCCACTCGGAGCGAATCCCTGGCCGCATTCACCTTCCCCTGCGCAAGCCGAAGGAGCGCCGATCCGGGTTGCGGCTCGAAACCCACCTCCTGCGCCCTGGCGAAGGCCTCCTCGGCACCGGCGACGTTGCCCGACCGGCGGCGTGCCTCTCCCGCCAGGTACAACGCAGCTCCCGAGTCCGCTGGGTCGACCCGGCTCAGTTCCTCCCAGGCGCGCGAGGCCTCCGCCTCGGCCTGGGGCCACTGCCCTCGGAGGATCGCCAGCTCGGCCCGGTTGACCCGGCAAAGGCCCTGGAACGGTGATTCCGACGGGATCGTCTCGCACCATGCGCGGGCTGCCTCGCTCCACTCCCCGGCCCGCCGAACGTCGCCGAGCCGAAGACACGACTCGATCACGTCGCAGTACACGATCCCCGTGAAGAACGGGCTGAGCTCTCCGGCCACGACGGAAGTCATCGACTCGTCCAGAAGAGCCGTTCCCTCGGAGACCCGCCCAGACGCTATGAGCGCGAGCCCCTCGGCGTGGATCGCCATCGCGATCAAGTCCTTGTGGCCGAGGCGCTGTCCGATCTGCGTGGCCTTCCGAGCGAGCGCGACCGCCCGCTCGAGCTCGCCGCTGAATCGCGCGATCGTCGCCTCGACCATCGCGAGGAACCCGTGTTCGACAGACTCGGGCTGCTCGCGGAGATGTCGCTGCGCCCGCATCAGCCAGCCACCCCCGACCGCCGGCTCGCGTCGCTGGAAGTGCTCGACGCACAACCGGACGGCCATGAACGCGGCAGCTAGATCCTCCGACGCGGCCGCATACGCCGCGTACGCCTTCTGCCGGGCTGCGATGGACTCGTCCGGCAGCGACACCCACCACGCGGCGTCGGCCAAGCCCTCGAGGTCGCGGGCGGTCAGCTTCGACGGATCGAGCAAGCGGAGCCTCTCGTACGCCTCGGTCCACGCGTTCCGCTCGAGCGCCTCGCGTGCGCGCACGAGGTCCGGCGACGGCTCGGCCACGTCCCCCTCCGTTCGTGGCGTCTGTTCGGGCGAACAAGGGTAGCTCGGACCACGGGGTCCCGGCGCGGTGGACGACCGCGATCACCTCCTCCCGGGGTAGGTTGTCGTGCTGTGTTGCGGATCGGGGTCGAGGAACGGCGCGCGAGACTCGGGCTGCGTCATCGCCTCGCCCGACCCGGCGCGACGTCCGAGGAGGTCGAGCTGGACGAAGGCGCGGGTTACGTGCTGCCGGACGACCTCGAGCCGGCGGCCGAGGTCGAGCCCTGGGTCGCCTTGCTCCCGGCTCTCGACCCGACGGTCATGGGATCGAAGAACCGCGCCTGGTACCTGGGCGAGCATGGCGCCGAGCTGTTCGACCGGAACGGGAACGCCGAACCCACGGTCTGGGCGAACCGCCGCGTGGTCGGTGGCTGGATCCAGACCGCCCACGGGGACGTCGTGATCGAGCTCATCGACCGGATCGACACCGCGACCCGACGAATGATCCACGCCGAGCGCGACCGGCTCCAGGCTTGGCTCGGCAACGTCCGGATCAAGGCCCGGTTCCCAACCCCGGTGGAACGAAGGCTGGCGAACGGGTAGGCGCGCCGGTCCCGGCAGACAATCCCTTTCCCGAAGCCGCCGTGTCTCGGACTCAGACCTGCATGGCCTGGCCCGTCTCGAGCAGCGACTTCAGATCGCTGAGCACCCAGCTCCAGTCCCCGCCGGCGCCCGCGTCTTCCATCTCGCCGGCGAGCAGTGCCGCGAGCTTCGGCGCGCCCTCGAGGTCATGGATCACCGTCAGCTTCGTGACGCCGCCATCGCCCTCTGCGATCTCGTAGGTCAGGCGCGTGAATCCTTCCGCAGCCATGTCGGGGTCCATGACCATGCGCCAGGTCAGCACGGAGCTTGCGAGGGGGGTCGATCTCGATGACCTCGCCGTCGACGGCCACGTCGGGGACGTCCATCCCGCGTGCGGCACCTACTGCCTTCATCGCCTCGCTGGCGAACCCGCGGTAAGCGCCGCCGAAGCGCAGATCGTACACGCCGCGGCCGCCGTAGCCGTAACGCCCCGTCCACTCCGGCTTCGTGATCGCGTCCCAGATCGCCTGCGGCGCAGCCTTGACGTAGACGCGATAGACCTGTGTGGTGACCATCGTGTCGGTCGTCATGCTGTCTCCTCCCCCTCAAGCTCGCGCTTGAGATCCGCGAGCGCCGACACGTGGCGCTCCGTGTACTTGTCGATCCACCGGTCGTGGATCAGCCGGATCGGCACCGGGTTGAGGAAGTGAAGCTTCTGCCGACCCGACCGGCGTGTGACCACGAGGCTCGCCGCCTCGAGGACCCGAAGGTGCTTCATGACCCCGAAGCGCGTCATCTCCAGCTCGGACTCGGATAGGTGACCAAACAGTCACCTGTCAACAACTCTTCGTCCGTCGTGGTTGCCAGCTCCTCGAGGCGCCAGACCTCCCGCGCGAGGGCGGGCTTCGGGATCCTCTCCCAGAGATCGAGCGAGACCTCGTGCCCATCCAGCGACCACGTCCCACAACTCGGCCTAGCTTGCACGACGGCCGCGGCGATCCACCCGTTGCCCTTGCGGAAGACTAGATCCCGGTGGGCGGCCGGAACCAGGTGCTGGATGTCTCTCGCGGCCGCCAGCACGTACTGCTCGAACGCCGGTACCAGGCGTACCTCGGTGTTCGATACGTGAGCCTTTCCATGGCAGACCCTTACATAAGGGAACGGCGTTTCCCTTATCTAGCAGAAGGGCCAAGATAAGGATGACGAGCACGAGGGCAGGACGCTACGAACCGCAACCGCAAGGACACAGGGCCTTCATCCCCGCCCCGTTCCCTCCACGGGACCTCGCCCTGAACTCCCGGCTCCAGGCCCTGCTCTCCGCGGCCGATCTGGCCCTCGGCCGTCTCGACGGGGCAACGGCGCTCGTTCCAGACCCCGATCTGTTCGTCTTCATGTACGTCCGTCGCGAAGCGGTCCTCTCGAGCCAGATCGAGGGAACGCAGGCTTCCCTGATGGATGTGCTCGAGTTCGAGGCGGAGATGGAGCGGGCCGAGCGCCGCGTGGACGTCGTCGAGGTCAGCCACTACGTGGCGGCGATGAACCACGGCCTCGCCCGGCTCGCCAACCTGCCGCTGTCCCGCCGCCTGATCTGCGAGGTCCACGGCGTGCTGATGCGGGACGTCCGCGGCGGGGAGCCGAAGAGGACCCCGGGAGAGTTCCGGAGGTCGCAGAACTGGATCGGCGGGGCTTCACCCGCCACGGCACGGTTCGTTCCGCCCCCTTGGGAGGAGGTGGTACGGGCCTTCGCCGACCTCGAGCGGTTTCTTCACGACCTCAGACCCATGCCCGTTCTCATCAAAGCCGGTCTGGCACACGCACAGTTCCAGACGATCCACCCCTTCCTCGACGGCAACGGGCGGATCGGAAGGCTCCTCATCACGTTCTGGCTCGTGGAGCAGGGCGTAATCGCCCGGCCGATCCTCCATCCCTCGCTGTTCTTCAAGGAGAACCGCGAGGAGTACATCGACCGGTTGCAGGCGATCCGGGATGAGGGGGCCTGGGAGGACTGGCTTGCCTTCTTCGTGGACGGAATCGGACAAGTCGCGACCGAGGCCACCACCCGAGCTCTGGAGATCGTAGGGCTGCGCGAACAACACCAGGGCCTGATCTCCTCGCGCCTCGGCAAACGGTCTCCCAACGCGCTCGCCCTCCTCGATCACCTCTTCCGTCAGCCCATCCTCGGTGCCAAGGGGATCGAAGAGGCGCTCGGCGTCTCGCAGCCGACGGCCTCCGCGCTGGTGCAAGACCTCGAGTCGATCGGCCTGCTGCGCGAGTTCACCGGCAGGCAGCGGAACCGGTTGTTCTCGTACGACCGGTACCTGGATCTGTTCCCCGGCGCTGCCTCGCGCGCCTAACACCGTCGCGCGCCTAGCTACTCGAGGTAGCCGAGGCCGCGAAGGTGCTCCTCCATCTCATCGGCCTCGGTGTCGGTAACGGTCGGCTCCTCGGAAGCAGCCGCGACGGCCGCCGTCTCTCCGGCCTTTACGCTCGCCTGTGTTCCGACGATCTCGTGGAGCACCCGCCCCGTGTGCTTGACGGAGGCGGGCGCGTCCAGCGCCGCCAGGATCGTCGGCGCCAGGTCGACCAGGAGCGGCGGCTCGGCGAACGGCTGCACGGACGGTCCCGTCGCCACGATCACCCCCTCGGGCCGGTGGTCGCCGCTCACCCAATCCGCGTCCTCGATCGCCGACTTCGCGTGCGTAAGCGAGTACCCCTCGGCCGGCTCCATCAGGATGTCCGGGGCGGTCTCCGCGTGCTTGCCCTTGAAGATCTCCTCCCGACGGTAGATCGCCTTCACGGGCTTGCGCCCCGTCTTCGGGTCGACGAACGAGGAGAGACGCTCCATGACCTCGTCGCGCACGCGTTCGTAGTTCCCAGGGTCCACGATGCCGTCGGGGTCGCGGCCGGCGAGGTTGATGGACACACCCTCTCCCGTCGAGCGAATCGAGGTGTAGGCCTTCGTCTTCTGCCAGTTCACCGCCTGAGGTAGCGAGACCTTCCCGTGAAGCCCGAAGAGGTCGTAGACCTTGCGGGCGACCTTGCGGACCGGGCCCCATTGCATCGGTCCGAAGATGACGTTCGAGGCGGAGAACTCGAGGTAGCCGAGCCTCCGGAGGAGGTGGTCCATGTGGATCGCGCGGTCGCACGACTGAAAGCCGTGATCGGACATGAAGATCACGATGTCGTCGCGCCTCGTGCGGGAGACGAACGAGCCGATCGCGTCGTCGAGCTGCTTGTAGACGTCGCGCACCTTGCCGGCGAGCGGGGAGTTCACGTTCTTCGGGTAGTCGGGGTGGTCGGGCCCGACGTAGTTCGACAGCGCGTGCTGTGTGCGGTCCACGGAGACCCACACCGACATGAGGAAGTCCCAGTCGGCGTTGTCCATCAGCCACTCGGTCGCCCGGATGCGCCGCCCGGTGATATCGAGCGCCTCGGCCAGGTACGGCTCCGGGCGATGACGGTAGGTCGTCCACGACATCCCGTTGATCTGCCATGGGACGCCTGCCGCGGTGAGCTCGTCGGCGAGCGACGCCGGGTGGGTGTACTGGCGGCCCTTCGGAAGGACGCCCCCGGCGATCACCTTTCCGTCGATCTCGGGCGGCGGGAACATGAGTGGGACGTCCGCGTATACGCCCTTCTTGCCGGCCGCGGACAGGTCCTCGACGAAGGTCCGCGACCGGATCGACTTGTAGGTGACCGGGTACTGCTTGTGGGTGCCGGGGACGTTCTCGAGGATGTCGTAGACGCCGTGGTCCGCAGGGTCGACGCCGGTGAGGAACGACGGCCAGGCCGACCAGGAGTGCGTGGGTATCGTCGAGCGCAGGACCGCTCGCTGGCCCCTGTCTATCAGAGCCTGGAGATTGGGCAGGTCACCCCGCTCCAGCAGCGGGTCCAGGATGCGCCAGTCGGCGCCATCCCATCCGGTCAAGAGCACTCGCGGCATACGCGCACCTCAGGGGGGTTGCAGAACCGCCGTAGTCTAGCCGCAGCTCCACGGACGCGACCACGTGCACAACCGGATGATCGAGTCGGGTCGACATACTCCCGTCGCGATCGAAGGCCGCGCGAAGGGCGTCCCGACATCCGGCTGCCGCGGGCTCTCCGCGAAGCGGTCGCGGGGGCCCGACGAGCCCGTGAGCGCGCAGCCGAGTCACAGAGCGCCGCACAAATGGAGCTCGCCTCGACGAGCCAGCGTTACGAGGATCCCGCCGCGGTCTTGATGGTGCGGATCGACCCCGTCCGGACAGACGGCTGATCGGGGACCGCCCCTTCAGGACACCGCGATGAGCGCCACAGCGACCGCTGCCAGCGCAAGCCCCATCCCCTGCACCCGGCCGATCGTCTCCCGCAGCGCGAACCGTGCGAGGACCACCGTCGTAGCCGGGTACAGAGAGGCGATCACCGACACGAGCACGAGCGATCCACGCTGCAGCGCGACCAGGAACAGCGCCGTCGCGACCACGTCGACAACGCCCGCGGACAACGACAGGCCGAGCCCGCGTCGAGCGTTCGCATCCGTGCCGCCCCTCGAAGCGAGGATCGCCACTGCCAGGAGCAACGCCGCCGAGAGCTTGGCGGCGAACGCTGGCCAGATCCCCGCGCTCTCGGACGTCTGTGCGAAGGCCACACCCGTGAGTCCGAGCCCGACGCCGGCGAGGGCAGCCATCGGCACGACTCTCCATCCCTGGACCTCCTCCGACAGTCCGGTGGGCGAGGAGCCGATCATGCCCACCGCCGCGATCGCGAGCACCACGCCAAGAAGCGCGAGCCCCCCAGGTCGCTCGCCGAGAGCCAGGCCGGCCGCGACCGGCACGGCGGCGCCGACGACGGCGGTCGTCGGCGCCGCCACGTTCATAGGACCGGTCGCGAGCGCACGGTAGAGGAGCGTGATGCCCAATGCGCCGCCCACGCCTGCGCCGGCGCCCCAGCCGATATCCGCCGCCGTGAGCCGGTCGGTCTCCAGGAAGGGCAACACGGGGAGCAGCACCGCGACGCCCACCGCCTGAGCCACGGCCCCGGCCCGCATCGCGCGCCAAGAGGCTGCCGAGAGACCACCGAGGAAATCGGCGGCTCCCCAGAGCGCTGCGGTGACCCCGGCGAGCAGGAGCGGCATGGCCGCTGGAGTCTCCCATGCGCGCGAGCTGCGCTGTCTCTGCCCGAGGACACGGACGTCGGATCGCGCAAAGGCTCGGGGCCGATATCCTGCGCTCATGGGGCTGTTAAGGCTCGAGGGGGACGTTGGGCCTCTCGTCGCGCCTGCGCTGGTCGCCGCCTTCGACGGCTGGATCGACGCGGCCGGGGCCTCGACGGCGGCGACCGGGCTGATAGCGTCGGGCGGCGAGACCCTCGCGACCTTCGATTCCGACGCCATCTACGACTATCGCTCCCGCCGCCCGGTACTGGACATAGTCGACGGGACGCTCACCGAGCTCGCCTGGCCGGACCTCACTATCACCCACAGGAGCATCGGGGGTCGCGACCTCCTTCTCCTGACCGGGCCGGAGCCCGACCTGCGCTGGCAGGAACTCGGCCGGGACCTCCTCGAGCTCGGGCTCCGCCTCGGAGTCGTCGAGTGGGTCTCACTCGGCTCGATCCCCGCGGCCGTGCCGCACACGCGCCCGGTACCGATCCTCGCGACGGCTTCCAAGCCTGGTCTCCTTCGCGCCGACGAGCAACAGGGCCCGCCAGGGCTCCTCCGAGTCCCGGCCGCGGCGCTCTCCACCGTGGAGCTCGAGGTGACAGGCGCCGGCGTCCCGACGGTCGGGTTCTACGCGCAGGTCCCGCACTACGTGGGGAGCCCGTTCCATGCTGCGACGATCGCCATCCTCGAGCACGCGGGCCGTCACCTGGGAGTCGAGTTCCCGCTCGGATCGCTTCCGGACGACGCCGCCGCGCAGCGGCAGCGCCTCGACGCGGCCATCGCACAGGACGAGGACCTTCGTGCCTACGTCGACCGCCTGGAGACCGCGATGGGTGAGGAAGGCATACCTTCGGGGGACGAGCTCGCCCAGGAGATAGAGCGTTACCTGCGCGGCCAAGGCGGCGACGGACCGAGTCGGATCGGCGACTGAACGCCCTGCTAGACTGTTTGGAACGGGCGTCTGCCCGCGTTCCGCGTCGAGCGACCGACCGATGACGCTCCCGTCACCGCTCCCTCACTCCTCACGGAGAGAGCGTCTAGAAAGAGGTGCGTTCGTGGCGAATCCATCGGAAGCGGTGATCGCCTATGTCTGCCCCGTGTGCGGGATCGAGCTCTCGCGGTCCGACTTCGACACCCCCGCGGCGGACTACTACTGCCCGTACTGCAGCTCGCAGCAGACACCGCAGCAGGTTCCGGGAAAGGTAGGATGGTGAGCTCCCGCCGCCGCGCGCCGAGGCCGGGCGCATGAGCGAGTACATCTACGGCACCGGAACGAAGAGAAGCAAGGTAGCTCGGTACCCGTCGCAGCGCAGGTGCTCGGAGCCGGCGTGCGCGACGATCCTCTCGATCTACAACGCGTCGTCCTACTGCTCGCTCCACGCCTCGCTCGTGCCGCGCACCCGAAACGCCCCGACCTGGAGGCGGGATCGATAACCCCGTCCCCCCGACCAGACCCGAGCTGCAGGTTCGTGGACTCCTCCGAGGCTGGTTGACGTTCCCCTCCGATCGTCGTATATATCGGTTCGATATATACCGCCGATATATCGGCCCGGAATACGAAGGGACCCCAGCAGATGCTCGAGCTCGCGATCCTGGGACTGCTGAAGGAGCGGTCCATGCACGGATACCAGCTCTCGAAGCGGCTCACCGAGACGCTTGGCGGACTCTGGCGGGTCTCTTACGGCTCCCTCTATCCTTCTCTCCGGCGCCTCGAGCGCGGCGGGTCGGTCGAGAAGGTATTCGACGAGCTCGAGGTCGGGCGCCGGAAGAACGTCTACCGCATCACCGAGAACGGCGAGAAGCTCTTCTTCGAGTTGCTCCAGGAGGCCGGCCACGAGTCCTCCTCCGAGGACAACCGGTTCCGTGTTCGCCTGGCCTTCTTCCGATACCTCGCGCCGGAGACGCGCATCCGGTTGCTCGAGCGCCGGCGGGCGTTCCTGGAGGAGCGGCTCGCCGCCATCAAGACTTCGCTGCAGACCAACGGGGGCGGCTCGGCGGACACCTACACGATGTCGCTGATGCTCCACGGTCGCGACGCGACCGAGCAGGACATCGATTGGCTAGACGGGCTGATCCAGGCCGAACGCGCCCAGACTACCCACCCGAGGAAAAGAGCACCGAGGCGCCGCGGCGCGCGCGCGCTTCGCAGAAAGGAGCGCACGGCATGAGCAAGGTCAGGCTCGCGATCGTCGGCGTGGGGAACTGCGCCTCTTCGCTTGTCCAGGGCCTCGAATACTACAAGGACGCTTCCGCCAAGGACAGTGTCCCCGGGCTTATGCACGTGAAGCTCGGGCCCTACCACGTCTCCGACGTGGAGGTCGTGGCCGCGTTCGACGTCGACGCGAAGAAGGTCGGCGCGGACGTCGCCGAGGCCATACTCTCCGAGCCGAACAACACGGTCCGGTTCGCCGAGGTGCCTCCGACGGGAGTCACGGTCAAGCGCGGCCCCACGCTCGACGGCCTCGGCACCTACTACCACCAGGTGATCGACGAGGCGGACGGGGATCCGGTCAACGTGGCCCGCGCCCTCCGAGAGGCTGAGGCCGACGTCGTCGTCTGCTACCTGCCGGTCGGGAGCGAGAAGGCCGCGCGCCACTACGCTCAGGCTGCGATAGTGGCCCGCGCCGCCTTCGTGAACTGCCTGCCCGTGTTCATCGCGTCGGACCCGAGCTGGGCCAAGCGCTTCGCGGACGCCGGCGTCCCGATCGTCGGCGACGACATCAAGAGCCAGGTCGGCGCGACGATCGTCCACCGCGTGCTCGCCAAGCTCTTCGAGGACCGAGGCGTGAAGCTCAACCGGACCTACCAGCTGAACTTCGGCGGCAACATGGATTTCATGAACATGCTCGAGCGCGAGCGCCTGGTCTCCAAGAAGGTCTCGAAGACCCAGTCGGTCCAGAGCCAGCTGCGCAAGAACCTCGAGAAGAAGGACATCCACATCGGGCCTTCGGATCACGTCCCGTGGCTCGAGGATCGCAAATGGGCGCAGATCCGGCTCGAGGGTCAGGCCTTCGGCGACGTGCCGCTCACGGTCGAGCTGAAGCTGGAGGTCTGGGACAGCCCGAACTCCGCCGGGGTTGCGATCGACGCGATCCGCAGCGCGAAGCTGGCGCTCGACCGCGGGATCGGTGGGCCGCTGATAGGGCCCAGCGCTTACCTCATGAAGTCGCCGCCGGGGCAGTTCACCGACGAGGCCGCCCGTGAGATGGTCGAGGAGTTCATCCTAGGGAACGGGCAGTCGAGGGACGCCGACTGGACCGCGTTCTTCGACGTCCGCACCTGAGAACGGCGTTCAGCGCCCGTTCGCCTACGATCGCCCCATGAAGGGCGCCCTCGCTCGCGCACGGGAAGCGTTACGGAGCCCCGACTTCCGACGGCTGTTCCTCATCCGGATGCTCAGCCAGTCGGCGGACGGGATGTTCCAGTCCACGCTCGTCGCATCGGTGGTCTTCTCGCCAGCGCAGCAGAACACGGCGGCCGGGTTCGCGAAGGCGACGCTGCTGCTCGTCCTGCCGTACTCGCTGATCGGGCCGTTCACGGGAGTGTTCATCGACCGGTGGCCGAGGCGAGCGATCCTCGCGGTCGTCCCCTGGCTTCGCGCGGCCCTAGTCTGGCTGGTGCTGTTCGACCCCGACGGTGGGGGGGTGCCGTTCTACGCCGGGGCGCTCTGGATCCTCTCGATTAACCGGTTCTTCCTCGCGACGGCCGCGGCGGTGGTCCCGCGGCTCGTTCCCGGCGAGGACCTGCTGATCGCGAACTCCGCGGCGACGGTCGGCGGCACGGTCGCACTCCTAGCAGGAGTCACGGTCGGGGGGCAGATCGCCGACGCATTCGGCAGCGGACCCGTCGTCACCGCCGCAGGTGTCATGTGGATCTTCGCGTCCTTCGTCGCACGAAGGATCGAGAGCGATCTGCGCGCGCTGCACGCACACACGGCCCCGCTGGGGCACGAGCTCGTGCGTGCGGCGCGCGAGTACGCCCGAGAGTTCGCGGACGGCGCGCGCCACCTGGTTCGATCGCCGCGCGCGCTAGGTCCCATAACCTCGATCACCTTGGACCAGCTCGGGCAGGGGATCATGCTCGTGCTGTCGCTCGCGGTGTTCCGAGATCGATTCGATGAGGGCATCGGCGCTTTCGCGCGCCTCGTCGGCGTAGGTGGAGTTGGGGTGTTCGCAGGGCTGCTGACCGTCGGAAAGCTCGAGGAGCGGCTCGCGAAGGAGCGGATCGTCGCGATCGGCTTCGCCGCCGGGGCGATAGCGATCGTCGGCGTCGCGCTCGGTGTCACGCGGTTCACGGTGCTCCTCGCGAGTTTCGCCGTCGGGCTCACGTTCGCTTGGAAGAAGGTCTCGGTCGACACGATGGTGCAGGAGGCGGTCCCCGACGGCTACCGCGGACGGGTGTTCGCTGTGTACGACGTCGCGTACAACGTGGCGAGGGTGGTCTCCGCCGGGATCGTGATCCCGATGATCGACGCGATCGGGATCGAGTGGTCGGCCGCCGTCGTTGGCATCGCGTTCCTGCTCTGGGCGCCGGTGCTTCCACGCTGGACCGGCCGCGTCCCGGAGCTCGTCGTCCGCTTCTACGCGGGCGCAACCGCCGACGAGGCCCCACGCGCGATCGTGTGGGGCGGGGCCGAGGAACCCGTGGAGGTCCTCAGGTCCTGGCGCGAGGAGCGAGCCGGAGCACGCCTCCGCTGCTTCCGCCTGCGTCTGCTGGACGACACGACGATCGACGTCTCGTGCCCCGACGGCGGAGACGCCTGGCGCCTGGATCGAGAGCTGTCCCGAGACTGACCTGCCGATTTCCCTTCCCGGGCAAGGCGGCGTAGGGTCGGAGCCGACCTCGAGCCAAGGAGGGGGAGATGCGCAAGAGGCTCGGTATCCTCGCCGTGCTGGCCACGGCCGCGCTCGTAGCGACGTCGGCCTGGGTGATCGCGGGGAGGCAGATCTCGCGGCCGGTGCGACTCAAGGTAGTGGAGCACGCTACGACCGACGCCGTCGTCGACCTCAAGCCGGCCGGCGACTCGTCGGGTGACCTGCTCACGTTCCACAACAAGCTCTACAACGAGACCAACTCCAAGGTGATTGGCCGCGATCAGGGGTCGTGCATCCGGATCGACACGAAGCCCGGATCGTGGGAGTGCTCGTGGACCAACATCCTGCCGGACGGACACATCGCGGTTCAGGGCCCGTTCTTCGACAAGCACGACGGGCTCCTCGCGGTTACCGGTGGAACCGGGATGTACCGGAACGCGCGCGGGGTGATGGAGCTCCGCTCGCGCGCGGGCGGCACCGAGTTCGCTTTCATCTTCAGGCTCGTTCCCTGAGACGGCCTGCACTAGGTACGGGAAGCGCCTCCGCCTTTCGGCGGAGGCGCTTCCCCTTCGCCGGCGCGTAGACTCCTAGCTACCGAGGGGACCCGGATGCTAACGATCGACCATCTGATGCACGATCCCGGCACGGAGTCCGAGTGCGAGGACTGTTGGCGGCTGGCCTACGAGCCGTCGTGGTACGAGCATCTTCGCGATGTCGCCCGGGATCGCGACGCCCATTCGACCGACGTGACCGTCGTTCCCGAGTCGCAGATCGTCGAACACGCCGAGTAGCGCTCACGACACCGTCGTTCACAACCACCTGCGTGTTTGAAACGCACACCTTCGCATGCTAGGGTTCACCGGACCACCGGAGCGATATCCGGTGGTTTCGCTTTACCGGACGATCGCACATCCCGAAAAGAGGTCTATGAGGTAGGTCCACGGGTCCGAACCGAGCGAGAGGAGCACCCAATGCGGAGACGGCCAGCACGCCTCCTCATCCTGGCAATCCTCTTCCCCCTGGTACTTTCGACATACGAAGCGCCGCCCTCCACGGCGGCCACCACGAGGGCGAAGATGATCTTCGGGGCTTACGTGCAGCCCCGGTCTGGAGAGACCCTCCAAGAAGCCATCCTTCGCTTCGAGCGCATGATCGACGAGAAGCTCGCCGCGGTGCGCGTCTACTTCAAGTGGGACAGCAAGTTCCCGAGCCCGCTCGCACGATGGCTGAAGCACACAGATCGCACGATGTTCATGTCGGTCAAGTCGATGCGGGAGAACGGCTCGATCATCAAGTGGGCCGATATCGCCAACGCCCGTCGAGGCTCACCTATCTACAAGCGGATCAGGCACTGGGCTCGCGTGATCAAGCGCTATCACAAGACCGTGTACTTCACCTTCAATCACGAGCCCGAGGCTCCAGTGAGCTACCAGATGGGTTCCGCGCGCGCCTTTCGGCGGGCCTGGCGAAAGGTCATCACCGTGTTCAGGCGCGTGGGCGTTCACAACGCGAGATACCTCTTGATAATGACTGCTTACGCCTTCGAGGCCAGCGACTGGCACGCCATACGTCACTGGTATCCGGGGAACCGCTACGTGCACGCGGTCGGGGCAGACCCGTACAACTGGTACAAGTGTCGGTGGAGCGAGCGCTGGACGCCTTTGGGTGACACCATCGAGAAGTTCAGGCGCTGGGGCCGCCATCATCGGCAGGAGAAGCTCTTCCTGCCGGAGTGGGGAAGCGTCGAGGACTGGTCCTCGCCCGGACGGAAGCAGCGGTGGTTCGACGCCGCCCGAGGGTTGTTCAAGCGCGACCGCTGGTCGCAGTTCAAGGGCATCCTGTACTTCCATGCCGACGACCAGACGCACGAGAAATGCAACTTCTACGCCGACACGTCCTCCTCGGCATTGAAGGGGTTCCGCGCGATGGCCAATGACCCCTTCTACCGGAAGGAGGCCTAGGCAGGAACCCGCTCGCCCCCAGGCCTGTCGGTTGAGGGACGATGGGACGTCACGTGCGAACCCTCACCCTTTCCGCCCTGATCGTCGCGACCGCAGCTTCCTGCCTGCCTCCGGCTGCCTCGCCCGCCCGGGTACGCGAGACGACCTCCGCCGTCCCCGAGCCGCAGGAGGCTACGAACGAGCCGGTCAAGCCCTCTCCACCCGCCGCGCCCGTGTGGGAGATCTCACCGATCGGACCCGAGGAGCGCGACCTCCTGGTCCCGCGGAACTGGCGGCGAGGCTGTCCGGTCCCGCTCGAGGACCTCCGGTGGCTCACCGTCACGTACCGGGGATTCGACGGCGAGGTGAAGACGGGCCCTATCGTCGTCAACGAGCGTGTCGCCGAGGACGTGCTTCGGGTGTTCCGGCGACTCTTCCGCGCAGACTTCCCGATCCGCCGCATCACGCTGCCGGCTCGCTACCATCCGCACGCGAAGCACTACGACTGGACCAGAAGCGTGACCTCGGGATTCAACTGCCGCCCGGTCACCGACACGCGCCACGTTTGGTCCCAGCACTCCTACGGCTGGGCCATCGACGTGAATCCGCTGCAGAACCCCTACGTTCGCAGCGACGGCTCGGTGCTCCGCCGCGCCGCGAAACCCTACCGGGACCGGTCGCTCGACCAGGCGGGGATGATCCACACGGGCGACGTCGTCGTGCGGAGCTTCGCCGCGATCAGATGGGGATGGGGCGGCGACTGGGTCACCCTGAAGGACTACATGCATTTCGCGCTTACCGGGGGGTGACCGGCCGGAGGAAGGGCGGTCGGCTCAGACGAAGAGCTGGATCTCAGCGTCCTTCATCTCGAGCAGCGCGGTCGCCGCGCCGACCGGCTCGGAAAGCCCGTCGAGCAAATGCTCCCGCTTTAGGCCCAGCATGTCCATCGTCATCTGACACGGAATGATCTTCACGCCCATGTCGATAGCCATCTCGAGCAGCTCGTCGGGGAGCGGGGTCTTGTAGTCCTTGGCCAGCTTCGAGAGCATCTTGGGGCCGGCACCGGCGAAGTTCATCTTCGAGAGCTTCGCCTTCTTCACGCTACCCGGGTTGTAGATCGCGAGCATCTTCTGCATCCAGTTCTCCCCGGTCTTGCGCGCCGCCTCGGGCTTCACCAGCGCGAAGAGCCCCCAGAAGGTGAAGAAGACCGATGCCTGCATGCCCGACGCCACCGCCGTGGTCGAAAGGATCAGAACCGGCCAGATCCGGTCGAGGTCGCCGGACCAGGCGATGATCGAGAGCTTGTTCTGCTTCTCCGCGTCGGCCACCTCGCTCACCTCAGGACTTGCGAACCACGTAACGGAAGACGGGGCCCGCTGTTTCCAGGTCGACGAGCTCGTTACCGGAGATCTTCGCCCACGCCGGAACGTCGGAGATCGACCCGGGGTCGGTGGCGAGGAGCTCCACGAGCTCACCCGACGGAACGTCGACCAGGGCCTTGTGCAGCGTCACGAGCGGCCCCGGGCAGGACTGCCCGCGGGCGTCGACGGTTCGGGTGACGCTCGCGGCCTCGATGGTATCGGCGATACGGGCTTCCATGAGACGTGCCTCCTTGCGGGTTCGAAAGAGAACGGGCAGGTGTGGGTGCCTACGGGCGGAAGCACGCACGGAGCGCGCCGCCCGGCACCCCGGTACAGCAGCATCGGCAGGGGATCATCGCCCCAACGAGCCCGCGACAGCGCGTCCTGATCATTGCAGGTGCAAAGTCTACCTCAGAAGTGCCATTTGGCTCAAGGGCCGGCAGCGGCCGGCACAGCGGCCGTGCTAGAAAGCCGCCATGTCGTCTGCGACCTGGCCTTTCGGGGACTACCCGGATGGAGGTCTGCAAGAGCTGTCGTCGCACGTCACGGCCTTCTTCTCGGAGGGCTTTCCCTTGTCGAACGCCGCCATCGTCCGCGGCGCCGACGCGAGCCTGGTCTTCGACACCGCGAACCTGCGGCACGCGCGAACCCTGCGGGTCGCCGTCCCCGAGACGCCGCCGCTCCGGGAGGTCGTGATCTCCCACATGCACGGGGACCACGCCCACGGCGCGATGCATTTCCAACCCGTCAGGGTCTGGTCCCGGACGTTCACCCGGGATCGGCTTGCGTTCTGGGCTGAGCATGACCTCGGACCCTACGGCGAGGAATACGAGCGGTACCTGCCCGGAGCTCGCGAGGAGTACGAACGCCTCCGCATCGTGGTCCCCGACACGGTTCTGGACGAACGGGGCGCGATAGACCTGGGCGGCGGAGTGGTCGTTCGCCTCTTCCCGGAGGCCACCGCCCACACGCCCGGGGACCTCTGGGCTCTGGTCGAGCCGGACGGGGTCGCGCTCTGCGGAGACCTATGGTTCAACGCCGTCGAACCCAACATCTCCCAAGGCTCGATCGAGGGTTCGCTAGCCGCGCTCGCGCGCCTTCGCGAGGCTCGAGCCGAGGTCTATCTACCCGGTCATGGTCCTGCAGGAAGGCTCGAGCCAGACGACATGATGGAACGCTTCTGCGCCTGGCTCGGGGCCTCGATAGACGGTCACATGAACGAGGGATCGTCCGGTGAGGCACTTGCACAGGCAGTGCGCGAGGAGTTCGAGGAGCAGAAGACCTCCTCCGACGACCCGATCGCGTTCGCGTTCGAGTGGGAGGACGCCCTGGAGGGTGCCGTCGGACGGGCAGAGTCGCCCTCCTACGAGTAGCCGGCAGGGATCCGAAACCGCCCAGACCGGTTCGCGGGCGGAAGACGATCGGGCTACACGAGACAGCGGCGCTCCGGCGGCCAATACACCAGCAGAACCCTGGCCTTGATCGCGTCCCGGCGGACCGCCCCGAACGATCTGCTGTCCGTCGAGCGCTCCGGGTTCGGATGGTCGCCCTCCAACCAGTACTCGTCGCGGCCGAGCCCGCGCTCGCCCGGGACGGCGATGACCCGTTTGACCATCTCGAACCCCGGTCGCTCCGGGTGCTCCAGGACGACGACATCTCCCGCCCTCACGCGCTTGGGAGCCACCGCCAGGGCCCAGTCGCCGGGCTGGAGCGTGGGGGCCATGCTCGCTCCCCGCACCTCGACCCGGACCGGCCTCCAGCGCACGAAGCTCGCCGCCGTGGCCACCCCGACCACCAGGCCCGCCAATGCGGCCTGGCCCCGTTTCCGACTGCGGTGGTACGGTTCCTGCGACATCTGCAGCACGAGGAGGGGGAAGATGCTGCAAGCATCGCTCAGACCGCGCCGCGCCGTCCACGCCCACTGCGATCTGCCCTGCGGGGTCTACGACCCGGCGCAGGCACGCATCGAGGCCGAGTCGGTCAAGGCGATCCAGGACCGGTACCAGGATCCCGACAAGTTCAAGTCGGCGGGGGAGACCGCGGAGGACTATCGGGCCCGCTGCCTCCAGATCAAGGAGAAGCGCGCTGACATGGTGAAGGAGCACCTCTGGGTGCTCTGGACGGACTACTTCAAACCCGAGCACTTGGAGAAGTTCCCGCAGCTCCACGAGCTCTTCTGGAAGGCGACCAAGGAAGCGGGAGCCGCGAAGAAGGCGCAGGACCCGGCGCAGGGCCAGAAGCTCCTCGAGGCGATCGACGAGATCGGCAAGATCTTCTGGGAGACCAAGGCCGCCTAAGCTCGTAGCTAGGCTGAACGCCGGCGGGGCCGGTTCGCCCGGCCCCGCCGGCGCAACCTCCCGGCTCAGCCGGTCTTCGCGACTATCCTCGCCATCTCCTCCGCCGAGTAGGCCCGCATGGTGCTCGTGCGCACGTTCCCGAGTGAGCCGAGCTGCAGCAAGAAAGCGGTCGCGGTCTCGTCGTCGGGGAAATCGGCCACGACGACGATGTCGTACTGGCCGACGGTCCAGTAGATGTCCTTGATAGATCCCCCCAACTTCGCGGCCGCTCCCTTGGCCGCCTCGGCGCGGCTCACCGTCTCGCGGAAGTTCTTGATGCCCTGATCGGTCCATCCCACCAGGCTGACGTAGGTAGCCATGAACTCCTCCTCCCCGCTCCCTATCCCCTACCACGATATCCCTCCGGCTCCGCGCCAGCGAATCGGCCCGCCTAGACTGGCCGCCGATGCGCGATATCGGCCTGGTCGGGGTGCCCTTCTCCGGCAAGTCGACGCTGTTCACCGCCCTCACTCGGCACGGGGCAACCGGAGGCCGGGCGAACCAGGCGGTCGTGCCGGTGCCGGACCCGCGGCTCGGGGTCCTGGCCGAGATCGAGCGCTCACAGAAGGTCGTGCCGGCGCAGATCCGGTTCGTCGACGCTCCGGGGGCGACCGGCAGCGCCCAAGGTGTCGCGGCGCTCCGCGAGGTCGACGCGCTCTGCGCAGTGATCCGCTGCTTCGGCCCCGACGCGAGACCGAAGGCCGAGCTCGCCACGGTTCGCGCGGATCTGCTGCTCGCCGATCTCGAGGTCGTCGGATCCGCGCTCGCGAAGGCGGAGAAGCGCGGGCGTGGCAAGGAGACCGACGAGGCCGCCGCCCTGCGCAGGGCACAGGGGGCGCTGTCGGCGGAGAAGGCGCTGCGCGAGGCCGGTCTGGCACCCGAGGACGGGGGGCACCTACGCGCGCTCGCTCCGCTGACGCTGAAGCCCCTGGTCGTGGTCGCGAACCTCGAGGAGGGGGCCGATGTCCCCGCGGAGCTCGGCGATGCGACGGGAGTGTACGCGGCGATCGAGGCCGAGACGTTGGACATGCCGGAGGAAGAGGCCCGCGCGCTTCTCGAGGAGTTCGGCGTTGCCGAGCCGGGCCTCGAAAAGGTGATCGCCGCATGCTATCGGGCGCTCGACCTCATCACATTCCTCACGACCGGCGAGGACGAGACACGAGCCTGGGAGGTCCGCCGTGGGGCCGCCGCGCCCGAGGCGGCCGGAGCGATCCACACCGACTTCGAGCACGGATTCATACGAGCCGAGGTCGTCCGCTACGACGACCTCGTGGAGTGCGGTGGATGGAACACGGCCAAGCACAAGGGCTTGCTCCGCATCGAGGGCAAGGACTACCGGGTGCAAGAGGGCGACGTCCTCCACGTCCGCTTCGCCGTCTGAGTCTGCTTGACCTTGCTCCGCAGGCGCGCGTAGCGTGCGGCCAGGATGCGCAGCGCGAAGGGGACCCGCCGCGCACGGCTCGGAGGCGTCGCCGCCGCTCTCCTCCTAGCCTCGACCTCCGCGCCGGCGAGCGCCGCCCCCGGCGACCCGGACAAGACCTTCGGCGACAACGGCACGGTAACCACCGACTTCGGCGCGACCGATCCCGACCGCGCGTTCGACATGGTCATTCAGTCGGACGGCCGCATCGTGCTCGTCGGGCAGGCTGATCTCGCAACGGTAGACGTCGCGATCGCCAGGTACAGGCCAGGGGGAACACTGGACCGGTCGTTCGCCGGCGACGGTCGGCGAACCGACGACCTCCGCGGAGGGTTCGACCGCGCGCAAGCGGTCGCGCTCCAAGAAGACGGCAAGATCGTAGTCGTGGGGTCCGCCTTCGACGGGAGCGACGACATGATCGCGGTCCTTCGCTACAAGAGCGGAGGGACACCCGACGCAGGCTTCTCGGGCGACGGCGTCCGCTTGCTCGACGTCGCGCCGAACGCGGACGACGCGCTCACGGCCGTGGCGATCCAGCCAGACGGCCGGATCGTCGTCGCCGGCTCGAGCGGCAGTCACATGCTCGTCGCCAGGTTCCGGGCCACCGGTGGGCTCGACACATCGTTCGCCGGCGACGGCCTGCGGAGGATCGACCTCTCGGCCGCCGACGCCGCCGCCGCCGCACTCGTCCGGCCCGATGGGCGGATCGTCGTCGGCGGGACCACCTCGGTCGGCGGAGGCGACTTCGCCTTGGCGCGGCTGAAGCCCAACGGAGTCCTCGACACATCGTTCTCCGGCGACGGCGTCCGGATCGTCCGCTTCAGCGCGGGGACGGACGGGCTGCAGGCGCTGGCCAGGCAGGGCGGCGGGAAGATCGTGGCCGCTGGGTTCGCCGCTGCCTCCCCAACCGACGACGACTTCGCCGTCGCGAGGCTCCGCAAGGACGGGTCGCCGGACACCCGATTCGGGGGAGGGGACGGCCTCCGAACATTCTCGTTCGGGCGGGAGACCGAACAGGCCCTCGATGTTGCCTCGCAACCGAACGGGAAGATCGTCGTCGCCGGCTGGGCATGGAACGGCGCCGACGAGGACTTCGCGGTCGCGCGGCTCACCGACCATGGCTTCCTCGACTCGAAGTTCGGGGAGGACGGCAGGGTGACGACGCATTTCGGCACCGGGAACGACCACGGGGCGGCCGTCGCCATCGACGCGCACGGGCGCATCGTCGTCGCCGGGTACGCACGCGTACCGCTAGACGACGACTTCGGCGCGGCCCGGTACCTCGCCTGAGCCTGCTAGCGTCGCTCATCATGGACGAGCGTGCGCCCTTCCGCGTCGGGCTGGGAGAGGCGGCCGGCGCAGTCGCCGACCTCGGCGTGTTCGTGCCACTCGCCGCGGCGCTCGTGCTCGTGAACGGCCTCGACGCGGGCTCGGTGTTCTTCTTCGGAGGACTGCTCTACCTGGCCGCCGGCGTCGCTTTCCGCGTGCCGTTCCCCGTGCAGCCGCTCAAGGCACTCACGGCCATCGCGGTCTCGCAGCGCCTCTCGCCCGACGTCGTGTATGCGGCCGGGATCGAGCTCGGCGCGGCATTGATGCTGATTTCTATCGGAAGAACCGCCGACATCGTGGCAAGTGCCTTCACCAAACCTGTGATCCGCTCCCTTCAGCTCGGCGTCGGGGTCTTGCTGGGCGTCGCGGCCGCGAAGCTCGTGCTGGATCCGCCGGAGGTGTTCACCGGAGTTCGGGACTCCGCGTGGCTGGCAGCGCTCGCCGCCGCGACCTTCCTTGGCGTCTTGTGGGCGGCGCGAGGCGGACGCTACTGGGCTGCGCTTGCCGTGCTCGCCATAGGGATCGGCGCTACCGCGCTGGTGGCCCAACCAGACCTCTCGGCTCCCGCGCTCCGGTTGCCGTCGTTCGCGGTGCCGCCAGCCTCGGCCTTCGGAACCGCCATCCTTCTCCTCGTCGTCCCCCAGTTCCCCCTCACGTTTGGCAACGCGGTCGTGGCGGTGAACGACCTCTCGCACGAGTACTTCGGCGAACGTGCACGGCGGGTCTCGCCCTCTCGGATCTGCCTGACCGACGGCACGGCCAACGTGGTCTCGGGACTTCTCGGCGGCATGCCGATGTGCCACGGCGCCGGGGGGCTCACCGCGCACGTGAAGCTCGGTGCCAAGACGGCCGGGATGAACCTCCTGATCGGCGGCGTCTTCCTCGTTCTCGGCCTGTTCTTCGCGGAGCAGGTCCCGGAGATGCTCGGACTGCTGCCGATCTGGGCGCTCGCCGCGTTCCTCGCCTACGCGGGCGTGCGTCACGCGTGGCTCGCGCACGACCTCCGTGGCACCCCGCTCGCGATAGCCGTCGTCTCCGGGGCGATCGGCGCAGCGACCGGCAACCTCGCCGTCACGGCCGGGCTCGCTCTCCTCGCCGACCACGGGCGGCGGCTGCTCTCGCGCGCGCCGCGCGGGTAACCTGGTGCGATGGCCGAGCTCAAGACCGACGAACCGCGGACCGCCGCGCCCGAGAAGAAGAAGGGCGGGTTCCTCGGGTTCCTGGGCGAGCTGCCGGGGCTGATCCTCACCGCGCTCGCGCTGGCGCTGGTCATCAAGACGTTCCTCTTCCAGGCGTTCTTCATCCCGTCCGGGTCTATGCAGCCGACGCTGGTGCCGGGTGACCGGGTCCTGGTGAACAAGATCCCCTACTACCTCCACGACCCCGAGCGCGGCGACGTAGTCGTCTTCGAGGACCCCCATCCCGGCCGGGAGCCCGACCGGGGCGTCGTCGGCGGGTTCCTCAACTGGCTGACCCAGGGCCTCGGCTTCACGCCGCCGGATCACGAGGACTTCATCAAGCGCGTGATCGGCCTACCGGGCGACGTCGTCCGGGGAAGGAACGGCGAGGTCCTGGTCAACGGGAAACCGATCGACGAGCCCTACCTCACGCAGAAGACCGACGACTTCTCTCCGTTCGAGGTCTCGCCGGGCAAGCTGTTCGTGATGGGGGACAACCGCCGAGCGTCCAACGACTCCCGGTTCGGACTCGGGTTCGTCCCGATCGATCGAGTGGTCGGAAAGGCGTTCGTCATCATCTGGCCGCCTTCCAACGTCGACGGGCTGGGGTGACGCGAGCGCCGTGCGCGCGCTCCTGATCGGGGTCGGGATCGCGCTCGGGATCTGGCTCCTCCTGGTGGTCCTCCTTCTCGCTGCCGGCCGGCGGACCGCCGCGAGAGAGCTCGCGACGCTCGTGCCGAACATCGCGGTGCTCTTCCAAGGGCTGCTTCGCGACCGCCGCGTGTCGCGGGGGTCGAAGGTGCTCCTTGCCATCTCGATCGTCTGGATCGTTTCCCCGATAGACCTGATCCCTGAGTTCGTGCCCGTCGCAGGGCCGCTCGACGACGCGATAGTCGCAGCGCTCGTGCTCCGTTGGGTCCTCCGGAGAACCGACCGCTCGGTGCTCGAGGAGCACTGGCGCGGCGACCCGGCTACGCTGGACACGATCCTCCGCCTCACCAGACGGTAGCCGTGCAGCGGAGACGACCCCTCGAGCCTCCTAGGAGATGGACGGCCATCCGAGGGAGGACGAGGATCGGCGAGGAAGAGCGCGTGCACACCCTCCCCGCGCCCGGTGCGACCCCCGAGGGAGTGGCCTGGCCGGAGGATCCGGTCGAGGTGCTCCGCCTGCTGCATCCCCGCCTTCTCGCCGCAGCTCGAAGCCTCGGCATCGACGAGGACATGGTCCAGGAGGCGATCGTGGAGACGCTCTCGCGACACCCGGACTTCGGGGGTATCGCACACCCGCTCGGCTACACCAAGGCCGTCCTCTTCCGCCTCGCGTATAGGCGGAGGCTCCGCCGCCGACGGGAGGTCCCCCTGGAGCTGCAGGAGCGGCTGGACAGCGTCCCCGACCACGCCGATCGCGTCGCAGACAGGCTGAGGGTCGACGACGCGCTCATGACCCTAGGCCCGCGCCAGCGAGCATGCGTCGTGCTCCGCTTCGTCGAGGGGCTCGACGACGACGCGATCTCCTCAGCCCTCGGGTGCAGCCGGTCCACCGTACGCAGCCAGATCGCCCGGGCGCGCAAGCGCCTTCGGTCGGTGCTCGAGAACGATGGAGGAGAGAGATGACCCGCCCACTCACCAGACCCGACGCCGAGGAGCTGTTCGGCAGGTTGACGGTCGAGGCGACCCGCCGCCGGCGGCGCAGGCGCGTCGGGCGCGCGGCCAGCATCGTCGCGACGACGGCACTCGTCGGCGGGACCCTGTTGTGGGCGACGGGATCGCTGGTCGGACTGCGCGATCGGACCGATCCGGGGCAGGCTGCGGAAACGGACGCCAACTACGTCTTCGCGGACGTCGGGGTGGAAGCGCATCGCGGCGACACCGCGCGCGTGTCGTTCAGGATCGGCTGGACGACCGGCGAGTTCCCCGGCTGGCGGCGGTGCACGTGGATCGTCCTCGGCGAGGACGGCACAGTCGTCGGCAGCACGCGCGACCTCGTTGTCTCCCTCTCGCCGGGGAACACAGCCCATACCGATCTCGAGGTCGTCGGTGAACCTTCGCGGGCCGAGGTCTCCTGCGACCCGAAGCGGCTCGACGTCGGCGAACCGTACGCCTACGAGTTCCACGACGTGCGCGTCGTCCTCGACGACTCCCATCCAGTGACGGGCCCGTATCTGGAGCTCGTCTACACCCCAGTGTGGCTCGGGTCGGGGAAACCCGGGGTCATGGCGTGCACGTGGGAGATCGTCGACACGAGCGGCACCGTCTACGCGAGGACGCGTGGAAGCTTCGCCGTTGGAGAGATCACTGGGGAGCCGTCCCGTCACACCTTCGCCGGCGAAGAGATCCTCGCACCCCCACCGGGCGGTGGAGAGGGGCTCGAGGGTAGGATCGACTGCCGCCCGTTCACCGGAGCGTAGCGGCTAGGAGACGGGCTCGACCCCCTCGGAGCGGGCCCAGGCGTCGAGGGCCTCATAAGCCTCGTCCTCGGACATGGGCCCGCGCTCGAGGCGTAGCTCCATCA
>Ga0209341_10000612_pt1 | contig 36674 bp, 31 predicted proteins | sample RifCSP13_2_FD_184020 | JGI IMG/M metagenome (GOLD analysis project Ga0209341, IMG submission 184020) | Soil microbial communities from Rifle, Colorado - Rifle CSP2_sed 13_2 (SPAdes) (version 2) | ecosystem: Environmental > Terrestrial > Deep subsurface > Rock core/Sediment | place: Rifle...
GTTTATTCCGGTATCCTCGACGGGCCATCTGATTATCGCCGGGCATCTGTTTGGTTTTGTCGGCGACAAGGCGTCGAGCTTCGAGGTCGCGATTCAATTAGGCGCGGTTTTATCCGTGGTCTTTCTCTACTGGCGCAGGTTTCTCGGGCTCATTCCCAGTGGCCCGGAGTCGAGTTTTCGTACCCATTCGACGCTGGCAGGTTGGGCGGGCCTGTGGCGGATCGGGCTGGCAACGCTTCCGGCCCTTTTAGTAGGCTTCATAGCGCGCCATGCGATCAAGGAAAGATTGTTTACGCCTGAAGCCGTGACCTTGGCGTTGCTGGTTGGCGGCGCGGCGATCCTTTTGGCGGAACGGTTTGTGACGGGGCGGCGCTCGAACTCCCTGGAGGCGCTCACTGCATCACAGGCGTTCGGTATCGGGTTGTTCCAGGTCCTGGCGCTCTGGCCTGGTACGTCGCGGGCAGCTGCAACTATTTTGGGTGGAATGCTGCTGGGTCTGGAGCGCAAGAGCGCGGCGGAATTTTCTTTTTTGATCGCCGTGCCGATTATGTTCGCGGCGACGGGTTATGAACTGTTCCAAATGCGCGGGGCCTTCGCTTTCGACGATTCGCTGCTATTCGGTGTTGGGTTCGCGGTCTCCTTTGTGGTCGCGCTCATGGCCGTGAAAGGGTTTGTCAGCTTTCTAGGTCGTGGCAGCTTAACACCCTTCGGCTGGTACCGAATTTTTATCGCGCCGGTTTTTTATTTTTTAACGCGGAGCCTGAGTTTCTAATCAGCGGACTGGCGGCGTTAACAACGACTGCTCCTGCCTCGCTCCAGGCAATTCGTCGCCGACCTCGTCGATGATTTAAGTTTCATGCCGATGTTTGATCCAATGGTAGATCTTTTCCCGGTAAAGGTAGGCGACCAGCAAGATCAAAGCAGAGGCGCTGGCGAATATCACGACCTGATAGTATTGCTCATCGCGAAACTTGGCGCCTTGAAGGGTCAGGAGATAGGTTCCCGGGATGCGTCCGATAATCGTAAGCATCAGAAATGTGCTCAGTTTCATTCGGCTAAGGCCCAGGAGATAACACAGGTAGTCCTTGGGAAAGCCTGGGATCAGAAATAACAGAAAGCAGATCATCGCGCCGGTGTTGGTCGTGAGAAAATCAAACTTATGGAGCACGTCCAGGCTTATAAACCTTTCCACGAAGGGCCGGCCCAGGATGCTCGCCAGCTCGAAGGCGATCCACGAACCGATGGTGAGCCCTACGGTTGATAGGATGAAACCCAACGTTTCGCCGTACACAAAACCGCCTGCCACTCCGGTTAGTTCGCCGGGAAACGGTGCGGCGACCACCTGAAGCAATTGAAATAGCACGAAGACGGCTGGCGAATAAGGTCCCAGGGATTGTAGGAACTTGCTCAGTTTGTCGCTGCTCGAATAGATACCCTCAAAGTCGTCCCAATCCTCCCCCGCGGGCGCCAAGGCACTCAGCGGCTGCGGAATGTAACGGCTGAAAAAGAAAAGCAAAACCATCAACGCCAAGAAAATAATGCCACGGATGGCGAGTTTCCGGCGTTGGCTGATCATTGCGATTTTATAGCAGCAAAGGGCTGAAAAGACGAGGGAGCGCGCCGATGTGGGGGCAAAAAATGCACGGGATCAACGGCCCGGTTGCATCTGTCGAAGCAGGGTCTCGAGTTTTTTCAGTTCTTCACCGTAGCCACCCCAGTTGCCCTGCCGTAGCCTCTCCCGCGAGCGCTGGAAGTGATCGAGCGCTTGGCGGGCGAGATCCCTTCCCCCGTTCGCCGTTTCAACCGGGGCGGCCGGCGTCATTGCTTCCCGCGCGGGTTTGGCGCCGAAGATTTTCTGCAAGGACTGATCCAAAGTCTCTTCCATCGCAATCTGGCTGCCGAAGGCGGCGATGACGCGCTTGAGCTCCGGCAACGAGCCTTGCTCGGCCGCGAGATAGAGCGGCTGGACGTAGAGCAGGGACTATTCAATCGGGATCGCGAGCAGGCTCCCGCGAATCACCTGCGAGTCCCGTTGGTTCCACAGGGAGAGCTGCCGAGAGATAAGCGTGTCTTGATCGATGCGGGCGTCAATCTGTTTCGGTCCATAGACGAGCTTGGCTTTGGGAAACTCCAACGCGGTAAGCTTGCCGTAATGCGGCGGGTCGCTGCGCGCGGCGAGCCAGGCCCGCATATTGTCTCTCTTGTTGGGTGTAAAGGGCAGCAGCAGGACGAACTCCTCTTTAGCCTCGCCGGGCAGTCGCATGATCGTGTAATAGGGCTCCATCTCCCGTTCTCGGCCTTCAACGGTGCGCCGCGGGATGCTGAGAAGGTCTTCCTTATTGTAGAAAACCTGGGCATCTTGCATGTGATAGGTCGCATACAAATGTGCTTGAATGGAGAATAGATCCTGAGGATAACGGATATGCTCGCGCAGATCTTCGGGCATGGCGGACATGGGCTTGAGCAGATTAGGAAAGGTTTTGGCGTAGGATTGAATGATCGGATCGTTGGGGTCGCTCAGATAAAAATCTACGGTGCCATTATAAGCATCGACCACGGCTTTAACGGAGTTGCGAATGTAATTGGTTTCCTGCCGACGGACGGGCTCGGAGTAGGGATAGCGATCGGAAGTGGTATAGCCGTCGATTATCCAAAATAGGCGTCCCTCTTGAGCAATAACCAAATAGGCGTCGCGGTCAAAGGTAACAAAGGGGGTGATTTTCTTGACCCGCTCATGAATCTTCCGGTGGTAAAGGATGCGACTCTCCCCCGCAATATTCTCCGAAAAGAGAATTCCAATGGTCACGTGGTGAGCCGAAAAAAGCAGTTTACGCCAAAGCGAGCCGACGGGAACTCCGCCACGACCTGCATAGGTTGTATAGATGTTCTGATCTCCGGACGCGTAGTCTAATTCGTTCGCCGTGGTTTTGACGAAGACATACTCATTGGCGAGTTCGCCGTAATAAATCTCCGGACGCTTGACCTTGACCGAGGCCACGGAGACTGGCGGGATGTCCTTGATGAATAACTCAGGCTGTCCGCTCGAAGTGACCTGATTGACGGGGCCGAAAACGACGCCATGTCCGTGAGTGTAGGTCAGATGTTCGTTAATCCAAATCCGGCTAGGCAGGTGTTGGTGCGACAACTCCCGCTCTGAAAGCATCACTTGCCGGTAGGTGCCGTCGATCACGTAGCGGTCGTTGTCTACGTCGACGAACTTGTAATACGTCCGGAACTCTTGAAGTTGCCCGTAAGTGGCGAGCAGCGGCCGGTGATCCCACAGGCGAATATTTTTGATCGTCGATTCATTGCGCTTGAGGTCGGCGACGGACAGTTGCTCGTCGGCGGGGAAATCTTTGCTCTCGATCTCGTCCAAGCCGTACGCCAAGCGGGTGAACTTTATGTTGCGCTCGATGAACGGCCTTTCGGCGCCCACTTCGTTCGGGACCACACGAAAACGCTGCACGAGGTACGGGTAAAGCTGGACACCGATGATGTGCGCCACCACTAAAGCTCCGACGCCGGCGATGAGATAGCGCCAACCCGGGCGGGATGTCTGGATCAGGCAACTAACCGCTGCCGCCAATGCCAGAAAGGAGAGCAGCCGCAAAGCCGGCAAATTGGCGTAGACGTCCGTATAGCTCGCGCCAAACGCTGCACCCCGAGAAGAATAAACCAGCTCAAAGACTTCCAAATAATAACCGGCGGCTTTCACGGCCAGAAACAACGCGGCGAGTACCAGCAGGTGCTTACGCGCGCGCGCGGAAAACACGCTTCCTTTGTAAGTGCGTAGGTAGCACCACGAGGTGCTTACGCGCGCACGCGGAAAACACCACCCCTCGCGGTCCGTAGATAATTCCCCGATAAAGAAGATAAACGGCGACGCTGGCGAGCAGGGCGAAGGCTAAAACGAAGGTCAACCAGTTGTAGATCTTTAACAACATCGGCAAGCGGAAAACGTAGAAGCCGATATCCACGTCGAAGAGCGGATCATTCAGGGAAAACGGCATGGGATTTAAAAAAAGCGGCAACAGTTCCCAGTTTGACGTCGCCTGAGGCGCGGCGATCAAACCTATGATCAGTGCCGCGGGTAGAAGCATTCGTCGAAGCAGGGAATCGACGAGTTCCGCTGGTGGAAGTTCGATGACATTGTCGGCAGTGGAAAGGCGAAGGCCGCTTGGCATCGCGGCGGCGATCTTGACGTTTAGATAAATGAGAGCGGCGACGAAAAGCCCGGAAACGAGGGCCAGCGTGAACTTGTAACTCAGGCTCGTGGTGAATACCTGCGTATGGCCGACTTCGTCAAACCACAGCCAGTCGCCGTAGAGGCCGAGCCCCTGGCGAAAAGACAACAGTAGAATGAAAACGATAAAAAATATGAGACCAGTCAATCCTCGCACAATTGCCGCCTTCGGGGAGTGCCAGTTAGCTAAAGGGACCTTATTGTAAGGACCGGTGTGAATGCAATTGAGGAAATCGGCGATCGTTCCCGTTTAGCACAACCGATTTTGGGCGTCGAATTGGGAGTCGCTTAAGAAAATCGGGGACGGGATGTTGGGGCCGGGTTCTTGCTGACTCGATAATCCGCGAATTGCAATCCCGAAACTGGGCAAAAAAAAGGGTGGCCGCCCGGAATTGGCGGCCACCCTTTAAACTAACCTAAGAGAAACGATAAGAAACTACGCCTGCGCCCCCACCTTGACCCGCCACGTGTCGAAACGGGACTCAAGCCGGGTAAGCACCTCCATCGCTGTCATGCCGCTAATGGCGAAGATAAGCACGCCGACAAAAACCTTGTCGGTCTGGAAGGTCGCCCCTGCCACCGTGATCATAAACCCGATACCGGCAGTCGCTGCATAGAGCTCTCCGACCATCACGCCGATCAGAGCCCGGCCGACGCCAAGCCGCAGGCCTGTGAGGATAAAGGGTAGGGTCGAAGGTAACACCACGCTCTTAAAGATCTGCCATTCTGAGGCGCCAAAACTCCGCGCCGCGATCAGAAGATTATGGGGGGTGGTTTTCACGCCGTCTCGGGTGTTGATAAGGATAGGGAATACCGCGCCAAGGAAGATGATACCTACTTTGGAGAGAATGCCGATCCCCAGCCAGATGATCACCAAAGGCAAGAGGGCGATGCGTGGGGTAGCGTTCATCGCATTGATAAATGGATCGAAGACGTAGCTCGCCCTCTTGTACCAGCCCACCAGGATGCCGAAGGGAACAGCGAAAACAACCGAAAGCAGATAGCCCCAGGCGAACTCGATGCCGCTAATATACAAATCGTTCCATATTTCACCGGAAGCGAACATCTGATACCCAGCCTTAAATACCAGCGATGGCGCGCTCATGAACATAGGGTTGATGAGCTGTAAAGTGTTGCCCGTCAGCTCCCAGATGGTCAGGAAAATTATGACAGCTGAGGTTCCCAGGATCTTCTTCTCCTGGTTAAGGTAGAACTTATACGCAGCGGACGCTTCGGCTACGCGTATGTCTAATAATTGTTCCTCGGCGGCTTGGTTAGCCATATATTTATCCTCCTATGATTTTGTCGAACATACCCATTCGGACGCCCAGTTTCGCGAACCTTTAACAAAAGGGTGGTATCTTGTCAACAGTTATTTCTCCTTGACCCCGTTGCCAATATCAAAGTTCCAGCGATTGTCAGCCGGGCAATTTTGCTTTTCGTTGGCTTCACCTTGACAATCGTTTATGTATTAACTAATTTACGGGCTGACCATCTCCATCGAAACAGGGGATCACATGAAACTCCTTTTTGTCACGCCGCCGATGGGCAATTGGGCGCCTTGGGGCGATAAGCACCTGGCCGTCAACTCGCTTCATTCCCAGGTTGGCGCGTTTATCCGACAAAAGCAAGCCGCCGAAGTCGCCGTCCTCGATTGCCGCGCGCTGGGTCTCAACGACGATGAAATGCTCGAAGAAGTCCGGCGCCGCCGGCCCGATGTTGTCTTCTTCGGCTCGATGATCCCCGCTGCGGGGGGCGCGGCGCAGTTAACCCGCTTCCATGCGGCGATGAAAGCGATCAAGACGGTGCTCCCCGGCACGGTGATCGTCGCTGGCGGGCTCATGTATACGGCGGTTCCCAAGGAGATCATGGCGGAGCAGCCGCAGCTAGATTTCGCCATCGTCGGAGTCTTTGGCGACAACGAGTACACGCTCTGGGAATTGCTCGATGAGCTTAACAAGCCCGCGCCGAACTTTGCCGCCATCCGCGGCCTCACCTGGCGCAAAGGCGACGAGGTCGTTCTGAATCCGGCGCGCCCGGTGATCGACAATCTCGACGAGCTGCCGATGCCGGCCTATGATCTTTTTCCAATGGACCGGTACTACGGCTACTCGGTCATTCCCAACTACAACGAAGCCGTGACCTCCAGAGGATGCGAAGGGGCCTGCCACTTTTGCTACGAGTGGTGGCTCGTGGACCAGCGCAATCCGCGGGACTTTACTTCGCACCGCACCCGTGGCGGCAAGGCGGTGGCCGATGAGATGGAGTTGTTGAACAAGAAGTACGGCGTCAAGGCACTCACTTTCATGGACGACGATTTCAACTCTGACCGCCAGAAGATGGTGGATCTCGTCGAAGAGTTGGAGAGGAAAAAACTCGACATGAGCTGGTTCTGTCTCAGCCGGGCACAGAACCTCATCCGCGACGCCGATCTGGTGCCGCGGCTGCGCAAGGTCGGCATGTATCAAGTGCTGATCGGCATCGACGGCGGCACGGACGAAGAGATCGCCGAAGCGCGCAAGGGGCCGATGAAGGTCGGCGTTAAGGAACTGAAAGAATTAATCCAGTTCCTGCGCAAAAACGATATCTCGACAATCTCAACTTATTTGAACGGTTTTTGGGACGATGACGAAACCAAGATCCGCCAGCGTGCCAAGGCGGTGGACGAGATCGACCCGGACATCGTGATGATCCAACTGCTCAACCCGATTCCCGGCTCGCCAATTTACAGGAAAGCGGTGAAGGACAATGTCATCGAGGTCAACAATCTAAGCCTCTATGACCTTGAGCATTGCGTCATGCCGACCAAGCATCTTACGCGCCAGCAGTTGGGTGAGCTGACGGGCTGGGCCTTTCAATCTTTTTACAGCAAGCCGGGGCGCATCGACCGCATCCTGAACGGCTACAGCTCGCCATACGTCAAGATGAAATTTCTCTCCTTTAAGAACAACGCCGCCAAGTACGAAAAAGGCGCGGCGGAAGACACCGTCGCCATTTAGCAGGCTCGCTGTTCGATGGCCGAGCACGCAACAGCCCGTTCGCTTCACGGTAAGGTCGTTCTCGTCACCGGGGCGAGCCGCGGCATTGGCGCTGCCGCCGCCAAGCGGCTGGCGCACTCTGGCGCATCCGTTATCATCAATTACCACCATAATCGCGAAGCCGCGGAGAAAGTCCTTCGGGAAATCGAAGACAGCAGCGGGCGCGGCATGGTCTTTCAGGCGGACGTCACGCGAAAAGAGCAAGTCGAGGCGATGGTGCGCGCGGCGCGGGAAAAACTTGGCGCCGTGGACGTGCTCGTGAACAATGCGTACTTCCCTTTCGAAGTCGGCCAGCTCCATGAGTTGTCCTGGGAAAATTTTCATCATGCCGTCGAACATGAGCTTGCGGCGTTCCATCACTGCGTGCAGGCATGTTTGCCTGGTATGAAGGAAAAGAAAGCCGGCCGCATCATTGTCATCAGCACGCGACTGGCGCAGCAACCCCTCCCCAAGATGGGCGCCTATGCCGCCGCAAAGTCGGCGCTGGAGTCGATGGCCGATACGATGGCCATCGAGCTCGGACCGTTAGGAATCGCGGTCAACGTGGTGACCCCGGCGTTTACTCTGACGGACGCCTCCATGATCATGCCGGAGGCGTTTCGCGAGCGGGTGAAGGAGACCCGCCCGCTAAAAAAACATCTCTACCCGGAAGATGTCGCGGGGGCCGTTGCGTTTTTGGCGGGAGATGAGGCCAGCATGCTGACGGGGAGCCATATTTTGATTACCGGTGGCAGCCACCTGCAACTTTAACTGCGTTTGATCGCACGAGGCTCGCAAGATCGAAGATTGAGGATCGATCCTCAATCCTCAATTCTATCTCACGATGACGCTCGCTCTTGATGAAATCGTCGCCAAGTTGAAGGACATCGTAGGTCCCCGCCGGGTCTCGACCAATCCCATCGACAAGATCAACTACCAGCACACCCTCGCCTACGGCGCTTATCGGGCGTTGCCGGATGTCATCGTACGTGTCGAGTCGGATGCCACGGGCAACCATTTCGTCGCCGAGATTCTAAGATTCGCCAACGAGCATAAGATTCCCATTGTCGCCAAAGGCGGCGTCGGCATGGGCATCAGCTCGCCGCTCAAAGGCGGTATTCTGTTGGATATGCTTGGCATGGACAAAATTCTCGAAGTGAATCCGGCTCAGCAGTATGTGATTGCCGAAGGAGGCGCGAGCGTCTACGCCATTCATCACGCGCTTAGGCAGCATGGGCTCATGCTTCCCAACTTCGGCACCTACGGCCCGGCCGTCGTCATCGGCGCGATGATCAACAAGGGCGGCATCGGCTACGGCATGACACGCTACGGCTGGATCGCCGATATGGTGCTCGGTCTGGAAGTGATCCTCGCCAACGGCGAAACGATCCGTCTCGGCGCGTTGGCCAACCAGGGAACAACCTTCGGTCCTTTTCAAAAATGGATTCATCTGCCGGATCTCTTGGGGCTCTTCACGCTCGCGGCGGGCTCGATGGGGATCATCAGCAAAGTCTGCTTGCGGGCCATCCAAGGAAAAAGAGAATGGCTGCATGACTACTGCTACAGCTTCCGGCGCGACCAATTGCAGCAAGTTCAAGACACGCTCATCGAACTCGTCAAGGGCGAGGTGGTTTACGACATCCATTTCACCGACCGCTGGCAGTATCACTGGCCGATGGAAGAGGGGCTTTACGACAAGAGTAAGGTGCCCGACAACGCCTGGTTCTTTTTGAAAACGGTGCTCATGGCGCGGGACGCCGAGGAGCTTGTCTTCAAAGAGAAGCGCATGCGCAGGATTTACGAATCGGCGGGCGGCGTCGACGCGCCGGAGATTGCCGACAAATCGATGGGCGCAAAAGCTCAAGAATTCGGACGGCACGGCTGGCCCGACTGGCATATCATGGGGCCCGACGGCTGGTGCGGTGTGGTGGTGCGCCATACCGGCATGTTCGCGGTGACATCGAAGATGTATCCGCTGACGTTTTTAAAGGAGATGTACGACCTCGACGAGGCGGCGAAGCGGGAGTGCGGCATCTGGGACGCCGAGCACTCGCCGCAGCATGACAGCTACGTGACGCGCGATCTGGCGATCAAAGAAGAGTACTTCGTCTTCTACAATCCCTATGACGACGAAGACGTGGGCAAGCTGCGCAGATGGATGGGCATGGTCCAGCAATTCAGCAACGAGCGCGGGGTGGTCTGGACGGCGCCGACGCTCAGCACGAAGGGGCCGGTACCCTACGAGAGGCTCGGCACCCTTTACGATCTCGTGAAAGAGATCAAACAGTTGGTCGATCCGAACAATATATTGAACCCCGGCGCGCTCTATTGACATGGTTCAAGGTTCAAAGTTCTGGGTTCAACGAGGATGATCGAAGCGAGTGCCGAGCACGCACGGCAATAAGGAAGAGGAGTACGCTATGGCGGGACTTGGAAGCAAGGATTATTCTGGAAAAAAGCTTTCGCCGCAGGAAGCCGAGGCCGTGGTTGCGGATTTGAAAGAATATCTTCACGGTATTGCGGACCGCTGGCTCTTCAATGGCCGATTTCACACCGACATGGGCAATGGCACGCTGCCAATGGAAGCGATCAAAGTTTTCTGGCAGAACTGGTACGGGTTTGTCGTCGAGATCAATAATTTTCACGGCGTGGCCTACCAGCGCCACCTGCCGTTCTTCAAACGCCATCCGGAGCTGCAGAAACACTTCGCCAATCACGTCGCCGACGAAATGATCCATCCCAAGCCGCCCGGCCATATTCAGATCGTCCTCGAACAAGGCCGGAACTTCGGCTTGACCAACGACGAGATGGTCGAATACGAGATGCTCGCCGAGTGCCGCGCGTTTCTCGAATATTACCGCGGCGTTCTCTACGAGGGCACCATGGTTGAGTGGTGGGCGTCGTTCTGCGTCGAGGAGGCGGTCGGTCATTGGGCGCGGTTTTTCGGCGGCGCCTTGCGCAAAGTTTACAAAATGCCCGAGGACAAAATCGTTTATTTCAAGGTGCACGCCGAGGCCGATCTCGAAGAGCATGACGGAGTAATGGCCCACGCGGACCTCGATTGGATGGTATTAAAGAAAATGCTCGAAGAAGGAAAGGCGGAAACCCGGCCCGGTTTCAACTTAGAGTACTGCCTGCGCATGGGCACGGCCTACTTCGCCTGGTTCTTCGAAGGGGTGTACCAATACATCAAGAAAGAAGGGCTCTACAAAGCGTAATCATGTCTGAGCCGAGCAAAGCAGAAGAGTTATCGCCGCGCCCGCTGATGCGCATCTTAGGAGACTTCGCTAACAGCCAGATCCTAGACGCCTCAATCGAGTACGACTTTTTCACCCTCATTGAAAAGGGCTATCAGACTTCGGAAGAAATCGCCCGCGAGGCCGGCACCGACCCGCGCGCGACAAGAATCGTGCTCGACAGCTTGCCGGCGTTATCCCTCGTCGAAAAACGTGACGGCAAGTATTCTCTTACGACTACGGCTAAGCTGTTTCTGGTGCGGGGGAAGCCTTCTTATATGGGGGACTTTCGCCACGTGGCGCTGGCGCTTTGGGACGGCATGGCCAATCTCAAACAGTCGCTTAAAACCGGCAAACCTCTGAGCCGCATGGACACCGGCGCGGAGCTTCAAGTTTGGGAAAAGCTCGTGCTCGGCATTATCGTCATCGCCGAGCCCGCCGCCAAAGCGCTCTGCGACATTCTCAAAATCGGCACGGAGCGCAAAGGGATTCGCGTGCTGGATATCGCCGGTGGTTCGAGCATCTTCGGCATGACGATCCTCTCCCGCGATTCCGCCGCGCAAGTGACGCAGCTCGACTGGCCCAACGTCAACGCGGTAGCGAAGAAATTGAACAACGAACGCGGCTTGGAAGGAAAGATTCGTTTCATTGATGGCGAGCATCACACGGCGAATATCGAAACCAATGATTACGATCTCGTCATCGCCAGCAACTTTTGCCGCTTCGAGTCGCCAAATGGGAACCAGGCGCTTTTCGCCAAGGCTTACAGCGCACTCAAGCCCGGCGGCCAATTCGTCGTCAACGACTTCGTGCCCAACGAAGAGCGCACCGAGCCGACATTCGCTTTGCGTTTTTCCGTCTACACGCTGACGCACACACCGGAGGGCGAATGCTGGACCCTGTCGCAGTACTCGGACTGGCTTAAAAAGGCGGGGTTCTCATCGATCGTGACACACGGCGATATTCCCAAGACGTTGCCGGGCACGACGCTGATTATCGCGATGAAATAAATTGTCCTCTGGCGCTTATCCGAGCCGAACCTCAAACGAGCTTTTTCCCGCCGAACTCCCAGCGACTCAAGTCAAAGCCTCTTTCAGTGCTATTAATTACTTAATAATCACTCATTTTCTTTTGACTATTCGTCACGTTACACGGACTTGACTGTTGCCATCAGGTTTTCCCCTAGCATTGTGAAAATCGCTTTGATAGACTTCCTGCCGTGTTAAACACCGCTTATTGTTCGCACCCGAGCAGCATCAAGCTCCCGCGTTAATCCCCGTCTTAGGGGCGCCCCTCATGCAGTACTTAGCGATCTGCGAAGACGATCTCTTGTTCCATCTGCTGCGCAATGTCGCCTCCAAACAGGCCGATGTGCTCTATTTGGTCCCTGACGGCTCGTTGGCCAAGAGAATCAAGCGCGAGGGCGGCAAGGCGCGCGAGGGCGACCTCCTCAAAGAGGACACCTACAAGCGAATCAGACTCCATCACATGGATCAAGCCATCGTCTTTGTCCGCGATGCGGGCAAGCAAGCGGAAATCTGCAAGCTGCTTAGAAACCGGGACGGAAATCTCTTCATCGTCGCGTTGACGGCCAACGGCAACGGCGCCGGCGATTTCAGCGATCCGCTGCTGCGCAAGCTGCAACTCCCGGATGTCTTCGAAGAGTTTTGCAGCTCGCAACTGCTCGACGCGGTGAACCGGAAAAAAGTGGAGCGCATCCGCTCGCTCTTCGGCGAACGCAAGGTTCATATCCTCTTGCAGCATGATCCCGATCCCGATGCCATCGGCAGCGCGCTGGCGCTGCGCGAGCTGTTGGGGCGCAACCGGCCGACCACGCCCATCGTTACCTTCGGCGAGGTGACCCGCCCCGAGAATCTCGCGATGCTGAAGTTGTTGGATATCCAGATCGACCGGATCAGCCCCGAAGATTTGCACAAGGAAGGGGCGCGGCTCGCCATGGTCGACGTGCAGCCCCCCTATTTCGAACAACCGCTGGGCCGGGTGGACCTGGTCGTCGATCATCACCCCAAACGCACCGCCTTCAAAGCCCGCTTTGCCGACCTGCGCACGGCCTACGGCGCGACCTCGACCATTTTCACGGAATATTTGCGCGCCGCCGGCATGGAACCGACCCAGCGTCTGGCCACGGCGCTGCTCTACGGCATCAAGACCGACACGTTGTTTTTGGAGCGCAGCAGCAACCTTGCCGATCTGAGTGCCTTTTCTTATCTGTATCCCTTGGCCAACAAGGCGATGATCGCCCGCATCGAGCGGCCGGCCCTGCCGCGCGAGGATCTCGAAGCCCTGGGGCGGGCGCTCAGCCGCCTGCAATTGGACAACGGCGTGGCGGTCATCCATATGGGCGAGATCAATCGCGAAGACGTGATTCCGCAGATGGCCGAGTTTTGCCTGCAGATCGAGGGCGTCGAATGGGGCGTGGTTTCTGGCTTGGTCAAAGACCGCGTCGTCATCTCCGTGCGCAACGTCGGCTACGTCAAGAGCGCTGGCGAAATCATGAAGAAACTTTACGACGACATCGGCAGCGCCGGCGGCCACCGCGCCATGGCCAAGGCCGTCGTGCCGCTCGACCGCTTCATCGAGAAATACGGCGAGGTGAGCGAGAAAGCCATCCGCGACGCGATGATTCCCGAGATCGTCGAGCGGGGGCAAACCAACGGGCGCGAGTAGCGCTCATGCCGGCCTTCCGTGAAATCGAGCACACGGCGGATCTTGGCATCGAAGTTTCCGCGGACGGCCTGCCGTCGCTCTTTGCTTGCGCCGGGGAAGCGATGTTTGGGTTAATCGCAGATCTCAGCAGCATCGGGGCGGCCGACGAGCTTGCCATTGCCGCGACGGGCGACGGCCCTGAAGAGTTGCTCCATGCATGGCTCTGCGAGCTGCTGGGACAGTTCAATGTGAGCGGGTACGTCGCCAAGAGCTGTAACGTCAGTCAGGTTACGAATGATCGAGTCGATGGGGTCATTCGAGGGGAAAAACTCGATCTCGCGCGGCATGGCTTTCGCACCGAGATCAAGGGTGTGACCTATCATGATTTTAAAGTCTGGCACGAAAACGGCCAGTGGCACGCCCGGGTGATCTTCGATGTGTAATCGCACGAGAGTGCTTAGTCTCTATTGCTTCTTAAATTCAAAGTTATCCCCGCCTCTTGAGGTGGGATTCTTATGGCGGGGTATCCAAAGGAAGCGATAACATCCTCTTTGATCACGGGCGGAGTGGAAACCCTGCTCGTGAGGTGGTTTCGCTTATCATCGCGGTCGCTTTTGGTCATTTAGCCGCCTTATTCCTTCCCTTGACCAACCCACGCTAACCCCTTAGACTTGAAGCCGCACATTTGAAACGGTCAACGCGGCGTTATGAAATTTACGGCACCTACACTCGTCATAGCACTTCTTTCCGGATTGTTCAGCGCCGGGTCGGACGCGCATGCGCAGAACGGGGGCGGCAGGGTTTCATCGAACTCGACTTCGCGGCGCGGGCTTCCGACCAACGCCGAGTTGGCGCGGATGCGGGCGGAGGTGATCGAGAAGATGAAGGAGTCGCGCGCGTCGATGGAAAAGCTTCTTGCCATCCACCGGCAGAATTCGGTGAAGCTGGCATTGGAATATGAAACCAGGCGAAGGCTACTCGAACGGGAGTTGATTTCCAAGGCGGAGCTCCGGGAAGCGGAACTGGCGCTGGAAAAAACCGTCAAGGACATGGAGCAACTGAAGCGCTGGATCATCGAAGACGATATCGCGATCACCGAGGCGACGATGCGCGATGAGCTGCTGCGGTTGCCGGCGCTGGCCCGCGGTGGCTACAGCGAGAGCGGGACGTTGGTCCGGTTCAACGGCGGCGGACAATGGTCTTTGGCCGAAGCGCCGAAGATCGAGAACTTCTTCACGCAGATGTTCGGGCACGCCCTGCCGATCACGGCGTTCGGCCAAACGGGAACCCATGATCGCCTTAGATTCGATCATCGCAACGCCATGGACGTGGCGGTCCACCCCGACAGCAGCGAGGGGCGGTCACTGCTGGCTTACCTGCGCCAGGCCGGGATTCCTTTCATCGCTTTTCGAGGAGCGGTGGCGGGGGCATCGACGGGAGCGCATATCCACATCGGTCAACCTTCCGCGAGAAACTGAACGACCCATGATGCCGAAACATCCATGACACAGCCGCTCAATAGCGGCGCCCATCATCCCAGTCGGCGAAGGCATAAAATCTTATGACCTCCCCCGCTATTCCCAACCCCGCATCTACCGTCGCGCTGGTTCGACCGGGACCGCAGGACGCTATGGAGATCTTCATGAACCGGCGGCCGGAGAAAATGGAAACTTATGCCGGTGCCTATGTCTTTCCGGGAGGCCGGGTCGAAGAAGCCGACTGGTCGGAAAAAATGCTTACGCTGGTGCGCGGGATTTCGCCGGCTCAAGCCCAACAAATCCTCGGTGTCGACTGGCAACCTGAGGTTTGTATCGGCTACTGGGTGGCGGCCGCTCGAGAGCTATTCGAAGAGGCGGGCATCCTGTTTTTTGCCGGTGGCGACGGCGACGCTTCGTTAGCGGCCCAGGATAACCCATCCGGCCGATTGGCGGAAAAACGGCAAAGCCTGCAGCGAGGCGAACTTGATTTTCCCGGGCTTCTGAAGTCGGAGCGGCTCCGCTGCGATCTCAGCCGGCTGAATTATTTTTTCCATCGGATCACGCCGGAGCATTACCCGGTTCGCTTCGATACCCGTTTTTTCCTTGCAGCTTTGCCCGAGGGCCAAAATCCGCTCCACGCTTCCGACGAAGTGGCCGAGAGTTTGTGGATCGCGCCGAAAGAGGCCCTCGCTCGCTTCGAATCGGGTAACTTCCGCATGGCACCGCCGACGGTCATGGTGCTGCGCACTTTGGCGGAGCACGATAGTTGGCAAGCCCTATGCGCTGCCTATCACTTGGCGTGATTCACCGCTCGCTTTTTTGTCCAATTACGGTTCACCCGTGTCTAATTGATGGGATTTGGCGGGTGTGCTAGATTAGGGCTATGCGATTGGAAATGATAATGCGAATTCAGCACTTATATAATCTTGCGAAAACCTTCCCCGAAGGATTCTGACCCCCTCTCGCGAGTTCATCACGCACAAATATGAATCAATTAGTTTGTAATCCGGATTCTCCAACTGTTGCCTATTTTTCGATGGACGTGGCCATCGATTCGGGCATACCGACCTATAGCGGCGGGCTGGGAATCCTCGCCGGTGACATGCTCCGCTCGGCGGCGGATCTCGGAGTTCCGCTGGTTGCAGTGACGCTGGCCCACCGCAAAGGCTATTTCGACCAGCGGCTTGATGCCAAAGGCAATCAGGTGGAAAGCCCGTCGAAGTGGTCACCGGAATCCCGGCTCGAACTGCTTGCGCCCCGGATATCGATTTCCATAGAGGGCCGGGAGGTGCGAGTGCGCGCCTGGCAGTATTGTTTTCACGGCATCGCGGGTCATGGCGTGCCGTTATTGTTCCTGGATACAGACTTGGAAGAGAACGACCCGCGGGACCGCGTCCTTACCGATCATCTTTACGGCGGCGATGAGCACTACCGCCTGTGCCAGGAAGCTGTTTTAGGTTTCGGCGGCGTGGCGATACTGCGCGCCCTGGGCCATTCGAGCCTTCGCGTCTTCCATATGAACGAAGGTCACTCGGCGTTGATCACGCTGGCGCTTTTGGAAGAGCAATCCGGCACCCGGCCGGCGCGCGCCATTTCCGAAAAAGAGGTGGAAGCGGTGCGGCGGCGGTGCGTTTTTACTACGCACACTCCGGTAGCCGCCGGCCACGACCGCTTCCCAAGCGGGCTGGTTTACCAGGTCCTGGGCGAGGCGCGCGCCGCGGCGTTAAGTCAAATGCGGGTTATGAATAGCGAGTTGAACATGACCGAGCTGGCCCTGCGACTTTCCGGTTTCGTCAACGGGGTTTCCATGCGCCATGGCGAAGTGTCTCGGGACCTATTCCCGGGCTACAATGTCGGCGCGATCACCAACGGCGTACACGCCGCCGCCTGGACCTCGGCGCCGTTTTGCGCTCTGTTCGATCGCGCCCTCCCGGAGTGGCGCCGCGACAACTGCTATCTCCGTTACGCCATCGGCATCCCGACCGCCGACATCCGCCAAGCCCACGCGCAGGCAAAAAAGGATTTACTGCAGCAGATCAAGTGGTTGACCGGCACGCAACTGGACGAAAAGGTGTTTACCCTGGGCTTCGCACGTCGCGCCACCGGTTACAAGCGGGCCGATTTGCTGTTTACCGACCCGGAGAGGCTGAAAGAAATCGCGCGGAGCGTCGGTCCGTTCCAACTGGTTTATGCGGGAAAAGCCCATCCGCGCGATGAAGCCGGCAAGGCGATCATTCGCAGGATCTTTGAAGCAGCCGCCGTGCTGGCCCACGATGTGCGCGTCGTTTACCTGGAAAACTACGACATGGCATTGGGAAAACTGATTTGTTCCGGCGTCGATATCTGGTTGAACACGCCGCTGCGGCCGCAGGAAGCGTCGGGCACGAGCGGGATGAAGGCCGCGCTCAACGGCGTGCCGAGCTTCAGCGTGCTCGACGGCTGGTGGATCGAGGGCCACATCGAAGGGGCGACCGGTTGGTCCATCGGCGACCGCGATAGCATCGAGAATGATTCGGCGGCGGAGGCGCTTTCACTCTATGAGAAGCTCGAAAAGATGATTTTACCGCTATTCTACAATGTGCCGGACGATTACGCGAAGGTGATGCGCTCCGCCATCGCGATGAACGGTTCGTTCTTCAACACCCAGCGCGTGATCTCCCAGTACGTGCGTAACGCCTATAGGCTTGAATCGCGCAACGGGGCGAACCCGCTCTCGTAGCGCGATTTTCTAGCCGTCCTAAGCCGTTCGGTTAGCTCCTCGGGCTTCGTCGGTTGTCACTTTACCCCTCTGCGCGAAATATACAGGCTAATTTGTTAACGCCGCGCAAGCTCGGCGCGCTCGATATGCCGGCGCAGGGTCGCGAAATAGGGATCGCCGACGACGAGGTAGGTATCATTGTGGCCGGCGCCGGCGATCGCGTAGAACCATTTGGGTTGGGGTGCGGCGTCGAAAACCCGCTGGCCGTGACGGAACGGCACGACCTCGTCACGGTCGCCATGGAGCACGAGCAAGGGGGAGCGAAGCTTGCGAATTTTTTCCACCACATCGTAGCGGGTCTTGAGCAGCGGCCCGATGGGAAGAAACGGCAACTTGTCGCGTGCCACGTCCCTTACCGACGTGAACGGCGTCTCCAAAATCACCGCCAGGCTTTGAACGCGCGTGGCCATCTCGACGGCCACCGCCGCGCCCAATGACCGGCCAAAGATGATTAACTTATTCGGCTCGACGCCATAGCGCTGGCGCAGTAATTCTATCGCCGCCGCGCCGTCGCGGTAGGTGCCTTCCTCGGAGGCCACGCCGCCGCTGCGGCCGTAGCCGCGGTAGTCGAAAATAAAGATACTAACGTTGACGTTGTCGTGGAGTAGCTTGATATTCTCCACCCGGTGGCTGATGTTGCCCGCGTTACCGTGAAACCACAAAAGGGTCGACGCTGATCGGGCGTGCGGCACGAACCAACCGTAGAGACGAACGTGGTCGTCGGCTGCGAAGTAAACGTCGTCGAAGGCCAAACCGACGTCGCCGGGAGTCTGATGAATCCGAGCGTCCGGTTGAAAGATTATTTTTTCTTCCATCAGACATCCGCATAGCAGTGCAGCTGAAGCCAAGGTAAGACAGAGATACGGATAGATGGCCAAAGAATTAACGATTGTTTAACGGAGTCGTCTCGGTCGGGAAATGCTTGGAGAAGGCGGCGATCATGCCATACGCCGGGTCGTCACATCACCTTTGCGCGTGGCCTCAATGTTTATGCTCGCCGCGCAGTTTCCATTCCAGCCCGTCGATGATGCATTCGACGCTGGCTTGAAGGATATCGGCGGCGACGCCGACGGTTCCCCACCGGTCTGCGCCGTCGGAAAAAATCGCCAGCACCCGCACCAGGGCGCCGGCACCGTTCTCATCTTCCTCCGGCGCCTGTCCATGGTGCAGCAAACGGACGTCGAATTCTTCGAGTTTGACCTCCGAGAGTTGCGGGTAATGTTTTTCCAGAATCTTGCGCATGGCGTTGTCGACAGCGTGCACCGGGCCCCGGCCGTTCGCCGCCACCAGCTCCTCCTCTCCGAATATCTCGATCAAGACCGTGGCTTCAGTCACGCTCCGGAGCGTTTCCGGCGCCTGGAAATCGACCTGATCGTCGATCTTGCAGCGCAACACGCGGAAGGGCTTTAAGTAGTCCTCGCGTTTGCGAATCGACATGAGCTCGAACGACGCCCAGGCGCCATCGAGGTGGAAGAACTCTTCTTTCAGATCTCTGGCCATGAATTCCTCCAGATATTGAAGGTTGGACCTTTGACAGTGTTGACATTATATCCCCGGAGCGGAAAATGGCTAGAGGACCATGATCAAAATGAGGAGTTTTCAACCCCGGATTAATTCTTTTCAAAAAACCATAACTTTGGTATCATAAAGCCAGTTAGCAATGGAAAAGAGAACGCCGGATAATAAGCTGCGCGGTTTTTTTGGCGATATCGTTCGCAGTAGCTTTTGGCAATTGGGGATTAACGATAGCACCGTGGCTGGCTATGTGGCCGACGTGCTCACGGAGTTTGCCCGGGCCGATAATCTCTACAAAATCCGCGCGCGGGGGGGACACAAGGTCGACAGCGTGGTCGGGATGCTCTCCCAGCAGCCGGACCCGTCCGGTGAGGAAACCGACCTGCTGCGGGAACGCTCATTGCGTAAGTATGTGGGCGATTACGCCCTGTTCATGAGCGGAATTTTTCGCAGTCACGTCGAAGGCAACGGATTTCTCGACTATTACATCGCGGAGGGAAGCCGCTCTTACTGGACCGTCTCGGAGCTCGACTTGTCGCTTTACCGCACCGGCTATTTTCTCTTTCAGGAACTGTCAAAAAAATTTGAATACTATTCCGGCGCTCTCGATTATGCCCGCAAAGCCTATTTCGCCGCGCAGCCAGGAGAAGATCCCTTCGCCGGGTTTCTCCGGCAGGTGGAAGGCTGGATCAAGGTCAATCTCACCGAAAACTAACGGCAAATTGAAGCTTGTCAGCCCCACCGACTCGATCCTCACGCCGTGAGCTGACCGTGGTAAAACTATTATTGGCAACGCTGGTCACCGTCGCAGCCTCGATCTTGCTCCTGGGCTGCGTTCTTGTTGCGCATGTTTTCTTTGCCGCGCCGGCGATCAACCCGACAACCGTGGAGGTCCGGGTCGAACCAGGGGATTCATTGGTTGCGGTGGCGCGCAAACTGCGTGACCAAAAGCTCATCTTAAATGAAAAAGTTTTCTCTCTTTGGGCTCGCTTCGCGGGAATGGAGAAAAAAATTCATTGGGGGCTCTACCGTTTCGATTCTACGCTGCCGGCTACAGAGATTCTCGACCGCATGGTGATGGGCAAGGGAGTTTTCCAAAGCATTACGATCCCCGAGGGACTAACGGTCAGGGAGATCGCCGAGTTGCTGGGGAAAATGCAGATTGCGGATCGCGAGAAGTTTCTCGCCCAAGCCACCGACCCGGAGCTGCTTGTGTCTCTGGGCCAGGAGAAGAAAGGGCTTGAAGGATATCTTTTCCCTGATACTTATCACTTTACGCCGGCGACGCCGGAAAAAGATATTCTATTAGCCATGGCCGAGCGGTTTCGCAAGACCATCCAACCGCTGCTGGCGCAACCTAGCGACAGGGTTCGGTTGAGTCCTCATGAGATCGTTACCCTCGCCTCGGTCGTCGAAAAAGAAACCGGCGTGGAGGCAGAACGGCCTTTGGTGTCGGCGGTGTTTCACAACCGTTTGAATCGTCAGATGCCGCTACAGAGCGATCCGACGGTGATTTACGGGCTAGAGAACTTCGATGGAAACTTGACGCGCAAAGATCTGCGCGATCCCAGTCCCTATAACACCTATCGCACAACCGGCCTCCCACCGGGCCCGATTTGCAATCCGGGGCTGTCCTCGATCCATGCCGCGCTCCATCCGGCCGACGTGTCGTATCTTTACTTTGTCTCCAAGAATGACGGCACTCATCTGTTCTCCGAAAGCCTGGTGGAACATAACCGGGCGGTGAAAACCTATCAGCCGGTGCGGGAGCCGAGTCCGCCACGCCGGAAAAACCTCGCCCGTCGCTAACCGCGCGTTTATCGCGCTTCGACAAAAGTGTTATAGTCAACTTGCATGCGAGAGCTGTCCGGTCAAAATTCTCGGGAGAACCCCGAACGGCTGGTGAGCCGCCTGGTTGCGCAGCTTAGCCACCAGGTGTTGTGGGATTCGCTTTTATGTTTTTCCCCGCCGCTGCTGGTTTTCATTTACATGGCCGGCTATCTCTACCACGGCGCGTGGGTCGGTCCGCTGGCCGCTTTGCTTGTGACGCTCGTATCGATCGGCATCGGAATTCTCGTCGTGACGCTTCGCTACCGCCCTCTGGTTCCGTCAGTGGCAAAAGCCTCGCGACTCGTTGATGAGCATGCCGGGGCGAAAGACCGTTTCCTGACGCTCGCGACCATCGATCCTTCGCGCTGGCCCGCTGGGCTGGTCGCAAGGCTGCGCGCGGAGACGGCCAGTTTCCTCGACCGCATCGAACTGCGACGCGATTTTCCCTACCAGGTCAAAAACAGTTTTTACGCGTCCTTGATCGGATCGGTTCTCGCGCTACTTTTGTTCCATCTCCTGCTGCCCGTAGCGCATTCGACCCTCACCTCATTACCCGCGCCCCAACGTCTGCGCGAGGTCGCGGAAAAAATGGCCGTGCGGCCACGGCTGTTAGAGATCGCCAGGAGTTTGCAGACGCTCGCAGCAAAACTCGAAGACCCAAGAGTCGCGCATGAGGAAAGGCAAGCGCTCATTGAAGAAACGCAGAAAAAAGTAGGCGAGCAGCAGAAAAAAGAAGAGCAAAAGGATGACCGCGATTTATTGGGTCAGGCCGCGAGCACACTGAAAAATTTGGAACAGCAGTCGGGCGCCGGGCAAGACCAGCAAAAGAACAATGAAAAAGGCGGCGGCGGGATGCAAAGCAATTTGCCACAGGAAGGCCAGGGGAAGGGAAAACCGAGCCCGGGTGGCGGCGGCGAACAAAAAGGCGAAATGAGCGCCCAACTCAGCAAAGATATGCAGCAGGGGAAAACCGCGCACGGCGATCTCAAGGAACAGAGCGGCGAGAAAAATTCGCAAAAGCAAGGCGACGGAAAAAGCAATCAGCCTGACCCGAACAGACCCGACCCGAATAAGCCTGGCATGGAAAAAGGGAAAGATTCCGCTGGTAAGACCCAGGGCGGCGGCGATGACAAAGGCGGGCGCAGCAAGGCATCGGAGGAGATTCCCCAGGGAGCGCCGCCTGCTGATCGCTTCCACCAAGCCGGGGAGCAAGGGCGGGAAGGCATCAAGGGCGCGCGCTATGTGACCGTGCAACTGCCGGAGGAGGTGGCTGCGGAGACCAAGGGTGAGAAAGGCGGCAACAAGGACGCGAAGGGGAACAGGGTTGGCTCGAAGGTTCCGGTCAGCAACGTTCCTTTGCCCGCGCATGTGCCCGATGCCCCGACTGAAACGCAGCATATGCCCTTGGAATATCGCGGCATCATTCGTTAGCGGAGGTCATAATTTAGATGGAGCCGGAAAATTTTCAGGAACTCTTTCACCGGTTGGAGAGCGAGGTCAGTAAAGTCATCGTTGGTCATGACGACGTGATTCGCAAAGTCCTGATCGCTTTTTTTGCCGGCGGGCATGTGCTGCTCGAAGGCGTGCCCGGCCTGGGCAAGACACTGCTGGTCAAGTCGCTCAGCCAGGTTCTGGGAATGTCGTTCAAGCGGATTCAATTCACGCCGGATCTGATGCCGTCGGATATCGTCGGCACTCAAGTGCTGGCGGAGAGCGACGGACGGCGCGAGTTCCAGTTCAAAAAAGGGCCGATCTTCGCCCATGTGGTGCTCGCCGATGAGATTAATCGTGCCACGCCGAAAACGCAGTCGGCAGTGCTCGAAGCGATGGAAGAAAAACAGGTAACGGTGTTCGGCGAGTCTTATGCTCTAGAGTCGCCATTCATGGTCCTGGCGACCCAAAACCCCATCGAGCTCGAGGGCACTTACCCCCTGCCCGAGGCGCAACTGGATAGATTTTTCTTTAAGCTGCTGGTGACGCCGCCTTCGCCGGTGGAGCTCAAGGAAATCTTACAGCGGACCACCGGCGCCGAGAGTGCCGAAGTCTCCAAGCTATTGTCCGATGACGACAATCGATTGATCGGCGGGATGAAGCAGTTGCTGCGCCAAGTGCTGATCGCGCCGCCGATCGAAGATTACGTGGTGCGGCTGGTCCATGCGACCCAGCCCAGTTCAAGCAATGGGAGTCTGGCCGAGTCGCCAGTTAAGCAGTATCTGCGCTTCGGCTCCAGCCCGCGCGGCGCGCAATCGGTGATTCTCGGCGCCAAAGGCAACGCCCTGGCTGAAGGGCGGGTGCACGTTAGCTATGAGGACGTTGAGAAGGTCGTTTACCCGGCGCTGCGCCACCGGATTATCCTCAACTTCCAGGCGGAAGCCGAGAACGTCAACGCCGATCAGATTCTCGGCGCGCTCGTGAAACAGGTACCACGGACTTAGCGATTCTAAAGCGGCGTCCGGCGGCCGCAGTCTATTCGATCTTGTTCTTGATCGCCGGAATCGATTTCAGATAATCGGCGATGGCGAGGGCGTCTTCTTTCTTCATGTCTTTATAACCATACGGCGTGCCTTGAATCACTTCTTCCATGAGACCCTGGACGTTATCGAGGTCGGGCTTGGTGCCGGAGATCAGCAGCTCCGCGATGTCCTCTCGTTTCCATTCCCCGATTCCGGTCTCTTTGTCCGGCGTGATGTTGGGCACACTGTTGCCCAGCGGCCCGATCTTTTTGCCGGCGCCGGCGAGATATAGCGACCGGTTAGGCACGCCGATCATGTTTCTTGGCGTGTGGCAATCGCCGCACAGCGAGACATGGTCGACCAGATAGCGTCCTCGTTCGATACCGCTGCTTGGGGATCTGGCAGGGGGATCATAAAAGCGACCGAACAGTTTTAGCCATATAGGGGTGAACAGGGGACGAAAAAAACGAACGTGAGCTGGTGGCCGGAGGTTCACTTTGCGCACCGGCTTGAGAGTTCTCAGGTAGGCGACCAGCGCTTTGAGGTCCTCTACTGCCATGCCGGAGTAAGCCTCGTAGGGCATTGCTGGTAATAGCCTCTCGCCATTGGGTCGAATTCCTTTGACCATAGCATCGTGGATCTGCCCCTCCGACCAACCGCCGAGGCCGGTTTCTTTGTCCTGCGTAATGTTCGTGCTGTAGACCGTGCCGAAGGGAATTGGGAAAGCGCGGGCGCCGACGTGATGCGTGCCCTTCGGTTCCGTGTGGCAAGCGCAACCACCGGCCAGGGCGAAAATATATCGGCCCTTAGCGGCGAGATCGTCCGCTTGGGCGTGGGCAACGACTCTAGACATGACCAGAGCACAAAATAAAAACAAACCGCTTCTCAGCACCGCGAAGCATGAACCGATCCCCATGACTTAACCTGCCGCCTCTCCACGAATTTTTTTGTCCAAATACTCCAGCGTGCCATAGAAAACCTGATTCACCGGCGCCTCTTTACCGGCCCGGCACAGCAGTTTCACCACCACTCCGTTGAAAGCTTCATACTCAAGCGGCTTGCGCGCTTCCAGGTCTTGCAGCATCGAGGGCTTGAACTCGCTCAGAGTCTTGGAGAAAGTCAACGTTTCGTCCAGCAATTCCGGCTCAAGATCAACGTTTTGTGTGCGCGCTGCCTGTCTGACTTCGTTCATGCAATCGACGGCAAGCTTGCGCAGCGAGTCCGATTCGATGATCTCCTTCACCGTCGCGCGCGTCAGACAGCTGATGGCACAGAAGGGCGCATTCCAGAGCAGCTTACGCCACTGGGCTTTGCGGATATCATTGCTGATCTCACAGGGAATCTGCGCCGCTGTCAGAGCCTGTTCAATGGATTTCGTCGTATCCCCGGCGGAGCCATCCATCTCACCGAAAACGATCCGGCCGCCCGCCGAATGTTTGATGGTTCCCGGCCCGACGAGTTGCGCCCCAAGGTAAACGACGCCGGCTAGGGTCCGCGTCTTGCCCCAGCGCGCCGCGATCTTATCTGCATTGTCGACGCCGTTTTGTAGCGACAGGATCGTCGTGGCGCTTCCAATCATCGGCGCCAGGGAGCCAACGGCTGCGTCGGTGTCGTAGGATTTGACGCAGAAAAGGATAAGATCGACGGCGGCAACTTCGCCGGGATCGTTCGTGAATAGCGCGTTTTGAATCCGCAGATCGCCGCCTGGGCTATCGACTCGAAGGCCTTCCCGGCGCAGAGCATCGAGGTGAGCTCCGCGCGCCAGGAATGCGACGTTGTGGCCAGACGCTGAGAATCTGGCCCCGAAGTAGGCGCCCACGGCTCCCGCGCCCATCACCGCGATGCGCATGGTTGTCCTCTCATAAGAATTAAAGAAGCGCTGGTCGTACTTCACCAGAAAGGTCTATGAGACCGATCCACCCTTAAGCTGTGATCTCTATTTTTTCATACACGCCCGGCGGCACGAGACGAAAGACTCGCACGGGTTGAGAGACGTTCTTCAACTGGTGCTCGCCGGTATTCTGCAGCACGTAGTGTTCTTTAATCCGCTCCGCGGTCTCCGGTCCCACCATGACCTCGTCGCCTTTGGTCAACCCCGCGATGCGCGCCGCAAGGTTCGTCGTCGGCCCCGAAGCCGTAAAGGTCCAGCGGCCCCCTCCGGCTGCGTCGAGCTTGGTCGCCCCAACAAGCGCCGGACCGCTGTTGATGCCGACGTGGATCGCCACCGGCGGATAGATTCCGGTGAACTCGCGATTGAGGCTCGCCACTTTCGCCAGCAACTGAAAGGCGGCGGCGGCGGCGTTCTGCGCGTGGCGCGCGGGGCCGGCTTCGCTCTGAAAGATCACCATCAGACCGTCGCCGGCGGTCTCATTGACGTCGCCGTGATGCGCGCGGATGATTTCGAGAAAGCTCGAAAAATAGTCCTGAATCATCCGGTTGAGCCGCTGCGGCGGCAGCTGCTCCGACAGGCGGGTGTAACCTTCCACGTCGAGAAACAAAACGGAAACGTCCGCTTCCCGCTTCTCCAGCTCGTGAGCGTTGGGGTTCTTCTCAAGCAGTTTGGTCACCGCTTCGGGAACAAACTTGACCAGCTCGCCTTTGACACGTTCGAGCAGCTCCACTTTCTGCATCGACTCTTTGAGGCTCTGGAGCGCGCCGGCCAACTCGGTGTTGCGCGCCTCGAGGTCGCCGTGGACGCTCTTCAGCCGACCGGCCATTCCGTTGATGGCTCTTCCCAGCTCGCCGATCTCGTGCTGGCTTTGCATCGCCAGGCGCGTCTCAAAGTCCCCGCCGCCGATGCGGCGCGCGGCGGCCGCGATCAGCGCGATCGGCCGCAGCACCACGCGGCCCAAAAAGATCACTAAGAAAGCAGTCACTCCGAGGATCGTCAAGAGCGCGACCAGAAGCTGGCGGTTCCTTGCCGCCCGCAGATCGGCATCCAGCCGCTCCAAACCGAGGCTCACTCTGACGACGCCCCGGACCTTGTGGCCACCGCTGTGACAGTCCTGGCACTCTTCCCCGTTCTCCAGAGGGCGGTAGAGGGTCAGCATGCGGCCATCGTTGGTCGCCTCATAGGTCTCCTGAGGGCTCAGCGTCTCGACCGCGCGGGTGAACAACGGATCGCTGATCTTCTTGCCCGGCTCCCGGCGCATCTTGGAGATTCGCTCGGCCAGCGCCGCGTCGATGTTGACTTCCTTAAGGGTTTCCAGGTCGCTGAACGCTTCCACGCCGTTGTACCGGTAGACATCGAGAACGCGTACATCCTTGAGCTCTTTCTTGAGCTCCTGCACTAGCCGGCGGATGATATCGGGACGCCCTTCGAGCATGCCGTTCTCAATGCTCTTCGTGATGGACGCCGCCAGCAGCCGCGCCGTCTCCCTGTTTCCATCCACCATCGCCTCCGTCTCGCGCTGAATGTTGAGGATTACCAGGACGCCGAAACCTAAGACCAGAATGGCCACAATTAGCGCGATCACCCTGAGCTGAAGGTGTCGCTGGAACATTGCCGCAAGTGTCAGCATGGGTCGAACTCCGCTGTCTTTGACTCTTTCTTCCTTTCCCACAGATTTAGGAATAAGTGCAACAAGGGCGCCGTTGGGCTACTTTTGAATGAACTACCCCGCCGCAAGCAGCGGGGTATCGAAATTCCATAGATTCGGAGAATCGCAAGCGCAGCAAGCTGCGGGGAATATGACCCCAAGAGATTTAAGAAGTTGACTGTAGTATCGGCTTGCGATGATGTCAATTTCGCAGCGGGGCGATGCCAGCCCTACGCGGCTTAAGCTTTGCGCGGCGATATGTTATGAAAACAAGGCATGGAAAAAATCGATCCGCAGCAGGACCACGAGCGGCTGAGACAGTACGCGCCGGGTCAAAAAATAACGTTCAAGGGCAAGACCTACACGATTCAGCGTCGAACGACCCTGGCGTCCGGCGAAGCGGCGGTGGTGTTGCAGGGCGACAAAGACCAGTTCGTTATCAGCGCGGATCAGTTTCTCGCCGGAGTCCAGTGAGCCGGCTGGCTTGTATGGATAAGAACTTCATCAGGAGCACTTAATGGGCAAGATTCGCTTGACATTGGCATGTTGGGATTACGATCGTACCCGCGCTCTTCAAGAGGGAAGAGTCGAGGTCGAAGGCGTGGATCTGACCTATCTTCCGTTACGCGTGGAAGAGACCTTCTGGCGCATGCTGCGGTACCAGGAGTTCGACGCCTGTGAGCTTTCAATGGGCTCCTACCTGATCGCGCGAGACAAAGGACACCCTCCGTTTGTTGCCATACCTGTGTTCCCATCGCGTGCCTTCCGCCACTCATGCATCTTCATCAACACGGGCGCGGGTATTCAGGAACCCAAAGATCTGATAGGGAAACGGGTAGGGATCCCCGAATACCAGATGACCATGGCGATCTGGGTTCGGGGCATTCTGCAACACGAGTACGGGGTTCCCCCCGAGAAGATAAGTTGGTTCACTGGAGGACAGGAGGAGCCGGGACGGATGGACAAAGTCAGGCACGATTTGCCGCAGAGCATCGACATTCGCTCGATTGGACCTGAGCAGACGCTTTCGTCGATGCTGGAGAGCGGCGAGATCGATGCCTTGATGTCGACGTATCTGCCCTTGCCCTTCGTGCGGCGATCTCCCAAAGTGCGTCGGTTGATCCCTAATTTCCGCGAAGTGGAGAGGGAGTATTACCGACGGACAAAAATTTTTCCCATTATGCATTGCGTGGCGCTAAGAGAAGATATCTACCAGAGTTACCCCTGGGTGGCGCAGAGTCTTTATAAGGCCTTCTGTGAGGCCAAGAGGTACTGCCAAGTGTCCATGTATGAATTTTCCGCACTCAAATATATGCTCGCCTGGTCAATAGCGGAAATGGAAGAGGAAATGGAGATCTTCGGGGAGGATCTCTGGCCCTACGGATTAGAGGCCAACCGGCATGGCCTGGAAACCCTCGTTGATTATGCCCATGAGCAAGGGCTGATCAAGGAGAAGGTCGATGTAAGAGACCTCTTTGCGCCCAACACCCTGGAGGATTTCAAGATTTAGTCGCAAGTCCAGTTGGTCGAAAGCCCAGGGTACCAGAAGCGGTGTGATCATTTGGGGGCGATGGGGACCATTGCGATTTGAGATGGCGCCGGAGCAAAGATGCCCGAAGGGTTGATGACCTCAGCTATACCGGCACACACATAAAGAAGACTTAGAATCAAAGAGTATTATTCTCAAAAGGGGGTTTGACTATGGCAGCAGAAGAACTGAGGTGTTTGAGGTCGACGCTTGAGGCGTTGAAAAAGGAAGGTCTGGTGCTGGAAACGGACCGGGAGGTCAATCCAAAACTCGAAATGACGGCCATCCAGAAGCTTCTGGATGGAGGTCCGCCGATCATTTTCAACAAGGTCAAAGGCTATTCCAACGCGCGTTTAGCTACGAATGTCATGGGCTCGGATAAAGTGATCGCAAAGATGTTCGGATTGAAGGACAGAAAAACGTTGAAGTTCAAAATTCACGACAGCATCCTTCAACCTATCCCGCCCAAGATCGTCGATAAGGCGCCCTGTCAAGAAGTGGTGATCGACAAAAATATCGATGTCTGGCCGGTTATTCCCATGATACAACACACGCCGACGGATCCGGGAAGAACTTTAGGAGGAGGCAAAACCGTAGCCTCACCCAAACAGTTCTGGGGTGGATGGCATATCAGTTACAACCGGATGAATTTCCGGGAGGACCTCGGCTGGAGGGATCACTCCACTTTTCAGATATCCCCTGGGTCGCATACTGATCAGATCGCAACGAAATACTATAAGAAAGAACCGATCCCCTTTACCATCAATATGGGCATTCCGCCGGCAGCAACCATGATGGCTGGGGCAGGGTTTATGTACACTATCCTCCCAAGGGGGTGTGATGAACTGGGGATTGCCGGCGCCATCCAAGGGTTTCCGTTGGAGATGGTAAAGTGCAAGACCATCGATGCGTATGCTATCGCCGAGGCGGAGTATGTAATCGAAGGGTACCTGGACACAACCAAAAAGGTTTGGGAAAGTCCCTTGGCCGAGAAAGACCAGAAACAGGGAGTTTATCCCTTTCACCCCGAATGGTCCGGCTATATGGGCAAAGCCTATCGAACGTACCAATTTAATGTGACGGCGATCACCCATCGAAAAGACAGGCCGATCTACGACCCTCTGATCGTGCACGGATATGATAACCACAACATCGATGTGATCTGCCGTGAAGCCTGTTTCTTTGAATTGGCCGAGAGGATCAGCCCCGGTTTCTGCGTTGATACCCACATCCCTATGTGTATCCCGGATTGGGGGGGTGTGATCTTTCAAGTGAAAAAAAGAAGAGTTAGAGATGAGGGGTATCCGAAAAACTTACTGGCTGCGGCTCTTTCCTGCTCTCTCGGTGCGCGCTTTGCCATGGTCGTCGATCCGGACATCAACATCTACTCGACGGATGACCTGCTATGGGCTTTAGCAACTCGAGTCGATGCTAAAGAGGGCATTACCGTTGTTGCACCGGGAGGCATGGGGCAAACGTTCCAACCGGCGGAGCGGAGTTCTGCCGGTGAAAGGGAATGGACCCAGTCCAATATCAAGTTTTCAGGAGCTATCGGCATCGATGCCACAGTACCCTACCAGTATACGGATGCGTTTTTGCGCGCCAGTTATCCGATCGATGTGGTGAATCTGAAGGATTGGTTCACGGCCGAGCAAATTGAAAAGGCCAAGTCCTTCCAGGAGCCATATGCGAAATGGTTTGCTGAATCGGGAATTTGATTGAGACTCCACTCGAGATGATTTGCTCCCTCGCGATGACAGGCCAGAACGGTCATCGCGAGGGACAGAACATGAGAGAATGAGCTTGAATCTCATCCATTTTGAAAAGGATGAGATTGCCAGCCCCGCCAAAGGGAAACGAAGCCCCACAACGCTGATAAGAAAATCCTCTAATCGACGGACTGGTTTATGAAAGAAAAAATAAAATTGCTCAAGGATTGCCGGGTTCTCGATTTCACTAATGAAACGGCTTTCCTGTGCGGGAAAATCTTGGGCGATTTAGGCGCTGATGTAATCAAAGTGGAGAAACCAGGAGGAGATGAGTCCAGGAATCTGGGATCTTTTTATAAGGACATACCCGATCCCGAGAAGAATCTGTATTGGCTGTCTTACAACCACAACAAGAGAGGGATTACCTTAGACATTGAGACAGAGACCGGAAAGGACATTTTACTAAAACTGGTTGAGAAAACCGATATTTTCCTCGAAACCTTTCCGCCGGGTCATCTCAAGAGATTAGGCCTGGATTATACGAGCCTCAGTAAACTCGACCCGAAATTGATTATGACGTCGGTTACTCCTTTTGGTCAGTCCGGACCTTATAAGGATTATCGGGGGTCGGATTTAGTCTTTACAGCGATGAGCGGTTTCATGTCGGTTTTGGGGGATCCGGATAAGCCACCGGTGCGGCCTACGCTTCCCCAATCCTATATGTGGATCGGGATGCATGCGGCGGAGGGGACGCTGATGGCTTACTATCATCGGGGGATGACAGGTGAAGGTCAACATGTGGATGTCTCGGCACAAGCGGGCGTGACCTGGGCGCTATCCATTGCTCCTTCTTTCTTTGACCTCAACAGAGAGCTCCCTACGAGAGCGGGTAGTTTTATCACCGGAAGAAGCATCACCGGGGCAAAACTCCGGGCTGTCTATCCCTGTAAAGACGGTTACCTGTCCTACATCATCTATGGTGGCCCGGCCGGAATTAGAACGAATAAGCGACTGGTCGAATGGATGGACAGCAAGAGCATGGCTCCCGATTACTTGAAGAATAAGGACTGGAACAAATTTGATATTGCCACAGTGACTCAGGAGGAGGTCGATCAGCTTGAAGAGCCCTATGCCAATTTTTTTAGGACCGTGACGAAAGAGGAGTTTTTCCAGTACGTCCTTGAGCATGACATGCTTGGTTATCCCGTGGCTACGGCCAAAGAGTTACTGGAAGATGAGCAACTCAAAGCGCGCGGGTTATGGCATGAGGTCAAACACGAGGAGTTGGGAACAACGATTACCTATCCAGATTTTTCTACCAAATTTTCTTCCATCGCTTGTGGTTTTTGGCGTCGCGCTCCCCTGATTGGAGAGCACAATGAAGAAGTCTACGGTGAAATTGGATTGAACAAGAGCGACGTTCTCAGTCTGAAGAAGGCCAACGTTATTTGAAAATCATCAAAAGGGATAATGCTTAAGCTTTGCGCGCTGCGCTTTGCGATTTTTGACGACAATGGAGACAACCAGGCAGGTATTTGAGGGAATCAATGTCGTAGAGTTTGCTGCGATTGCGGCCGGACCCGTCATCGGGAAACATCTGGCAGACCACGGCGCTCGGGTAGTGCACGTCGAGTCTCACGAGAGACCGGACGGATTCAGGGTAAATTATCCACCTTATAAGGACAACAAGCCCGGAATAAATCGTTCGGGAGCCTTCGGCATCTGCAACAATAATAAGTACGGCGTGACGATAAACTTGAAAACACGAGAAGGGATTGAGCTCGCCAAAAAGCTTATCGCGTGGGCCGATCTCATCGTGGAAAATTTCACGCCCGGAACGCTGAAGAAGTTAGGACTCGGGTATGAAGAGATGGTAGAAGTGAATCCCGACATCATCTTGCTCAGCACATGTAATCAAGGCCAGAGCGGGCCCCACGCCCTCCACCCGGGTTTCGGCTCACACTTATCCTCACTGTGCGGGTTTACCTATATGACCGGATATCCGGATAGACTCCCGTACATACTCTATGGTCCCTATGTGGACCACATAGGGGTTGGATACGGCGTGATCGCAGCGGTCGCGGCCTTGGAGCATCGACGAAGAACAGGGGAAGGACAATTCATCGATCTGGCCCAATACGAAGCCGGCGTTCAATTTATGATTCCGGCTCTGCTGGATTACAGTATTAATCATCGAGTGGTTGAACGAGACGGAAATCGCCATTCCTTTGCGGCTCCGCATAATACCTATCCCTGCAAAGGTGATGACCGCTGGTGCGTCATCAGCATATTTAATGACCAGGAGTGGAAAGATCTCTGCCAGTGTATGGGCCGGGATGAACTGATCTTAGATCCAAGGTTCAAGACGATACCGGCACGAAAAAAACATGAGGATGAAGTGGAAAGAGAAGTTGCGAAATGGACGTCTCAACTCACGGCAGAAGAGGTATTTAAAAAGCTGCAAGAAAATGGGGTGAAGGCGGGGATCGTCCAAACGATAGCGGATCTTTTTGCTGATCCTCAACTGAAGCATAGAGGTTTTTGGGCGCCCGTAGATCATCCCGAGATCGGGAGGTGCCATGCCGAAGGACCGCCCTTCGCCCTTTCAAAGACTCCTTTCAAAATTGATCGGCCTGCTCCGATGATCGGCGAGCACAACGAACTTGTTTTCAAAGAGTTTTTAGCTGCCGGAAAAGAAGAAAATGATTAAACTTACCCTTTCGCCTTTTTAATTACTACCGACGTTTCCCGCCTGCGCAACAAACACGAGGGCGTAAGCTGTTGCGGTCGGTATATGTGCCGCACATCAGCCTGCCGTTGGATGCCTACAGTGAGCCGTGACGATCAAGCGGTGAAGCGATCCTGCGATTAGAGGTAAACGTCGTTACAGTGCAAAGACGCCACCTCAGCAAACCGCCGGCGTGTAGTAGACGCAGACAAGCGGGCACCGCGTCGCCGCACTGGCCGCCTTCCTGACAATCGGACTCATTAATTTATTGTTTTCTTATTATGGGGAAAATGCCTTAATCGCGTTTGAATTTCCTAAGCATTAAACGTCATAAGGCACTAATTTTATGAGCCATTTTTCTTTTCAGAATGGTGGCCCTTGGCACTTTTCTTGCGGTTTTCACCGGACGCCCATCAGCTTTCATCGAAAAGCAGAGAAGAGAAGCCCACATGGTAAACCACCGCCCTAGCCAGATCGAGCTGTTTTCCTCCGTCTGTCGGCTCATGCGGTTTCGCTTTACGCATCTCTGGAGGGACTTATCGAGGTCGTCTTCGGGATTCGACGCGGCTAATCGGGCAGCAATTATGGGCAAGGAGACCTTTTATGATCGTACCCGAGTTTGAATACCTCTCGCCGCAAAGCGTGCAAGAGGCGTGTGCCCTGCTGATACAATATGGCGCCAACGCCAAAGTGCTGGCCGGTGGTAGCGACTTGCTGGTCAAGATGAAAGACGGCCTGATGAAACCGGCGTACCTCGTCTCGCTGAAGAACTTGGATAGTCTGAAGGCGATTCGCTATCAGAAAGGCGCGGGCGTTATTATCGGGGCGCGAGCGACTCACAATGAGGTGATGAACAACGACATTCTCCAAGCAAAATACCGCTCCGTCTGCGAGGCGGCGCACAGCATGGCGGCCGACCAGATTAGAAACGTGGGCACCATCGGTGGCAATCTCGTAAACGCCGTTCCCTCGGCCGATTTACCGCCTATCCTCATAGCGCTGGACAGTCAGGCGCGGATTGTAGGAACGAGCCGGGAGCGAACCATTCCACTGGAGGATTTCTTTCTCGGACCAGGCAAGACTGCGCTTGAGAGCGGAGAGATCCTCGCGGAAATCATCATTCCAGATCAGTCAACGACCGGCAGCAACTACATCAAGTTCGGGCTGCGTCGGGCAGGAGCGCTGGCCGTGGCCGGCGTTGCCAGTAGCATTACGGTCAGCGATGGTACCTGCCAAGACGTTCGCATCGTCCTCGGCGCAGTGGCGCCGACACCGATGCGAGCGCGTCAGGCCGAGCAAGTCCTGCGCGGTAAGAAGATTAGCCAGGAACTCATCGATGAAGCCGGGAGAGTCGCCGCGGTCGAATCAAAACCTATCAATGATATCCGGGGCAGCATCGAGTATCGGCGCAACCTCGTCAACGTACTGACAAAACGCTCGCTGAAGGCGGCCATCGAAAAGGGCCACGTTTAGGCTTGCAGGAGGTATATTTGTGGTAACGGCCATCAAGAAGGGTAACCTTCACGTAGTGAGGTTGGTAGTCAACGGCGAAGAACATGCAGCGCTCGTTAAGTCTAATACGACTCTGCTCGATCTGCTGCGCGAGGAGTTCGACTACACGGGAACCAAAAAAGGGTGCGAACTAGGCGACTGCGGCGCCTGCACGGTCCTGATGGACGGCAAGACGATCAATTCCTGCCTCGTCCTAGCGGTCGAAGCCAATGGCCACGCTTTCACGACCATTGAAGGCCTCGAACGAAACGGCAAGCTGGACCGGCTGCAGGAGGAGTTTATCAACCAGGCTGCCGTCCAATGCGGCTACTGCTCGCCGGGGATGATTCTTTCGGCCAAGGCGCTGCTGGTGCGCAACCCTCATCCCAGCGAGCGCGAAGTGCGCGAGGCTATTGGCGGAAATCTTTGCCGCTGCACCGGCTACGTCAGGATTGTCAAGGCGATACTGGCTGCCGCAGAGGCTAACAGTTAGCGAGGACGGTGAACCATGAGTGAAACATCTACCAAAGACTTTTCAGTAATCGGCAAAAGTGTCCCCAAAATCGACGCCCGCGACAAGGTGACCGGCCGGGCCAAATACGCGGGTGACTTAAAGGTGCCCGGGATGCTCATCGGAAAAATCCTGCGCAGTCCCCACGCCCATGCGCGGATTCTCAATATCAACACCTCCAAGGCGATGGAACTGCCGGGAGTTGCGGCGGTCATTACAGCAAGGGACGTTCCATCAACCTTTTACGGCATTTCCCCGGCCCGCTACGACGAGACCATACTCGCCATCGAGAAAGTGCTTCAAGTCGGTGACAAAGTTGCCGCCGTGGCGGCAGTGGACGAGGAGACCGCTGTCAAAGCGCTCGCTTTGATCGATGTCGAATACGAGGTGCTGCCAGCGGTTCTCGACCCTCTCAGGGCGATGGATGAAGGTCAACCTCAAGTACACCCGCAGTACGAGCGCAACATCAGTGTAGAAATTCACCAAGACTTCGGCGATGTGGAAAAGGCTTTCCGGGAGAGCTACGTCGTCCGGACCGATTGCTTTCAGGGGAATCGGGCCACCCACGTTCCCATGGAGCCTCACGCCGCCATCAGCAAGTGGGAGAACGGCAAGCTCACCATCTGGTCCAGCAGCCAATCGCCTCATTACTTTCAGTACCATATCTCCCGCGTGTTCGGCCTGAAGATGGGCGACGTGCGCGTGATCAAGGCCTTCGTTGGCGGTGGCTTCGGCGGGAAGCTGGAGCCTTCCGCGGCCGAGTACGTCAGCGCCGCGCTGGCTATGAAAACCGGCCGCCCGGTAAAGATCGTTTTTGACCGCAAAGAAGTGTTTTTTCATAACCGCGGACGGCACGCCCAGCACATCGAGTTAACCACCGGCGTTACCAAAGAGGGCAAAATTTTGGGCGTGCATGCCAAATTCATCATCGACGGTGGATCGTACACAAGTCTCGGCATCGCATCGGCCTATTATGCGGGAGCAATGCTGCCGCTTATCTACGACTTTGATCACTTTAAGTTCGATGGCCTCCGCGTGCACACGAACCTGCCCTCGTGCGCCGCGCAACGGGGTCACGGCGCGCCGCAGCCGCGCTTCGCATTCGAGAGCCAACTGGACATGATCGCCAAAGAGCTGGGCATGGATCCTATCGAAATACGCAAGGTGAACGCGCGCCAGCCCAATACCACGACGCTCAACGATCTAAAGGTCAACTCCTGTGAGTTCACGGCCTGTTTGGACAAAGCCACGGAGATTTCCGACTGGGCAGGGAAAAAGGGCAAGCTCCCACCCGGACAGGGCATCGGCATTGGTTGCGGCGGCTTCATCACAGGCGCCGGTTACCCCATCTATCGTACTCGATTGCCCCACGCTTCTGCCGTCATCAAGATTAGCGAGCAGGGAGATACCGCGACGCTCTATATCGGAGCGGTGGATATTGGCCAAGGATCCGACACGATTCTAGCGCAGATGGCGGCCGAAGCCGTGGGCATCAACTACGAGGATGTGCGAATTGTATCGGCCGACACCGAGACGACGCCTCACGATTTCGGCGCGTATGCCAGCCGCCAAACGCTCATGTCCGGCCACGCAGTCAAGCAGGCCGGCGACGAGATTCGGCGTCAGATCATTGAACTGGCGGCCGACTTGCTCGAAGCCAATGCAGCGGATGTGGACATCGATCGGCGCGTCGTCTTCGTTAAGGGTAGTCCGGAAAAAACGCTGACTTTCGAGAACGTCGCTAACGAGTTCTTTATCCGTAAAGGACCATTGGTGGGGAAAGGCAGTTACGCCCCGCCGAAGCTGGGAGGCAAGTTCAAGGGAGCGGCTGTCGGTACCTCCCCCGCGTACAGCTTTGCCGCCCAAATCAGCCAGGTGGAGGTCGACGAGGAAACCGGCCAGGTGATGGTCACCAAAGTGTGGGATGTGCACGACTGCGGCACGGTGATCAATCCGAGCCTCTTGCACGGG